>Ga0123334_1003904_pt1 | contig 15681 bp, 12 predicted proteins | sample BiotimSIPDNA_FD_89706 | JGI IMG/M metagenome (GOLD analysis project Ga0123334, IMG submission 89706) | Anaerobic biogas reactor microbial communites from Washington, USA - Biogas_R1 time_0 SIP DNA | ecosystem: Engineered > Bioreactor > Anaerobic > Unclassified | place: Washington, USA... | reverse complement strand
ATCTGTAGCTTCTTTGCCATTGTTGATGTCATACATCAAGTCTCTTAAACCATCGATGATGACAAGACCGACACCTTCATACTTGCGCAGAGCATAGTCGATGACAGCTATACGCAGTTTTGGAGTGTATTCACGAAGTCCCCAGAACATGAGACGTGGATCATCTTGTTTAAGTGAAAGACCTGAGAGCTTGTAAATGCGTTCCAGAACTGTGTGACAATGATATTTACTCTGTTCCGTATCGAAATAGAGGATGTTGCGTTTCCCTTCAGGTAGGCAAGCTCGATAATTCAGTACCGTAGTATTTGTAACGGCAGCTGCAACCATAGCAGAGACATTAAACGTCTTTTTGCTCTTTGCCTTACCTGTTGATGCACTGAAATTACCAAACGTAGCAATAGTGCAGTCACCGACGAACAATATCTTTGGTGGAACTGTAATCTCTTCACTTGCTTTTATTGCTCCTTTAGACAGGTAAGACTCCAGTTCCTCATCACTGAAGTTGTCCTTGTTTAGCATTGAAACTTCAAGTGACGGCTGCTCCATCTGAGGTGACTGGATGTCCTGTCGTTTCTTTTTAGCTTTTGGTTCCATTGTTTTCTTTCTTCTTAGTTCTGCATTTGATGTCCTTGACAGAAATTACACATCTGTCAAGAAGCTCTACCAAACGAGAGTCGGGGAGGTTCATACCATCAATGCTGTTCTTCTTTGGAGTTTTCTTTTTCATTGTTGCATGAATCGTTTGGTTCTTGATTGGGAAGTTCACGAATCTCATCTGAGCCACGATTGCCATTATTCTTTATCCACTTTATCAGTTCCTTCTTTTCAAAGAATATAATCTTGCCACGCGGCTTGAAGTGAGGTATTTCACCATTACAGGTGAGCTTATAGAGAAGACTCTGGGAGATGTCGAGATACTGACACACTTCTCTCATATTCAGAATGTCTTTGGTGGAGTAGAGTGTCTCTTCTATTGATTTGAGACGCTGATTGATGATGTCCGGCTCAATTGTTTTTAATTCTTTGAGCTGCATCTCCAGTAGTTCAATACGTTTTTCTAATAGTTCGATTTCTTTCTTTGCCATATTTAAGAATTTTGAGTTTAATCATGAGGATAATCCCTCAGATTTGAATTGAACACAAAGGTATAAGGATAAAATAGTTCATTTTCAGAACAACACTATATACAAACAGATGTTTCGTGGTTATATAGCTTAGTTGGTTTCACTTGCTTGGATTTGTTAGCTTTTTCATGGTTTTTTGGGATGTTTCTTTGTTATATATTACATTCAAATAGCATTCATTTTCATTAAATCACACTCGTTTTTATTATTTAGGCGGTTAGACCGCACTATTTCGTAAAATTTTATTACCTTTGCACCATGAAACCAAGAAATATATACAAGGGCATCAGCCTTGCCAGATTCAACAAGTCCTTTCAAAACGACGAGGATTGTTACAAATATCTGGCTGGCATAAAATGGAAAGGTGACTCTTTCGTTTGCAAGCGATGTGGCAATACACATTACTGCAAAGGACAGTTACCTTTCGCTAGACGATGCACCAGATGTAAGCATGATGAAAGCCCAACGGCAGGAACCATATTTAACAAGATCAGGATATCACTTCTCACTGCTTTCCGTATAATCTTTGATATGTGTGTCTCTGAAAAGAGTATATCTTCCTCAAAACAAGCTGAGGAATATGGCGTAAGACAAAAGACCATTTGGGAATTCAAACGGAAAATGCAGTTAGCATTGTATAACCAGGACATCAATTTTCTTAATGGCACGGTTCTCATTACCGATTTCTATGTCGTGGGACGAAATAACGAACAATCTGAAAATATCGTATTGGTGGCGATGGAGGTTTTGAACAATGGAGAAATAGGCAAGGCATATGGACTACTGTTGAACTGCTTATCGTCTGAACAAATCCATAGATTCTTCGGACAGCACATTAAAGCAGATGCAAAAGTGTACATCAGTAAAGATAGAAATTATGAGCATTATATCTCAAATTACCACATAGAGACGAATGAAGACACAGCTAAATTAACTCAAAGCTTCACACATGTCTCAAATCTTAAGAACTGGCTATTCGGAGCGCACCGACATATATTGCCAGAATATATCCAAGGGTATTTGAATGAGTATTACTTCCGATTCAATAGACGTAATAATAGGGCAATGGTGTTTGACGAGTTTATTGGATTGATGATGCTGCACCAACCATATAGCAAATCAAAATAAGGAATAAGCACATACCAATATGTATGTATTATAATATCAAATTTTTCAATAACAGTTTAATTCACAAAAAGAAAATGAAACGGTTAAAGAACACTCCCGTGCTCTCTCTTTTTGTGCCCATGCTGTGCAAGCCGTACAAAGAAAGTAGAGAATGAGCTGCCACAAAATGAGCTTTGGCAGCTCTATCGTGCTGCATACGAGCAGTACCAGTCTGTAATCATCAAAGGCGAGAAATCTTATTCTCGTTATGTGAATGATTTCATCTACTATCACCTTCCATGTACAAGCATTCGTGAAGCAGACATCAGACTTCATGTTATGCATTTGTTCGCACTGAAGGAGCTTCTGGAAGAACGCCCCGACCTTGTAGATGCCTTCTTCTCAAAAGACAGCTTTGAGGAGAAGGACTTTCTCAAAATGGATGACTTGTTCAATAAAGGCAAGAGTCTCGAAGAGCCAGAACCCGTGTTTCTGGCTCATTTTAATGTTGAGCAGATACGACTTATAACAAAGTTTGCGAGCTCAACAAATCTATTCCAGCGCAAGGTGACAGAAAAAGACATCAAAGATCTATTTGAATGTAGATTGTCAATTCCCCTTCAAGCAACGGTCAATAGACATGTGGCAATTTTCTTCGGCAAACTTCGTGAACATGGGCTTCTGCCTTATTCATGGCAGATGATTATGGACAACCATAAACTGGTATCATCGTCTGTCAATAACGAGCCTTTGCGTGCAAGTCAACTACGCTGTGGACTATCACAGGCAAGAGTTGCCAATCTTCGGAAGAAGCCAAACTCCAACATAACAGATGACGGAATCGGCTTCTATGACAGTTGCGACGTGTTTATAAAGAAACTGAAAGAATGTCTGTAAAATGCAAGCAATCCTATTATCTGCAAATAGGAGAGCTATATAACAACTATATACGGAATCCTATATAGTTGCTATTCGCATACTTGTGATTTTTGAGGGCTACCTTTGCGGCAGAATTGAATCTGGCACGGAGGTAGTCCCTCCACGTCATCACATTTAAATCATAAGAATATGGATGATAATAGAGAATTTCATTTTTTAGACACGACTGTTACTTTCGACCAGTTCATTGACTCGTTGGCGACGAAGGTGGCTTTACGAATACATCAGGTGGAAAAAGGTCAATTTGAAATCAGTCAGGCACAGGCTTATAGAATGTATGGAAGAGCAGACGTTGAACGATGGGTAAAAAGTGGCAAGTTAAAGCCTGTCAGAATATCGCCAGGAAAGAAACGATACAGGCTTATCGATTTGCAAGAATTAGCCAACATTCAGCAAAACTATCTTCTGTAAAACAAGTCACAAAAAGAAAAACTCAGATATGACACTAAGTCGTATCTGAGTTTTATTATGTCATTAATGCAATCTTAACGAACCAGTCGTTGATACATCTGTGTGAGGTTCTTATCAACATTGGTTATCTTGAACTGAATGCGAGTATCTTTTACTTTCTTTGGAAGCAAGGTAACCAGTTTATCCATTATCTGGTCAACATTGTTGAATCCTGTATCTTCAAGAGCACAAACCTGCTTACCCATCACATAGGCCTCTGCACGAACATTATTGTACTTTGAGATTCGCTCGAATGTTTTATCCTCCTTCTCAACATGCTTAGATTCATTATCAGTAAAAAAGATGAAATCAATTACCTTCTCATTCAAAATCCAAGCTGGAGTAAAATCAACTTTCACATAGACCTTGGCCATTTTGTTGATGGAATGGTTAAGCCCAAAGTCAACTTCATTCAAGGTCGCACCACATTCATTCTGAGCTATGGTTGCCCAACTATGACGAAAAGCATAGAGGGAAGCCTTGAAGTTAGGGTCAACCTTCTCCCATATCTGCTTAATACCAATATTTACATTAGCACAGAAAGAATCTGAGGTTGACAAACGATCATGAAAGTTGAACAACCAAGGAGTATCTACATTTTTAGAGAGATACTTCTCGAAAGTAGGTTTCAAGAATTCAGGTACTCTGATTTCAAAATATGCTTTATCGGCACGTGACTTTCTGGTTTTCTGTCGCTCGTAATGGAAGATGCCGTTGATATACTGCTCTTTTTCTGCATTGAAAATATCCACTGCATTCAAACCACAAAGGCAGAACGAAATCAAAGCAACATCCTGGCCAACCTCCATAAGAGGATTGGTGAACCGACTTCTATCAGGTACAACACTAAAGAACTTACGCAACATGCTTGCTGGGATAGCTCGCTTCTCAGGGATGTCGCTTCTTGGAATCACAACATTTCCCCAAGGGTTCTTGAGTAAAGATATACCTTGCTCTTCATCGTTGTATTCCTTTAGCGCAGCTTTATAGACTTCACGGATGCAAACTGGGTACTGTTCCTTACAACGATTGGTTTCTGAAAGAGATTCTATCCATCGGTTAAGAAAAGCAGAGGTCATGCGAGAAAACATAATGTTGTCTGTCTCGGCAAATCTCTCCAAGTGGTTCAATGCCCACTTGTAGTTGCGTGAAGTACGTTCTTGACCTCTACTTATCAGCTTTTTAATGTGATTCCTCGCATAATCTGAAAATGACAGATCTTCAGTTGAAGTTGTGATGTAGGAGACTACTTCCGATGCGGTCCAGCTTGAACAGTCAATCTGGTTCAGTATCTGATAGTATCGGCTAATCAGATTTGAAGTTTGTTGAATAACAAATGGATCAATTACATCCTTACCCTTGATTCCTTTATCATTCACCATCCACGATGTTCTTATAAAAGAACTCTGTCTATTATGGACAACTCGAATGTAAACTATATACATTCCAGTTTTAAGCTTTGTTTTTACTGTAGGTCTAAGTGTAGCCATAATTTTTATAATTAGTAAAATCGTTTATACTCTTTATACGCTTTGTTTAATAGTTTACGAACTTGTTTAACAAGATGGAAAAACTATAATAAATCTGGTCAACATTATCCCAAATTCTGGTCAACATATCGCAAACACAGGAGGGATTTTTTGCCGTTTTTGCAGAAGTCGTTTTTTTGTCTGGTCAACATGCTCAAAAAATCTGGTCAACAAAATGGGGTATTTGGTCAGCACGTTCTGCTTGCGTAACGTGCAGAATATGAGCAAAAAGAACCGAGGCAAGAACCTGTTTCCCAAGTCCTTGCCTCGTATTTTACTAATTATCAGCATTCTGTCGTTTATTCCTCTACAGCAGCCTGCGCGGCGGCAAGACGTGCAATTGGCACACGGAATGGAGAGCATGAAGCGTAGTTCATACCAATCTTGGCACAGAACTTGACTGATGATGGCTCACCACCATGCTCGCCACAGATACCTGTGCGGAGTTCTGGACGAACTGCACGACCTCTTTCGACTGCCACCTTAATCAATTGACCAACACCATTTTGGTCGAGCACCTGGAATGGATCGACCTTGAGTATCTTCTTGTCCAAATAAACAGGAAGGAAGCTTGCGATGTCATCACGAGAGTAACCGAAGGTCATCTGAGTGAGGTCGTTAGTACCAAATGAGAAGTACTCTGCCTCTGTAGCAATCTTGTCTGCGGTAAGGGCAGCACGTGGAATCTCAATCATTGTACCAATTTCGAATGGAATCTCAACGCCTTCTTCTGCGAAGACCTCCTTTGACACCTTGAGGATAATTTCCTTCTGTTGCTTGAGCTCATAGAGAATACCGATGAGTGGAACCATGATTTCTGGATGAGGATCGTAGCCTTCTTTCTTGAGTTGGCAAGCCGCACCAAGGATGGCACGAGTCTGCATGGCTGTAATCTCTGGGAATGTGATACCAAGACGGCAACCACGATGACCCAGCATTGGGTTGTTCTCAGCCAATGAAGCCACACGCTGTTGAATGACCTTAATATCTACACCCATTTCGTTAGCCATGATCTTCTGTCCTTCAATATCATGTGGTACAAACTCATGGAGAGGAGGGTCGAGCAAGCGGATATTGACGTGAAGTCCGTCCATAGCCTTGAGGATTCCGTAAAAGTCTGCCTTCTGGTATGGAAGAAGCTTGGCAAGTGCTTTCTCACGACCTTCAACACTGTTGGAAAGAATCATTTCGCGCATAGCAATAATCTTCTGGTCGTCGAAGAACATGTGCTCTGTACGAGTCAAACCGATACCCTTAGCACCAAACTCACGAGCAACCTGAGCGTCGTGTGGAGTGTCTGCATTGGTACGAACCTCAAGTTTGGTGTATTTGTCACAGAGATCCATAAGGGCTTTGAAGTCACCAGAAAGTTCTGCAGCCTTAGTAGGAACTTCGCCTGCATAAACCTGCCCTGTTGTACCATTGAGAGATATATAGTCGCCTTCCTTATAGGTAACGCCTTCAATCTCTAATGTCTTAGCCTTGTAATCTACATTGATGCCACCTGCACCTGAAACACAGCACTTACCCATACCACGAGCAACAACGGCTGCATGAGAGGTCATACCACCACGGGCTGTGAGGATACCTGATGCGGAAGCCATACCTGCGAGGTCTTCTGGTGATGTTTCAATGCGGACCATAATGACTTGATGGCCGTTCTCATGCCATTCTTGTGCATCGTCTGCGTGAAATACGATCTGACCGCATGCAGCACCAGGAGATGCGGGAAGACCTTGGGTGATGACTTTAGCCTTTTTGAGAGCATCCTTGTCGAATACTGGGTGGAGAAGTTCATCAAGCTTTTGGGGTTCACAGCGGAGAATTGCTGTCTTCTCGTCAATGAGTCCTTCACGCACAAGATCCATAGCAATCTTGACCATGGCTGTACCTGTACGCTTGCCATTACGAGTCTGAAGGAACCAGAGTTTGCCTTCCTGAACTGTGAATTCCATATCCTGCATGTCCTTGTAGTGCTTCTCAAGCTTGTCCTGAATCTCATTGAGTTCAGCATAGAGGCTCGGCATTGCTTCTTCCATTGAAGGATACTTGGCAACACGCTCTTCCTCTGAAATGCCTGCACGTTCAGCCCAGCGTTGAGAACCAATCTTAGTGATTTGCTGTGGTGTACGAGTACCTGCTACCACATCTTCACCCTGTGCATTGATGAGATACTCACCATTGAAGAGGTTTTCTCCATTGCCAGCATCGCGAGAGAAGCAGACACCTGTGGCAGAAGTATTGCCCATGTTGCCGAATACCATCGCCATTACTGAAACGGCTGTACCCCACTCGTCTGGAATACCTTCCATCTTGCGGTAGAGGATGGCACGCTCGTTCATCCAACTGCGAAAAACAGCACAGATAGCACCCCAGAGCTGAACGATTGGGTCTGTTGGGAACTCAACACCTGTACGCTCCTTGATGGCAGCCTTGAAGAGCTTAACAAGTCTCTTTAGAGAATCTACAGAGAGATCTTTGTCAAGCTCTACTCCCTGTTCTTCCTTCACCTTTTCAATAATCTCCTCGAATGGGTCAATATCTTCCTTATTTACAGGCTTGAGACCAAGCACAACATCGCCATACATCTGAACAAAACGACGATAAGAATCATAAACGAAATGTGGATTGTTAGTCTTGCGTGCCATACCCTCTGCCACTTCATCGTTGAGACCCAAGTTAAGGATAGTATCCATCATGCCAGGCATAGATGCACGGGCACCAGAACGCACACTGACAAGAAGTGGATTATTGACATCACCGAACTTGCAGTTCATAAGTTTCTCCACATGTGCTACTGCAGCATCGACTTCTTGCTGTAGAAACTCTTTGATTTTCTCTTCGCCCACTTCGTAATACTCATTACAGCAGTCTGTTGTGATAGTGAAACCAGGAGGAACAGGAACTCCGATCAGGTTCATTTCGGCAAGGTTTGCACCTTTTCCTCCAAGCACCTCGCGCATCTGCGCATTACCTTCAGCATGTCCATTTCCGAAGGTGTAAACTCTTTTTTGAGCCATAACTTTAAGTCAATTATTTAAGGTTATTGATTAATGAAATTGTAATCTCGCTAATGTTGTTATTTTTTTTCTATATATAAATATATGTTATTGTTGTCAGTTTGCTGTTTTATATCCAAAAACGAAAAAATGAGCGTTTGTGAGGATAACGAACTTTAACCCCCACGACTGATGTATGCAAAAGTAGTGTCTTTTGATTGAATTAACAAATTTTCGGTTCTTTTTTTGACAAAAAAACAACTATTTGCCCGAAATCTTCCTAATCAACTCCTTATTCAACTGTGTGATGCGCTGACTCTTTCGGATATTCTCCTGAATGAGAACCTCTGTTTTGTTATACATGTTCTTGAAGTGCTCGGTAAGGAAATTCTGCACTCTTACCTCTACTGTAGGCATTCCCTCCTCGGTTGGGGAGAGGCAAAGGAGACCCTGAGGAACTATTTCAACCTCAATGGTTTCGCCTGTCTCTAAAGGATCACCGTCGTAATGCACCACTCCTGGGCGTGTGCGGTGGATGATGGCTTTACGGCACTGGAAAGTCTTAATGCGAGAGTTTTGCTCAATCGTTCCATTAAAAAGTTGAATGGCCAATTGAGGGGCTTCAATAGGAAGGAAAGGTTCTATGATGGTTACATCCATCAATCCATCTCGCACGGAAGCGGATGGAGCTATATAGGCATTATTGCCATACTGAGAGGCATTAGCACAGGAGATGAGGAAAGCCTTATGAATTTTGTGAACTTCTTGTCCGTTAGTTGTATTGATAATATCAATATCATAGGTGTCTGGGTGATAGCGCAAACTGCTATTAAGCACATTCTCTATATAAGAGACTGGACCTCGCCTTTTTGATTCAGCAAAACGCTGGGAGATGAAAGCATCAAAGCCTACGCCACAAGTACAGAAGAACGGCTTCAGATTGACTATGCCATAGTCCATGAGCTGAATATTGCCTAGATTGATAATCTTGATAGCACTAAGTGGGTCGGTAGGTATGCGAAGATGACGAGCAAGTCCATTGCCAGAGCCAGACGGGATGATAGCCAATGCGGAGGGTGTGTGAATAAGACCGCATGCTACCTCATTCACTGTTCCATCTCCTCCAATGGCACACACCACATTCACTCCTCTCTCTGCCGCAGCATGAGCCAACTCTGTAGCATGTCCCATGTGTTGGGTCTTGAGAACATCGTAAGTATAGACATTTCTATCGAGATACTCCTCGATGAGATGCAACACAAAGTTCTTGCCTGATGTGCCTGAGATGGGATTGACGATGAATGTGATATGTTTTTTTCTTGACATGGATGCTCTGGCCTACTATATAATATGTATAATGATGCATGAGTGCAATTTCGAAGTGACATTTTATACCTCTATCTTGAAATGCAATGCAAAATTACTACTTTTCCCATCAATTTCTCAATTATAATCAATGATTTTGACCTTTCTTAATTTTTTTTTTAGATTTATGCCGTTAGAACCTCTATTTTTTAGTAACTTTGCATCGTTTTTGCATCGTTTTTGCATCTCGGTGCATTTTGTTAGATAATAATAATCACAAACAACGTGTATATTCCAGTGCCGGCAAACTGACAATATTCATTAATTGAAGACTTAGCAATAGTCGGGAATACACAGGAACACACTTATTAATTATGGGTTTATTACAAGAAAGAATGAGTAAGTATAGAGAACCACAGAAGTATATCAATGCGGGGGTCTATCCTTACTTTAGGGAAATTGATAGCCATCAGGACACGGAGGTGACTATGAGCGGAAAGAGAGTTCTCATGTTTGGTTCCAACTCTTATATGGGTCTCACTTATGACAAGCGCATCTGTGACGCAGCCATCAAGGCAATAGAGAAATATGGCACAGGCTGTGCTGGATCACGTTTCTTGAATGGCACACTCGACCTCCACATTCAGCTTGAGAAAGAATTGGCTGAGTTTGTGGGCAAAGACGAAGCATTAGTTTATTCTACTGGCTTTACAGTAAACTCTGGTGTCGTTTCTTGCTTAACAGGTCGCAATGACTACATCATTGGTGATGACAGAGACCATGCTTCTATCGTAGATGGTCGTCGTCTTTCCTTCTCTCAGTTCTTCCATTACAAGCATAATGATATGGAGGATCTTGAACACCAGTTGATGAGATGCGAGCCTGAAGCCCTTAAATTGATTGTTATCGACGGTCTCTTCTCAATGGAAGGTGACCTCGCAAAACTCCCTGAAATCATAGAACTCAAAAAGAAGTATAACGCTACTGTTATGGTGGACGAAGCTCATGGCTTGGGTGTGTTTGGTCGTCAGGGACGTGGTGTGTGTGACCACTTTGGTCTCACAAATGATGTAGACCTCATCATGGGTACATTCTCTAAGAGCCTTGCCTCTATTGGTGGTTTCATAGCTTCAGATAGTGACACTATCAACTGGCTTCGCCACAACAGCCGTACCTATATTTTCAGTGCCAGCAACACTCCTGCAGCTACAGCTGCTGCTCTCGAAGCACTCCACATCCTCAAGGCTGAGCCAGAACGCCAAGAGAATCTCTGGAAGATTACTAACTATGCACTTGAGCAATTCAAACAGGCCGGTTTTGAGATTGGTGATACAGAGAGTCCTATCATCCCACTCTACGTTCGTGATGCCTACAAGACATTCGAGGTGACTAAGATGGCATTTGACAAGGGCATCTTTGTTAATTCTGTCGTACCACCAGCATGCGCTCCACAAGATACGTTGATTCGTGTGGCGCTCATGGCTACTCATACTAAAGAACAAGTGGACCGCTGTGTGTCTGCACTGGTAGATGTTTTTAAGGAGTTAGGTCTTCTCAAATAATTAGTAGAAGAAAAGACTACATTCCAATAAAGAAATGTAGGGTGAGTCAGAAAAGTTGAAGCAACATCATGATTGGCAGCAATTTTTATGACCCACCCTTTTCAATTAATATCGACAAATCCTTACAAAGTTAAGTTATGCTTACACTAAAGTTGATTACTGAGGAGACCGAACGAGTGATTAAGGGTCTCGAAAAGAAACATTTTCCAGAGGCCAAGATTGCAGTGGAAAAGGCCATCGACATTGACAAGCAACGTCGTGATGCACAGACTAAACTTGATGCTATCTTGGCAGAAAGCAAGAAGTATGCAGCACAAATCGGTCAGTTGATGAAGGCTGGTGAGAAAGAAAAGGCTGAGGCTGCAAAAGCAGAAGTAGCGAAACTCAAGAGCGTTGCTGCTGAACTGGAAACCATCAAGCAAAATGCTGAGAATAAGCTGACAGTTCATCTCTGCACCATTCCTAACATTCCATACGATGAAGTGCCTGATGGAATCTCTGCCGAAGACAATGTGGTGGTGAAATCTTCACTCCGTGAATGTAAGCCTGGAGATACCGTGGGTAATTGGGACACAGTTCCTTCAAATGGCAATGCAAAACTCCCTCACTGGGATTTGGCAAAGAAATACAACCTCATTGATTTCGACCTTGGTGTAAAAATAACAGGCGCAGGCTTCCCTGTATATATAGGAAAGGGAGCTCAACTTCAGCGTGCACTCATCAACTTCTTCCTTGCTGAGGCAAATAAGGCTGGCTACACCGAAATCATGCCACCTACGGTGGTGAACCAGGCTTCAGGCTATGGCACAGGTCAGTTGCCAGACAAGGAAGGTCAGATGTATCATTGTGAGGTGGATGATCTCTACCTTATCCCCACTGCCGAAGTGCCTGTAACGAACATCTACCGTGACGTTATTCTTGACGAGAAGGATTTGCCTGTGAAGAACTGCGCATATACTCAGTGCTTCCGTCGTGAGGCAGGTTCTTACGGTAAAGACGTGCGTGGCTTGAATCGCCTGCACGAGTTCTCAAAGATAGAGATTGTCCGTATTGACAAACCAGAACATTCTAAAGAAAGCCACAAAGAGATGCTGAATCATGTGGAAGGCTTGCTCAAGAAGCTCGAATTACCCTATCGAATTCTCCGCTTGTGTGGTGGCGACCAGAGTTTTACTTCTGCCATCTGCTATGACTTCGAGGTCTATTCTGAGGCTCAGGGACGTTGGCTTGAAGTTTCATCAGTATCAAACTTCGACACTTATCAAGCAAACCGATTAAAGTGTCGCTATCGCAATGCAGATAAGAAAGTACAGCTTTGCCACACATTGAATGGTTCAGCCTTGGCTCTTCCACGCATTGTTGCCGCTATACTTGAGGATAACCAGACAGAAGAAGGCATCAAGATTCCTGCAGCACTTGTTCCATACACAGGATTTGACATGATTAAATAAACGATGCCTATAGATCTCTCTAACAACATCAGATCTATTACATAAATAAGATAACGTATATTATAAGTAATGCCCACATCATATAGCATGGGCAAAACAAAATGATTATTATGAATAAGATTGTTAAAAAAGAGCAGTTCAGCGAGAAGGTTTTCAAGCTTGTAGTTGAAGCCCCTCTCATTGCTAAATCTCGCAAGGCTGGTCACTTCGTTATTGTTCGTGTAGGCGAACTGGGCGAACGCATCCCGCTCACCATTGCTGACTCCGACACAGAGGCAGGCACTATCACCCTTGTGGTACAGGAAGTTGGCTACTCCTCCACTAAACTCTGCAACCTCAATGAAGGAGAATACATCACAGACGTGGTTGGTCCTCTCGGTCAAGCCACTCACATTGAGAACTTTGGCACAGTAGTATGTGCAGGTGGTGGTGTTGGCGTAGCTCCAATGCTCCCTATCATCAAGGCTTTGAAGGCTGCTGGCAACAAGGTAATTTCAGTGCTTGCAGGTCGTTCAAAGGAACTGATCATTCTTGAGGATGAAGTACGCAAGCACTCTGACGAGGTAATCATCATGACTGACGACGGTTCTTATGGCCAGAAGGGTGTAGTCACTGTGGGTATTGAACAAGTGATTCTGCGTGAGAAAGTGGACAAGTGCTTTGCCATTGGTCCTGCTATCATGATGAAGTTCTGCTGTTTATTGACAAAGAAATATAACATTCCAACAGACGTGTCCCTCAATACTGTCATGGTAGATGGTACAGGAATGTGTGGTGCATGCCGTATCACTGTGGGTGGAAAGACTCGCTTTGTTTGTGTGGATGGTCCAGAGTTTGATGGTCATGAAGTTGATTTCGACGAGATGTTTAAGCGCATGGGTGCTTTCAAACCACAGGAGCAGGAAGACATGCAGAAACTTGCTGAACATGTAGAATGCCTTGCCACTACTGCAAAGAAGGAAGAAGTGGCTGATGCCGCAGGCATGACCAATGACACTCCTTTGTCTGAACTCACAGACCGCAATGCAGCCTGGAGAAAGGCTCTTGCAGCTTCTATGAAACCAAAGGAACGTGGTGAGATAGAGCGTTGCAAGATGGGTGAGTTGGATCCTGTATATCGTGCAACAACACGTACAGAGGAGGTAAATACAGGACTCACAGCAGAGCAGGCCATTTGCGAAGCAAAGCGTTGCCTCGACTGCGCAAAGCCTTCTTGTATGGAAGGATGTCCTGTCTCCATCAATATTCCTTCATTTGTGAAGAACATTGAGCGTGGTCAATTCCTTGAGGCAGCAAAAGTGTTGAAGGCAACTTCTGCTCTTCCCGCTGTATGTGGACGCGTATGCCCTCAAGAGAAGCAATGTGAAAGCAAGTGTATTCACCTCAAGATGGGGCATGAAGCTGTGGCCATTGGCAATCTGGAGCGTTTTGCTGCCGACTTTGAACGCAACTCTGGCAAGATGACACTACCAGAGTGTGCTGAAAAGAACGGTAAGAAGGTTGCCATCGTAGGTTCAGGTCCTGCAGGCCTCTCTTGCGCAGGCGACTTGATCAAGGCTGGTTATGATGTCACAGTATTTGAGGCATTGCACGAGATTGGCGGTGTGCTCAAATATGGTATTCCAGAGTTCCGTCTGCCAAACGCCATTGTAGATGTGGAGATTGACAACCTCAGCAAGATGGGTGTAAAGTTTGTGAAGGACTGCATTGTGGGCAAGACCATCACTATTCAGGAACTGGAGGCTGAAGGTTACAAGGCTGTCTTCGTTGCATCAGGTGCAGGTCTGCCCAACTTCATGGGCATTCCTGGTGAGAATGCAGTAGGTGTCATGTCTTCTAATGAATACCTCACCCGTGTGAACCTTATGGATGCTTCCAATCCAGCATCAGATACACCTATCGTCAAGGCAAAGAGCGTAATGGTTGTAGGTGGTGGCAACACTGCTATGGACTCATGCCGTACAGCCAAGCGTCTTGGTGCTGAGCGTGTCTTCATAGCATACCGTCGTTCTGAGGCAGAAATGCCAGCACGCCTGGAAGAAGTGAAGCATGCCAAAGAGGAAGGCATCGAGTTCCTCACTCTCCACAATCCTATCGAGTACATTGCAGACGAGAAGGGTGCTTTGCAGCAGGTGAAACTTCAGGTCATGGAACTTGGTGAGCCAGATGCTTCTGGTCGTCGCTCTCCTGTTCCCGTAGAAGGTAAAATTGAGACTATCGACATTGACATGGCTATTGTGGCAGTAGGCGTAAGCCCTAACCCACTCGTGCCAAAGTCTGTAGAAGGTCTTGAACTTGGTCGCAAGAACACTATTGCAGTCAATGAGAACATGCAGTCAAGCATTCCAACCATCTTTGCAGGTGGTGACATCGTACGTGGAGGTGCAACAGTGATTCTCGCTATGGGTGATGGCCGTCGTGCTGCTGCCCACATTGATGAGATGCTCAAGGCTCAAAACTAAGATAAGGCTCGATTAACGAGACACTAATTCGGGCTCTCAAGCAAACCGTGTATCAACTATCCTTTGTGGGTTGATACACGGTTTCTTTTTGCAAATCCACAAAGAATGAAATAGTGGGATTTCCATCCCACTTTAGAGGCATAATAATCGAAGTGTACTTCATGCTTCAACGAATACTGTTGCAATGGACAACAAACAATGGTTCAACAGCCAATAAACAATGCTTCAATAGCCAACGAACAATGCATGCGTTTCTACCCTTATATCTGGTAAGCCAATTATGATGCGTGAATGAACATACAAGTGGAGATGAAAACAACATTGCTGTGATGATACTTCACGTGCAACAAATCATGTTCATCTGCACATGTCCTCCCATCTTTGTCACTTCTTCTTGGCAGGAGCAGGCTTGTCGCTAATAGCAAATTCCATAGAGACGGTCGTTGTAATCAACGGCAAAAAGCACCTCACGACCATTCTTCTTGACAAGTTCCAAATACTGAACAGCAGACATCATAGGATGTTTGGTGTAAACCTTGCCTGTGAACTTGTCGAGCATAAAGAGATAATCCCTTTCATTGGTGAAGCCATAACTACAGAAAACATATTTGTCGTTGAAAATAAATAATAGTCTGTAGTTTTTTCGGCGCACCCGACAAACCCTGTGGGGAGAATGTACGGATGCTAACCCAAAAACTGTCGCTAAACGATACACGATTGAAAAAAAGTTAGTACCTTTGCAGTATGAATCGT
>Ga0123334_1003902_pt1 | contig 15695 bp, 13 predicted proteins | sample BiotimSIPDNA_FD_89706 | JGI IMG/M metagenome (GOLD analysis project Ga0123334, IMG submission 89706) | Anaerobic biogas reactor microbial communites from Washington, USA - Biogas_R1 time_0 SIP DNA | ecosystem: Engineered > Bioreactor > Anaerobic > Unclassified | place: Washington, USA... | reverse complement strand
TGAAAAGACTTGACGCATCGGAAACGGATGTCACTGTTGCGGTGAATCTGTTATGGGATACGCAATCGGTGATGGCACGGTTTGAAAAAATTGGTGTTGTGTCAGAAAAAATAGCACAGGATCTTGGACTTGTCGGCCCTGTGGCGCGTGCAACCGGATTGCTTCGGGATGTACGCCATGATCATTCATGCGGGATCTATTGCTTTACACATCTTCCGGTGGCATTATGTAACAGTGGAGATGTATTTGCGAGAGCGTATGTCCGCTGGCTTGAAATTCAACATTCTATCAAATTCATCCGGGAACAGCTTCTGGCGCTTCCCGGAGGCAGAGTGCTTACCGAATGCAGAAACATTGCACCATCATCAATCGCGGTATCTCTTACCGAAGGGTGGCGTGGTGAGGTGTGCCATGTCGGAATTACTGATGAATCCGGGAAATTTTCCCGCTATAAAATTGTTGATCCGTCATTCCATAACTGGCCGGGGCTGGCAATTGCATTACGTAATCAGCAGATTTCAGATTTTCCTGTTTGTAATAAAAGCTTTAATCTTTCATATTGTGGACATGATTTGTAAATCGTAATAACACATTGAGAAAATGCTTTGTTGAGCAATAAACTATACCGGATAGCAGGTGTAAACAAAATGACAAATGACAAAAAGGCAGTGTAAAGTATGTTTAAAGCAGTTCTTGCCCGAATACAGCAGAAGCATAGAACCATGAAATATCCTGATGCTCCGCCACCGGCGATGCCGGACAGGTTCAGGGGGCGTCCTGTTGTTGATAGAGCAAAATGTCCGTCAGGGTGTTCTGTATGCGAGACAATCTGTCCGGTTGATGCACTATCTCTTGAGAAAAAACAGATTGATACCGGAAAATGCCTTTTTTGTAACGAGTGTTTAAATCAATGCCCGTCAAAAGCCATTTCACATTCAACAGATTATCGCCTGTCAGCATTTACAAGGGAAGCGCTTGTTAATAATCTGTATGAAGATTCAATGGTTCGGGCAGTACAGATTGACAAAAAGATTAAAAGCCTGTTTGGCAGATCACTTAAACTTCGTCAGGTAAGTGCCGGCGGGTGTAATGCCTGTGAAGCCGATACAAACGTTCTTTCGACATTGGCATGGGATCTCGGACGTTTTGGTATTCAGTTCGTTGCATCACCGCGTCATGCGGATGGTATTCTTGTGACCGGGCCGGTAAGTGCAAACATGGTGCTTGCGATGAAAAAAACCTATGATGCCGTTGCGGAGCCGAAACTTGTTATCGCCGTTGGTGCATGTGCTATATCAGGTGGAATTTTCAGAGGGCATGATGAAGTTAATAACGGTCCGGATACTACTTTGAAAGTTGATCTTTACATTCCGGGATGCCCGCCGCATCCATTGACTATCCTTGACGGCTTGCTAAGGTTGATTGGAAGAATCGAAAAATAGGTCTATTAATTATTGTGCATGAAGGAATGCTGATACCCGGGTGAGATTACACATTGACAGGAAGACATAATTTAACAGGAGTACATCGTTTTATCAGGGAGTGATACCGGTACGTTATGATAATGTACACTACGCCTCAGATAGGGCCGGAGGAACCATGTCCATACCTGCCGGAGAAGACATCAAACATGCAGTTTTTCTTTGCAGACGAAATTGATGCTCATGAACTGGAGTTCTTTCTGAGCAGGGGATGGCGAAAATTCGGTTACTACTATTTCAGGCCGGCTTGCCGTAAGTGTACATCATGTATCTCCGTCCGCATTCCTGTTGATACGTTTTCACTTTCTAAAAATCAGGCACGGGTTCTCGGACGAAATCCGGATGTCACGGTAAAGTTTTCAAATGATAATCCGTTGCAGGAGGAGATGTTTACACTGTTCAGGGAACATTCACGTTTCAGATTCCAGCGGGATATCTCGATTGAAGAGTATGAATCCAATTTTTGTGACCGGTCGTGCCCGTCACTGATTTCAAAATATTATCTTGGTAATAAACTTTCTGCACTCGGTTACCTCGATATATCGTCAGACAGTCTCAGTAGTGTCTATTTTGTTTATACTGAAGAGTTTATTTGCAGAAGCCCAGGTATATTCAGTATTTTAAAAGAGATTGAATATGCAAAGCAGATCGGCCTGAAATATTACTATCTCGGGTATCTTGTTGAGGGTAACAGTCGTATGCAGTACAAGGGGAAATTCTATCCTTACGAAAGACGGAATGAACCGGATGGTGAATGGAGTCTTGTAACAAAGCACTCATGATATTCTTTTTTTAATGTAAAGCAAGGTGTATTGTGGAAAGTATTGTTAAGATCGGGGAAAATGCGGTTCGTGAAGCGGGAGCGTTGCTTCTTGATAATTTTAATAAACCATATACGATAGAAAAAAAGACTGATCAGAGTCTTGTAACGGAAATAGACAAAAAGGCTGAAAATATTATTGCTGCGCATATTCGTTCATCGTTTCCGCATCACAGGATTATTGGTGAGGAGTCCGGTTCTAACATTGAATCTGATGAATACCTCTGGGTGATAGATCCCATTGATGGAACGCATAATTTTATCAGAGGTATCAAACAATTTGGTGTTTCGCTTGGTATTATTAAAGGATCTGAATTTATTGCTGGTATTGTTTTTCTTCCTGCAGAAAATAAAATGTACATCGCTGAAAAGGGATCGGGTGCATTTTGCAACGGTAATCGTTGCGCAGTCTCTAATGTAAAGATGCTTTCAGATGCAACACTGCTATTTGATAGTGGATTCAAGGTGAAGGATGAGCTGAAGATTGAAATTTTCAGGACTATTGCGCCTAAAATGTTTAACGTACGCATGTTTGGTGCATCAGTGATTAACCTAACGTATGTTGCCGGGGGAATCGGTGATGTCCTTATCGAATGTGATGATAATTTATGGGACTATGCTGCCGGAATTACTATCGTTGCGGAAGCCGGCGGGCTTGTTACCGACTTTCGGGGACATCCTCTGACTCCGTCAAGCCGCAGTTATATTGCATCAAACGGACTGCTCAACAGTCATATCTTAAAGATGCTTAACGAAATCGAAAAAACAGCTGGAGCCTACATTGGATTTTAAAGCGTTCTGGTTCTGTTTTGTACCACTGTTTATTGCAGTCGACGCAATCGGAACTTTACCGATTTTTATGTCGCTGACTGAGGAACTTGATCAAAAAAACAGGACTAAAGTGATTGTTTCATCAGTGATAACAGCGCTTTTTGTCGGAATACTGTTTCTTTTTGTTGGGGATGCTATCTTAAAAATGCTTGGAATCACCGTTGAGGATTTCATGATTGCAGGAGGTATTATTCTGTTCATGATTGCAGTCGGTGATATTTTAATGTTTAGTAAGTCGCATAAAAAAGCTTCTGCCGAAGCTCTTGGATCTGTACCGATTGGTGTACCGTTGATTGTCGGGCCAGCAGTCCTGACAACAGTAATGCTTCTGGTACGTCAGGAGGGATTCGTATATACAGGGATTGCAGTGACACTCAATATTTTAATTGCAGGTTTTATTTTCCAGATGGCCAGTTATATCATGAGACTGCTGGGTGCGTCGGGAACTAAAATCGTCTCAAAAATTGCCAGTCTTTTTCTTGCCGCAATTGGTGTCATGATGGTAAGAAAGGGATTAAGTCAATTGATAGGTATTTGACAAATGAAGAATGCGGACAGCATTAAGGATCATCTGTTTTCACTCAATTCACGAGGCATTAAATACGATCTTGATAGAATAAGAAGAGCAGCTGAACTTTGCGGCAATCCTCAGAATGCGTATGCATCCTTTCATATTGCCGGAACAAATGGTAAGGGATCAGTATGTTCCTATATTGAATCAGTTGTCCGCACAGCGGGGTTTCGAACCGGATTGTATACATCACCCCATATAATTGACTTCGAAGAGCGGTTTATCATCAATGGAAAACCTGTTACAGAAAATGACTGGCTAAGTGTCTATAACGATCAACGTGCGATTATTGACAAGCTTGAACTCAGTTTCTTTGAAGCTGCTACATTAATGGCGTTTGAATTGTTTAAACGCAATAAGGTCGAATGGGCAATATTCGAAACAGGGCTGGGTGGGCGTCTTGATGCAACAAATATTATCAGGCCACAGGTATCGGTCATAACCGGTATCGCAATGGATCATACGGATTATCTTGGGTCAACATTAATGGATGTCGCCCGTGAAAAACTGGGCATTGTAAAAAGAGAAATACCACTTGTGTTCGCAAAGAACAGGGATCATGCAATTAATACACTTGCAGCAAACATCTGTAGTGAAATGCAATCTGCGATTACCGTATGCTCTTTTGATGATGCCCGGAATGTACGCGAATCTGCCGATGGTACCATTATTACCTGGAATAATAAACAATATTTAATTCCTTTGTATGGTCGTCATCAGGTTAAAAATGCTGTCACAGCACTTAATGCTTTAGAACGTGCCGGATTTACTGATTATGAAACCGTACGCAGAGGTTTACAATGTATGTTTATTCCTGGACGGTTCCATGTACTTGAATTTAAGAGAAAAAAACTTGTTTTTGATGTCGGGCATAATCCTGATGCTGCATCGGTAGTTGTGGATACATTAAAAAGAAGATTTGCAGATATCCCGGTTGTTTTTGTTATCGGGGTCATGAAAGATAAGGATTATTCCGGAATGATTGCTCAGGTATTACCGTATGCGGCACATATAATATTTACAAAACCGGATATCGGCCGTGCTGCAGAATGGATTGATTTACTGAATGCAGTACCCGAAGTGGACCGATGCAGGTGTAGTGTGGGTGATACCGTTCGGAATGCATTTATCACTGCATGTGAACGAAAAGAGTCTGTCATTTGTATTACAGGATCGTTTTACACTGTAGGAGAGGCCTATAGTGCTGCCGGAATTAAACCATTTGAATCACAATGATCATGCGATTCCAAGACTTTCAAGAATTTTCTGGATCAGTTCTTCCTGCGTAAATGGTTTGATAATGTAATTTTTTGCACCTTCACTGATTGCGTTAATAATCTTTCCTTTTTCGTTTTCTGATGTAACCATAGTTACCGGAATGTTCTTGAAATCCGGATCCTGTTTAATCGTACGAAGAAACGTAATGCCATCCATCTCAGGCATATTCCAGTCAAGCAAAATCAGGAGTATTTCACCCGAATCTTCGCGCAACTTCCTGAGTGCTTCAACGCCGTTCTCAGCTTCAACCGATTCATAACCGAGCACATCAAGGGCATTTTTTATAATCTCCCTGACAGCAATGGAATCGTCAACGGTAAGAATTTTCATAAACGCACCTCTTACTTGATTTGATAATACATCGCTTTTTCAAATATATGGAGTGAATACTCACTACTGTAATTGGAGATAGATTCTGCAGAACCTACTATCAGGTATCCTCCGGGCCTGAGAATATTTCCGAATCTGTGAAGAAGATTCTTTTTTAGTTCTTCTGAGAAGTAAATTAATACATTTCGACAGAAGATGAGATCCATCCTGCCCATAAACGAAAAATCCTCCTGAAGATTCAGCTTTTTATAAGTTACCATTTTTTTTACACTATCGTCAATAATCCAGATTTTCCCATCCTGTTTGAAATATTTTTTTTTCATCTCCTCCGGGAGTCCACGGGAAATAACATGCGCGTCATAACGCCCGGCTTTTGCAAGAAACAGTACTGTTGGAGATATGTCTGTTGCAAGCAGCTCAAAATGCTCCGGACGAAGTGATGTCTGCGATCTGCAATAATCCAGAATGAGCATTGCGATAGAGTATATCTCCTGACCCGTCGAACTTGCTGCAGACCAGATCCTGATTCTGGATTTTTTTCCGGATGCAATCTCTTTTGCGAAATGGGGAAGAAAATGTTTCTGAAATGCATTGAAGGGGGTGGCATCTCTGAACCATAGTGTTTCATTCGTTGTCATTGCGTCAATAATTTTTTCCCGTAATACATTGGTTGTATCATTTTTGGCCTTGAAGTAGAAATCACTGTAGGTTGTGCATCCCTGTTCGGCCATAAGCGTTGTAAGGCGGGTTTCGATGAGATATGTCTTACTCTCATCAAGATGTATCCCACAGTGAAGTTCAATGAAATCTCGCAGCATTTTGAATTCATTCATATCAAGTTTTGTCATGCTGCACGTATCCTTTACTAAAAAATTAAGCGGTTACATCATTCGTGACGTTAATGTAACCATCTCCTGAGCAAGTGACTCGATAGGTAACGATTTGTCAGATAACGCAGCCTCATCAACAGCTCTGGGCATCCCATAGACAACGCAGGAGCTTTCCAATTGTGTAATACAATAACATTTCTGACGTTTTAACATCCGGACTCCGCTACAGCCATCGTTTCCCATTCCGGTAAGAATAATAGCAAGGACACCACCGGTATAATAGGTTGCAACCGAGCGAAAGAGCACATCAACAGATGGCTTACAGCTGTTTTCTGGTGGAGCATCACTATGGCCAATGACAAATGAAGTACCATTACTGCGAACGATCATATGTTTACCGCCGGGAGCAATATAGACAGTACCGCGTTTTATTATTTCATTTTCGGGAGCTTCAATTACGTGCAAATTCGATTTTTTATTCAGACTGTCCGCAAGTGAACGCGTAAAGTGTGGCGGCATATGCTGGACAATCAGTATAGGGAGTGGGAAATCGGCTGGAATTGCGGGTATTAATTTATTAAGAGCTTCAGGACCACCTGTTGATACACCGATAACACAAATTTCAAATGACATGTTTCGAAGTACAGACGGTCTTCGTACCGTTACTTCCGGTGATGTCTGAGGCCGGTTAATTGTTGACGGCCTGGATACTCTTGAAAGCAGCGAACCTTTTTTAATCCCCATCATTTTGATAACAGACAGAATGTCGTTCTTGAGTTGTAAACTATTTGCCTGAAAATCGTTACTGTCAGGTTTTCGTATAAAGTCAATTGCTCCGGATTGCAGCGCTTCAATAGTATCACTGGTATTACGTGAACTTATTCCGCTCATCATCACCACGGTGACATCCGGAAATTCAGTGTGAATACGTTTTAAGGTTTCTATTCCGTCCATTTCAGGCATATGAACATCAAGGAATACAAGATCTGTTTGAGAATGTCCAAGTTTTTTCAGTGCAATCATACCATTTGGTGCTGTACCAACAAGTTCTGTTTCACTCAGGGATGAAATAATTTCAGAAACAATCTTACGGTAAGTTATCGTGTCATCCACTACTAACGTTCTTATTGGCATAGCAAGTGTCCAATGCTCCGGTGAACGAATTGTCATGGTACATTATAAACAGGTAATGTTGACATATCAGAGTATGTCGCAGTCTTTTTGTTATCATTCTTTAGTAATGCATCAATTGTCAGAATAAGAAGAAGATGCTCCTCCAGCTTGACAACGCCAGATATGTATTCATTGTCAATATCAGCCAGGTTTGGAGGAAGACGTTCTATTGCATCTTCGTCAACAATAACAATATCCCCAACAGAATCAACGAGTAAACCTATTATTTCATTCAGGGAAATTGAATTTTTCGCGCGCTGTAATTCTGATGCAGCCTTTAGTACAACACATCGTGATTGCTGTGAAAGATCTCGCCGGCCACATCCAAGACGTACTCCCGGATCAATGATAGTAATAATCTGCCCTCTAAGGTTCATTAATCCTATCGTGAAATCCGGTGCAAGCGCAACCGGAGAAATGTCAATATAGTGGTTTACTTCCCGGACAAGGCTGACATCAATGCCAAAGGTATATTGATTTATTGTGACTGAAATAAATGATTTACTCATGATCAGTCTCCCATTCGCTGTTCAACAGCACTCAATAGTGAGTTCAGGTCAAGTAATATTGTAAGCCGGTTGTTGATTATAGTTGATCCCATGACACCGATGCCCTTGATATTTGATGTGTCAAGTGCTAATTCAGTGTTTACAACATCAAAAACAGTTTGCGCAACAATTCCGAACTTTTGCTCAGTGTTCTTGGGGAGAATAATATAAAACTCTTTACTGCTTTGTTGTGGTGATGACACAGGCAGGTAGTCCTGTATACGGACAATCGGTAAACTCTTGCCATCCCGTTTAAGGAATTCTTTTGAACCGATTATCTCAACCTCTGATGTGTCAGCTTTTTCGATTCGCGCCACAGAATTGAGTTCCATACCAAAACGTTCAGTAGAACCGTTATCAAAAAGAAGAATCTCTGATGTTTGCTCTGATGTTTTCCGCGCTTGTATATCCTGTTCCCTGATTTGTTCTTTGTCAATATCAGAGAATCGCAGGTTAGCCCGTTGTGCAATGCCGCCCGGATCAAGAATCATTGCCACTTTTCCATCACCGAGTATCGTCGCACCTGCATAGACCTGTGTAGCCTTGAAATATTCCGGTAACGGCTTTACAACAATTTCCTCATTGTCAAATACAGAATCAACGATCAGACCGAAATGATTAAGCCCCGTTTTTACAACAACGATTTTTACAGCATTTGCTACATTGGCACGTCTGTCACCGTTACTATTGCGACGATCTGGTACGTTACTTTGGGCATCTTCATTTTCAGGTGTCCCTCTGCGGTCTGACAGACGGGTACGTTTGTCAGGCTTTGCTTCATTTGTTTCGGGGTGCACGAAGGTAGGCACAAGATTGAGTAGTGAACTTAATCGAACCAGTGGCAGGAGTTTTCCACGAAGGCGCATTACCTCTGCTCCCTGTATTTGTTCAATTCTCTTTGTCACTTCGAAAGCTCTTATCCTGACAAGTTCCTCAACACCGACCTGAGGAATTGCAAAGGTGCGTTTTTCGGATTGGATAATAAGCGATGGAATAATTGCAAGTGTTAGTGGCAGGGTAAGAGAAATCTTTGTACCGTTACCCTTTTCAGACTCTATTTCGATAGTACCACCAAGGCGTTCAACATTCGACTTGACAACATCCATTCCCACACCGCGTCCACTGACATCACTGACAGATTCTGCGGTCGAAAAACCGGGAAGCATAATAAGCTGCTGTACCTCTTTTACAGACATTGTAAGTGCAGCCTGTTCAGTGATCAGCCGTTTCTCAAGTGCGATATTTTTAATCTTCTCGAAATCCAGTCCCTTGCCATCATCTTCTATTATGACAATAACTTTCCCACCCTCCTGAATTGCACTCAGATAGATGGATCCAACAGGATTTTTACCCGTATTTTCTCTGATTTCCGGCAATTCAATTCCATGATCAGCGCAGTTTCGTACCAGGTGGGTTAAAGGATCGCTCAGCATTTCAACTATTGATTTGTCAAGTTCAACATCCTGACCTATAATGTGAAGCTCAATAGATTTCTCAAGTTTGCGTGAAAGGTCCCGGATGACCCGTGGAAATTTATTGAAAACAACCGAAACCGGTTGTAAACGCGTCTGCATAATATTTTCCTGCAGCTGACTTGTTACGGAGTCAATCGATTGAAGTGTTGTATTTACACCCTGAAGTTCTTTAAGCTGAAATGTCAGGGATTTTATATACCCGTTTTTCAGGTTGTCAACTTCAGTTGTAATAATATGATCAAGTATTGATGGATCACGATGAATATTGTCCTTGATGTTTTTCAGTGACGTTTCAATTGTACGCGAAAACTCTCCGAAAAGTCTGTTGACATCAATAGCATTTGTTAATTTTCTGTTATACTGCTGAATGAGCTGGTTACGGCTCAGTACTAATTCTCCCGCGAGATTCATGAGATTGTTAAGAACACTAACCTTGACACGCAATGATTCTTCAACTGGTTGCGATGATGCCCCAGCCGCTGCAGACAGTGCCGCATCAGCCGGAGAAACCGCTGCAGCCGGTGATGCCGGTGATTGTGATAGTGCTCGTGCAGCAGCTTCATTCAACTGGTCCATGTCAATGATTCGTACCTGTGATGGTGTAACATTTAAACCCATGAGGAGAAGATCGGGTTCAAGGACAGTTGCATAAATAACGGAATAACGCATATCGGTGTCAGAGCTGCCCTGAAGTCCCTTGATACAGTCCAGATCCATTGCAAAGTCCAGAATTTTACCAAGACGCTCCCAGATTTCAAAAATTGCTGAAATGGTAATGTTTTTATAGTCAAGATCATTTTTTGAACTGAGAAGTATACGGTAAATGGTTTTACCGTTTTTTAGTGCATCATTTATCTGCTCTTCAGGAATGGTTGTATGAAATTTCTCAATTTCCGCCAGCGTATCAATCCTGACAGTTGATGTATCCTGCGGTTCCGTGGAACTTTCACCCATGAACGGATCAAGTGCCTTAATCTCATTGTCAATAGGAATTGAGTCCGAGTTTTCGAAATCATCAAAGAGCACTTTTAGTTTGTCAATTCCTCTGAAAAGTGCATCAATCAACTCATTTGTGATTGACAGTTTGCGATCCCTGATAAGTGATAGCAGATGCTCCATTGAATGGGAGAGGGTAGTCACACCTTTATAACCAAAAAATCCGAATCCGCCCTTGATACTGTGAATTGCCCTGAAAATCTGATTTATCATTTCTGTCGGAAGCGCATCACCCTGACGTTCAAGTTCGAGCAGAACCGGTTCAATTTCCTGAAGATGTTCTTTTGATTCCTGAATTAGATCACCGAGCATGTCCTTTTCCTGCATTTCAAGACTCCTTAATAGGCAAAATTTTGTCTAAATTAACAAGAGTAAAAATGCGGCGAAGTTCATCATTAACAATGATTTCAAATTCCATTTTTTTTATTTTACACTCTTTATAAAGCCCGACACATAGTGCAATTCCCGGAGAGTCAATATTATGTGCCGATGATATGTCAAGCTGCACTTTTTTAAAGGTCATGGCGGTAATTGCTTCGGCAAATTCCTCCTCAAGCCTGCGAACCCTGTGGCCGCTGAGATCCCCGTTTGTTTCCAGTTTACATATATGAGAATCATCCACTCCATTTTCCTTGTTCACTGCGTTGGTCTCCGGTTTCATAAAACCTCCGTCTCTATAATTGTGTACCTATTATGATATCAGATTGGTTAACGGACTTCAAGGTTCTCATGTCACTAAATTTAATCAGGAATCTGACTGAACAAAAAGCGCGCTTAAAATAAATAGTTTTATTATATTGTCTTGTTTAGGGGCTGGCAAGCTAAAAGCCATGATTTCATTCTCCAAAGAGAATGAAATTTTAACAAAATCCGGTAAAATCCATACTATCGGTTGAAATGAATACAAAATGCAGATATATTACCAACAGTGTTAGGGGAATGATTAATCTTTTTCAGGTGACAAGAAGGGGTATTATGATGAAACGTGGAAAGCTGTTTTTTCCGTTGATAACGTCTTTAGTTCTCGCCGGGCTATATAGTAATGTATTGGGTGCAGATCAAATCTGTACAATGAAATTGACAGCGTGTCCGGAGGACTATAACGGGAAGGCTATCTATGTTCCCCGAAATGTAACTACTGTTTCATCCGACTTTAAAGTTTGCATGCCATCCCTTCCCGATGAAAACATTGACGAAGAATATGAAGCACCATCAATCATGTTTATTATTGATAATTCTACCAGTATGATAGGAAATAGCTCTACAAACGACGCGCCCCGTGATAGTGGCGGAGTGCGATTCAAAGTGGTTTCTGCACTGCTTGATACGATTTACAAACAGTTTCCTGATGCTGATATCGGGTTGACAGTATTCCGGAATTATCTGTACTTAGATGCACGGGACAACTCAAATTTTGCAGTATTTCCTGATGAATATTATACCCGATATTCTTTGGATGAAAGAAATGAAGTGTATAAAAATCAAGCATATATACCACTTTTGCGCCTCGACTCAACGTTACAGAATGGAGAAAAAGCGATTAACCTCCTTAAAAAGATGCTTTTAACCGAAAAAACTACTGTAACCAGATCCTTTGGTTTAAATGAAGTCAGTTTTGAAACTACTGTTATGCAATACGAACCGGGGTTTACAAGTACGAGCGGTACAAATATTAATGTGGCTTTTGACGCTGCTACCTATGCAATGAAGAATGCGAAAAATGGACCTGATGGCCAGTTTGTGATATTTCTTTCTGATGGCGAACCGAGTAGAGATAACTGGCCGAGAACGGCTGATGATTTTGAAAACGGAGAGGAGATGCCGACTACATTTACAGTATTTTTTACTGATCCAAGTGATCCCGAAGTGCCGGGAAGTATTGAAACTATGACTAATAATATAAAGAACAGCGAATATTCAAAAACCAACCATTTAAGTGCAAACTATTCGATGAATGTTACCTATGATACACTTATGTCTGTGCTAATGAGTCAGGCATTAAAGCCTATTATCGCAAGTCTTAAAAAGGAACCATCGTCACTTAAGCTGAATAATAAAACATATTCGAACTATAATATCACTGATAGTACCTTTACCATTGATCCAATCATTTTAAAAGACAGCACCACTCATGTTGAAATGGAAATTCAGTATCAGGTTAAGGTTGCTGATTCAACTACAGTCCTTCGTGATACTACGGTTAAATCAGTTTTTGATATTATCAGAACTGATGCCAGAGATGTGAGTCCGAATGTAGCACTTAATTGCCGTGATACAATCTATTATAATGTGTCAATTACAGCACCTGACAAGGATGCCGCGGAAGCCGGGCCGGATAACGGGACTTTTCAGATCACCAGAACCAATTCCGGACTTGGAGATCTGACTGTTTACTATACAGTACAGGGTACTGCATCCAAAGGTACAGACTATTCATCCGACAAGTTATACGATTCCATAGTATTTGTTCCCGGTGTTTCATCAGAGACCATTTCGATTACTCCGATTCCTGATGCTGTTGAAGAGGGCGATGAAACAGTCGTTATTAAGCTCCTGGCTCAAAAAAACGGCAGAAATATCAGATATGCGATTAGCGGTTCTGATACTGCGGTCGTTGTAATAAAGGATTTATTTCATGTGTCAATTGCTGCAACTGACAAAGATGCCGCAGAACAAGGACCGGATAACGGAACTTTTCGGATTATACGAAACAACCCGGAACTTGGTGATCTTACTGTCTACTATACCTTCCAGGGTACTGCAGCAAAAGGTACAGATTATCAAATCGACAAACCATACGATTCCATTAAGTTTGCTCAGGGTGTTTCATCAGAGACTATTTTGGTTAAACCAGTTACGGATCCTGAACAGGAAGGTGATGAAACGGTTGTTCTTAAGCTTCGGACTCAAAAGGACAACAGAATTATCAAATATAGAATTAACGGTTCTGATTCTGCGGTCGTTGTAATAAAAGATTTAGTAATATTAGAGGATACTATTGATATTACAGTGTTGCTGAACCCTGTCTCCAGAAACGTACCAATCATGCAACAGCTGGATTCGCTGCCGGAAAGTTTCAAGAAGAGTGTAACATATCAACGTTTAACGAATTTGCCAAATTTTGATGGAAACACCAGCGGAACAATTCTTGCAGTCAAAACAACAGGACACAAGGAGGGACCGGTTACCGGAAAGGCGATAATGTATGATGCCCTCGGTAATGTAGTCAAGAAGCTTGAAGTTGGTGAAATCGACAGGAGAAATGGCGACTACGGTGCATTCTGGGATGGAACCAATTTAAACAACCGTAAAGTAGGTGGCGGAGTGTACTTAATGAGAGTTTATATTGATGGCGAGAAAATGAAGTCCATCAAAGTTGGTGTCAGGGAATAGTCGATTTAAACCTAAATGGCGCAGTTGGCGTGAATGCAAAACCGTAAGATATTGAGATGATAAGCTTTGAAAACCTCGCAGGCTTTATCGAGGGGTGATAAGGTCAAGAGGTTTGAAATGCTTAGCGCTCAATAGGTTACGGTTCTGCGCCGCGATCAACTGCGCCATTTAGGTTAAACGTTGGTGGCGTCATACAACCGCCACGATATAAACCCTGAGTTAACGTTTTTATTGGGGGGGGATTTACAGGCAGACTTTTTCAGGTCTGCCTTTTTTTATATGTTTTCAAAGACCCCGCATCCATTCCGGGGTCAGGGGTATTGTTCCGTTAAGTGCTTTGTCAATTGTTGCAAGTGCTGATACTTTATCTTTTGGAAATCGTATCCTTAACGGGAGGTAATTTGATGCATGATTTGCATAAAAATAGCCGCGTGTCATGGTTGTACAGGAAATCATTGTACGTAACTCCTGAAGAATTTCCTTTGGCGACAGTAATGAAAAAGTTCCATCCTGTATCTCTTTCTCAAGGGAAGTATGTTCGACCGGCATATAGCTTAATGCTCCAACATAATTGGGATTAATCAAACTAAGCACTTCACCGGTTTTTTGTGCATGAATTTGAGACCGCTCACTGCCTGCAATACCAAGTAGTACGGTAATAAAAAGGTTGATTCCTGCATCCTGTGCTTTGGCGCACTCTCTGATTATTACATCCGATGTTCCCCACTTGTTAATTCTTGACAAGGTTACATCGTCACCGGATTCCAGTCCGAGGTGCACAATCCGCAGCCCCAGTTCCCGAAGTTCTTTCAGTTCGTCAACGGTTTTCCGGGAAAGGCTCTTTGCATTTGCATAACTGCCAATCCGCTGAACATTCGGGCATGTCGTATGAATCATTGTAAAAATGTCAAGAAGCTGCTTCTGAGGAATAATCAGCGCATCACCATCACAAAGAAACATGTTGCTGTTAGTAGGGAAGTGACTTGACGCGTAATCAAGATCAGATTGAATAATCGCACGATCTTTGATGGTAAAGGGTTTATCACGGTACACTCCGCAAAAGGTGCATTTGTTGTGTGAACAGCCGGTAGTTACCTGTAATAAAATGCTGTCAGCCTCTGATGGCGGCCGGATCACCATTCCTTCATAATGCATCTGATCAACTTTCGTTAACTGTTACCTGCTTACAAATACATGCATCCTCACTGTTTATCGGAGACCGATTGAATTGTTAATATTGTGTATGAATGGTCGATAAACTACCCTGGATATCCGGAAAAAAATAAGCGCCAGGTTTTTCAACCTGACGCCTTCCGCTTCACCCAAATTGTCTGCAAGAGGACCTTGCATGAGGATTATTATGTAGGTTCTCTTAATATAGATAGCAACAGGTACTACCACAAGTATTATTTAAAAATTTTTTTTTTGCAATACCAAAGGTCGGGTTCTAAGTATAACATGTTTTAAATCAGTGTTTTATCATAAGTCTCATGCATGAATCAAACAGTTGAATTAAAATGATATGCAATAGATCAACAGCAGCAGTTGCCCAATCAGGAAGTTTACCTTATATTGTATAGTGCAAACTGAAAAATGGATAAAACCGGATTCGTTGTAATAAATAGTCAATCCGGATGCATAAAGGGGTATCAATGCGCAGAAGTGTTTTTTCCTGTGTCCTGTTACTTGCCTTGTCGATCGCTACAGTATCGGCAAATGTAAGTGTGACAACGTTGTTTTCTAACTCAATGGTACTTCAGCGCAATATGAAAGTCCCAATCTGGGGTACTGCATCCAATGGAGAGAGTGTTACAGTGACCTTTAACGGACAGACTAAAACCACGACAACCGGATCAAATGGTAAATGGAAAGTCATTTTTGATCCGATGATTGAGGGTGGTCCGTTTACAATGACTATTAAAGGTAACAATACTATCACCATTACTGATGTTTACATGGGGGAAGTCTG
>Ga0123334_1003899_pt1 | contig 15704 bp, 13 predicted proteins | sample BiotimSIPDNA_FD_89706 | JGI IMG/M metagenome (GOLD analysis project Ga0123334, IMG submission 89706) | Anaerobic biogas reactor microbial communites from Washington, USA - Biogas_R1 time_0 SIP DNA | ecosystem: Engineered > Bioreactor > Anaerobic > Unclassified | place: Washington, USA... | reverse complement strand
TGATATGCTCCCCTTAAAGTAGACAGTGGAAAAAACAAAACCACTGAAACAGAGAGGGGAGTATTATTGTGTCACGAAAGCCGAAGATTCCGCCGGAGGAGAAAATAGCTGCAGTGGAAGCATATCTCCACGGTGAACTGGGTACAACTGAAGCTGTGCAAAAATATAAAATTAGTACGGCAACATGGCGTACTTGGAGGATGTTATACACAACTCGCGGACCTGAAGGGCTAATGCCACAGTCACAAAACAGAAAATATAGCCCGGCGTTTAAAGAAAATGTGGTTAAGGAGTATCTGGAGGGTAAAAATTCCTTACTTGGATTGTGTAAAAAGTATTCAATTAGCAGTCATGGTATGGTTCAGTCATGGATAAAGCGGTATAATGGTCAAAAGGATTTCCGAAAATCAAATCATGGGAGTGAAACCTGTATGACCAAAGGACGCGTAACAACGCTGGACGAGCGTATTGAAATCATTAGCTACTGCATTGAGAATGGTAAAGACTACGGCAAGGCCGTTGAGAAATACCATGTATCCTATCAACAAATATACAACTGGGTAAAAAAGTATGAAGAATCCGGAGTAAATGGGCTGATCGACAGGCGCGGCAAGAGGAAACCACTCGAAGAAATGACAGACGTTGAGCGCCTCCGCGCGGAACTTAAAATACTTGAAGCCGAAAACAAGCAAAAAGAAATGGAGATAGAAATATTAAAAAAAGTGCAGGAGGTAGAAAGGAGGCGGGGTTGAGCGGAGTCAGACAAGAGAACCTGTATATAGTCATTACTGAGTTGAGTAGAGAGAAAGGTTATCCCATTGAAAAGATCTGTAAAATTTTAGATTTGAACCGTTCTTCCTATTACAAGTGGCTTAACCGCTGCAAAAGTGTTAGGGAAGCAGAAAACGAAGATTTGATACATAAGATTAGCTATATCTACGCTGAATTCAATGGAATCTATGGATACCGCAGGATAACAGATGAACTAAACAGCCAGTACGGGACTAAATACAACTACAAACGAATTTACCGGCTGACACGAATAGTGGGACTACAGGCCGTTATCCGTAGAAAGAGGCTAAAATACCAGCACTCTACACCGGAGATTACAGCCGAGAACATTTTAAATAGGGAGTTTACAGCAGAAGGGCTCAATGAAAAATGGCTGACCGATGTAACTGAATTCAAATACGGAAACGGTGAAAAGCTGTATCTTAGCGCTATCCTCGATCTTAAGGATAAGGGTATTGTCTCATTCGCCATAGGTAAGAACAACAATAACAAGCTTGTTTTTGACACCTTTGATTTAGCTGTTACCAAATATCCGGATGCCCAACCTTTGTTCCATAGTGACAGAGGATTCCAGTATACGAGCAAATTATTCAAAGCCAAACTGGATAAGGCTGGGATGAAACAGAGCATGTCTCGCGTTGGCAGATGTATTGATAATGGACCCATGGAAGGCTTCTGGGGTATTCTTAAATGCGAAATGTATTATCTACATAAATTTGATAACTACGAAAGCCTTGCTGCAGCCATAGAAGAATATATTCACTTTTATAACTATAACCGCCGCCAGAAGAAACTTAAATGCCTGTCCCCCACATCATACCGCCAGTTGCTTGAAAATGCCGCATAAGAAAACTGGATTCCGTATTAGGCAGAATCCAGTCTTTAAATTTTTATTTTCTTATCTGTCTACTTGACAGGGAGCAGTTCAATCTGTAGAGTGCCTTGATTACTTATTTATCTTATTCATTTACATCCACCGTCACGCCGGACTTGAATTCCACGGTGAATTTGTCTTCGTAGACGGTGATTTTTCAATCAGCCGCTGGACAAGCGGTTCGTCAAATTCGGTAATGGCGGTAGGCTGTTCCTTTAGGAAATCGCCCATATCTTCAATGCGCTTTTTAAGTTCGCCCCGCCCAATGATATCGAGCTGTACTTTCTGTTTTTCGTCACGCAGGCGATAAATCTCATCGCCCACTTTATCATATTCAGCCTTGGAGTTAGCCAGTTTTAAGACGATTTTTCCAAAACAGCTAAAAACCCATTGAAATGTTCCTACGTTCAGATAGTTCCTTAAATGGTGCATAGGCATCAATTCCATCAACTCAAGCCACGTTGAGTGCGTAATAATGATGACGAATGGTAGTTCTAAGGGCAAATGAGGCAGGTCAACCACTACGTACGAAAAGATGGGATTTGCCTTTTATAAAGATCTCGCAAAGAGTGAGTATGTGAAGAATACACTGAACATTCAAATTCACAGACAAGAATGGGATAAAAAAGCAACGGAAGGACTTGTTGACTGGAACATATCATTGATTATTTAAAGGTTGTGTGGTCAGGTTGGATGTTGGTATAATAGGTTGAGATACAGGCTAAACATCATGACAGAAATCTACTTAGATGCTTATTAGCATTAATGATTTCTGAAAGGATATTAACATGAATTATGCAATTTTGTATAACCCGGGTCATAATAGGGTGTATTTTGAAACATCAATAAAACTTTCGATTTCGGAGTTTAATATTGTTGCGCAAAAATTTTCGACAGGCTATGGGAATGTGCAGCAACAGAATATTTGCGGCATAGATTATTTAACTTTTCATACAAAAGATAAGTTATCCGAAACCGATATAAGGGTTATTTCAGACTTGTCTTTTGCGTATGCTTTATTTGAAATAGAAAATGTAAATGGAGAAATCCGTCTTAAGCCCATTCGAAAAATAAGGGAAGATTTTGTTGATGAGAGTATCAGTACCATTTTGAAATATACTGGAAAGACCAATGAAATTTTTACAAGAATGATGATCAACATCGCTTTCTACTCACAAAGCAATACTGAAAATATAAGATTACTCGACCCGATTGCCGGTAAGGGTACGACCTTATATGAGGGATTAATAAAAGGTTATAATGTATATGGAATTGAAATTGGCGATAATGTAGTTAACGAGGTTTATCATTATGTTAAAAGGTTTTTAGAAACAGCAAGATATAAATTTGAATATGCATCTATGAAAATATCTGGACCGAATAAATCTTTTTCTGCCTTAAGACATACATTTGAGACTACTAAAACAAAAGAAGACTTCAAAAGCAAAAATACTAAAACCATAGAAATAATTGCAGGCAATTCTTTATATGCCAATACGTATTACAAGAAGAATTACTTTGATATTATTGTCGGAGATCTACCTTACGGTGTCCAGCACGGTAACGTCACAAATGAAAAACAATCATCGTTGACAAGAAATCCTGCGGAATTACTTAATGCTTGTCTGCCCTCATGGCAAGGGGTCTTGAAACCGAATGGAGTCATTGTTTTAGCATGGAACAGCAATGTATTGACACGTAAAAAGATGGAGCATCTTTTTGAAGAGCAAGGATTAATAGTGAAAAACAATGACGCTTATTTGCAATTTGAGCATAGGGTTGATCAATCGATATTACGAGACATTATTGTTGCGCAAAAAGCAGATAACAAGATTATGTTGCAATAATTATTAGTGTATTACAGAGGTTTTGTCGTGGATGTTGATCTATAAAGCACTCATCCCCTTGGCACACAGCAGAATGGAGAAACCAGTGAATACGATAAAAAAAGTAAAAACTTTACGAAAGCACCCACTAATTGAATTACTAAGAAATAACAAAGGAAATGCAAGAACCCTAATTCTTATGGAACCTCTCTGGGGTATTCCGTATAATTTAATCGCACCTTTTGCTACACTATATATGTACACTCAGGGAATAACAGACGTTCAAATCGGATTGATTCTATCAATAGCTATGTTTGTTCAAGTGTTTTTTTCCTTCTTTGGCGGAATACTTACTGATAAATTGGGACGCAAATATACAACTATGATGGGTGATTTCTTTGGTTGGAGTGTTGCTTGTTTGATATGGGCAATTTCTGATAACTTTTGGCTCTTTTTAATTGCAGTTTTATTTAACAGCTTCGAGCAAATAAACCAGACCGCTTGGTTTTGCTTGTTGATTGAAGATGCAGAACCCAAGGACTTATTAGGAATATATACCTGGGCAAACATAGGTGGTCTGGTTGCAATCTTTTTTGCACCTATTTCCGGGCTATTCATAAGTTCTTTTACTGTAGTTCCGGTTGTCCGTGTTTTATATCTTGTATTTGCAGTAAATATGCTGATTAAGGTGATTATCACGTATAAGCATTGTAATGAAACCAGACAAGGAAAGGTCCGCATAGCTGAGACTAAAAACACCTCTGTTTTAAAGTTGCTATATGAATACAAGGATCTCATACCAAAAGTACTAAAGGATAAAGAGATTATGAAAGTGCTTATTGTATGTGTAATATTACATATAACCAATCTTGTCAGTACGAACTTCTTTAGCTTGTATGTAACGCAAAGACTAGGCATAGCAGATCGTTATTTAGCCTTTTTTCCTATTTTAAATGCGGCTGTTATGTTGATTTTTATGATTGGAATACAGCACCGCTTGGAATCTGTGAAATTCCGGATACCTATGTGGAGTGGTCTGGTATTGTATGCCGGGTGTTCAATTCTTCTGATACTGACACCGAAGGGAAGTATATCGTTGATTATTCTTTATGTTATTGTTTCTGCAGTAGCCAATGCTCTTGTAATGCCTCGAAAAGATACCTTACTTCAGTTATATATCAATCCGAAGGAGCGAGCTCGTATCAATGCTTTGATTATGACCTTTACCATTGCTTTTGCCACACCATTTGGCTACTTAGCTGGATGGTTATCAAGTTTTGACCGTCGCTTACCATTTGTATTTACATTATCCGTTTTTATTATAGCAATCATTATTATTGGTAGTATACGTGACCCTGAATTTAAAGATGAGAATATGGAAATCGATGATCAAGTAGGCTATGGAGCATGAGTAAATGACAGCAAGGCACAAGCGATGATTCGAGAAATCAGCAAGTGCAACAATGTTGCTCAGTTTCAGGCCTTACCGCGCGAAACAAGAAACAGATTTCTGTCAGAACTCAAAGCAAAGGGGTTGTCCGTCAGGCAAATCGAAAGACTGACCGGGGTTTTACTTTACAACTCTGTTTGATTCCCGGACCATCGCGATATGTTGTTTTTCCCTTTCCTTTTTGACTCATATAAGCCCTTATCCGCAAATTCAATTAGCTCATGAACAGTCCGGGCATCATGGGGATACGACGCTACACCAATTGATATTGTAAAGCCTAGAGAGCTCAGCTCCTCAACCTTTTTTCTGATTCGCTCTGCTGCTAACATTGCCTGGGATGGCGACGATCCGGGCAAAACAGCAATAAATTCGTCTCCCCCATATCGACCCAATGAATCTACTTTCCGAAGGATACCTCTTGCTTCCAACGATAGTCGGTGAATATATTTATCGCCTGTTAAATGCCCCTTACTATCATTTATAAATTTGAAATCATCAATATCAAACATAAGAATTGAAAATTCTGGGGCCTTGACACGAATCAGTCTTTCTATTTCCTGGGTTATTGCTGTTTTGGTAAGAGCCTTTGAGAGATGATCGATTTTCGATGCTTCAATAAGGCTTTCATTCACCCTTTCGATCTCAATGGTTCTCTTCTTTATTTCAGGCTCAATGGAACGATTCAGCTGTGAAAGCTTCTTTTCAGCTTTTATTACTCTGTTCTGCAGACTCTCAAGAGATTTCGCAGGAACAAATACTCCAAAACAAATATTAGCGGATAAGCTAAGTGTAAAACACAACGGGTCATATTCGCCAACAGCGTCCAATAGTCCCTTCAATGCTAAAAAACACAGTGCCGCAAAAAATGTATTTTTCCTTCCAATGAGCCTGCCTGCAAATACCAGCAGTACGAGAGCAGAGGTTGCAAGTACAGCCGGAGAAATTATTTCGATTGCATTTAGGTATTTGGAGGCAGAATCAAAAAAACCAACAAACAAAAACAATACCAAAAGTATGAAAGGAACATACTTTAAGCGGACAAACCACTTATTCTCACTATTAACAATAAAGAGAGAGACAAGAGACAGTACAAGTGCGGTATCCGCTGAATGGGCAAAAAATGTCGCAACGGGCTTGCCGTGCATGAGAATAGAGGCTGACAATAACACAACAGGAATAATGAATCCATATGAAACATATTTCCACAGCATATCTGCTTCTTTTATTCTCAAGTCAAACATAATAATTGAAAATGAAATGCATATTATCACCAGAGAAATAATCTGCTCTGCCAAATCCAATTGCACATTTTTACCCCCTCTGCTAAAACGGCACTAATGTCTCCATTTTCGGTCAAATAGGCTACAAAATCAAGAGCATTTTTCATAAACTGAGAAAATATTTTTTCTGAGCAAATATGTATGTATATGAAGAGAACTCAACACTTTAGAAAGTGAAGATATTACCAGAGAATCTTAATCTAGTCTATGTTGCAATAGAATAAACATGTATAGAATAATAGTTATGTAAATTATTATGAAATAAATAGATGTTCATGGACGATTATAGTAAAATAAAGAGCATTGGAGGGCTTTATGTTTAAGGTGTTTTTGGTAGATGATGAAGAATTGATTTTGAAACAGATAGCACTTACTGTGCCGTGGATGGATAATGGCTTTGAGGTGATTGGTACAGAGACAGATTCCAAAAAGGCAGTAGAAAGAGTGCTGGAGTTAAAGCCGGATGTCGTATTCAGTGATTTGAAAATGCCATATCTGGATGGACATACTTTTATGAAAACAGTCAGAGAAAGTGGACTGGATACAGAATTTGTAATGCTCAGTGCCTATGGAACCTTTGAAGATGCAAGGACCTTTTTTCAGCAGGAAGGGTTCGACTATCTGTTGAAGCCACTACAGATTCCGGAAGTACAGTTAGTGCTTGAGAGGCTTGCCGGTAAATTAGTCATAAAGCATCCGCAGCAGATAGAGAATTTTGACGAAACAATGAATCCTGCATTTGCGGAACTGGTGGAGTATGTGCGGACTCATTTTAATGAAAGGTTTACACTGGAACAGCTTGGTAAGAAATTTGGTTTGAGTGCGGGATACATATGTACGCTTTTTGCCAGATATTACAATACAACACTGACCCGTTTTGTGACAAAGGAGAGAATGGACCATGCAGTGGTATTATTAAACACCAGTAATTTGAGATTAAAGCAAATAGCAAATGAGTGTGGATATAAGGATTACTTTTATTTCAACAAGGTATTTAAGGGTTACTATAAAATGGCCCCAAGTCAGTATGAAGCAAATCGCGATTAAGATAGAGCAGAGCTTGGAAAAAGGCAGAGATATAAGGCAGAGATATAAGATAGAGATTAGGAAAAGAAGGAGAAAGTTGCCATGAAGCAGTTACTGAAAAACAAGTTTATATCTGTGCTGTTGATCTGTGCAGTCGTGGCAATCATTTCCTATCTGTACATAAACAGGCAGCAGCAGGAGGATAAAAGAACAATAGTCACCATAGCGGTTAGGCAGGATGACAATGTGCAGAATTTTGACACGAATTATTATACCAAATGGCTGGAGGATCAGACCGGATATGATATTCGCTTTGAGTACATATCGGAGGGCTACGAGAAGGAATACTTATATGCCATGCTTAATTCTGAAAGGGGAAGGATAGATGCAGTCTTCCTTCCAGAAGAAGAAAGCCTTCTTACCGAAGAAGAGTTTTCAAATTATGCCGGGGAGGGTTTGTTATATGATATGAAAGAGTGTATGACCGAGGATTGCCATTTCACAGCACTTTTAGAACAATATGATTCTATTTCCATGAGAGAAAAGCTAAGTGAGGATGGAAGCTTTTATTATATACCCAATATGGATACGACACGAAAGAACCGGAATATGCAGGTCATGTGGATTAACATGGGATGGTTAAAGGAGCTTGGACTAAAGTTGCCGGAAACGCCGGAAGAATTATGCACGGTGCTTCTGGCATTTCGAGGTAGTGACCCAAACGGAAACGGGCTTAGTGATGAGCTTCCTTTGATCAGCTGCGAATCTTCTTATGAATTACAAAGCTATAATTTTATTTTGAATGCTTACATTTATAATGACCCACTGCATGGACGTTTATATGTGGATGAGAACGGCAATTTGACAAGTGCTGTTACCGAGCCGGCGTTTCGCGAAGGTTTGAGGGTCTGTGCCAATATGTATGCACAGGGATTGCTGACAGAAGAATGTAATCATTACTCCAAACGACAACTGATGGAACTGGTAAATTCACCGCTAGATTGCGTAGGAGCCTTCACCAGTCAAAGTATAGCCGATATGATATATCCAAACTGCCCGGATATTCTTGCCAGATTTATTCAGATACCGCCACTTACAGGTGCAACCGGAGAGCAAAATGCAGTCTACTGTGATTATGAACCAAGTGTCGGCGGTTACATTCCGGCAAACAGCGCTCATCCAAGGGAAGCATTTGAAATCATGGATTTGATGCTGTCAGAGGAAGCTGCTCTCGTCGCATCCTTTGGAGAGGAGAACGAAGACTGGAAGTTCTCTGAAAGCGGAGACTTATCAACTTATAGCAGCCAAGCGATGATCACTACACTCCAATATATTACGGATACGGTACAGAACAAGCACTATGCAGGAGCAGGACCACTGGTACTCTCTGCGGAACATGCCAATGGTGTAACCTGGAATGGCAATAATTCTCTGGTAGAATATCTGGATGCCCGTGCAGTCAGGTCATATGAAGGCTGTTATTACGAGGACAGAGAACTATTTACGAGCGAAGAACGGCTTACTTATGTACAAGAAGCTATCGATGCATCAGAACAAACAGATAAGGGAATCAGCCAATTCATATTTGGAGAAAGAGACATTACTTCAGATGAAGAATGGGCAGATTTCCAGAATGAGGTAAATCCGAGTGAATAAAGAATGGAACATGATAAGTAGAAAAGGGATCATGATACTGTGCATGATGCTCATGATAGGATTAACAGGCTGCGCAGATAACGGACCGGATAGTAGGCGAGTAAAAGAAATGGAACAGTGGGTCCAAACAGCCAATCTGTCGGGGACAGAAAGTGCCGAAGAATTGTATCAGGCTGCATTGGAAGAAGATACGCTTGTAATCTATTCCGTTTCCTCCAGAGTATTTGATGTGAAGGATACATTTGAAAAAGAGTATCCGGGACTTACGGTGGAAGTAAAGGACATCAGAGGTGATGATATCGTGAATAAGCTCCTTGATAACTATGAAAAAGGAGAGTTTTGTTGTGACCTCGTAATATGTAGTGATTGTGACGGGAGATTGAATAAGGAATTGTTGGAGCCGGGAATTCTGTATCCCTATATTCCGTGGGATATTGCACCCCAGATGAAGGAAGGACATGCAGACAGGGAGCTGGTTTTTGTAGGAGAAGCGCTTATGTTTTTTTACAATGAAGGCGTATTTGATAAGCAGCCGATATCAAACATTTGGGAACTGACAGAGGAACAATATAAAAACCGGATTATCATGGCGAATCCGCTGAGCTCTTTTTCCACCTATGGCTTTTGTACTGCTGTTTTAAGTGAATCAGATAAAATAGCAGAAGCTTATGAGGAATATTCAGGCGATGCGCTGGTAATACCGGAGGGCAAAACTGCAGGAGAAATTTTCTGGGAACAGGCAGTGAAAAATATTGTGTTCACCAATTCCAGTGATGAAGTAATGGAAGGAATCGGAAGCGCAGGAGGCGGTGGCTACTGGATCGGAATCATGATTTCCTCTAAGATGCGTTATCAGGAGTTAGGGTATCATTTCGCGCCTATTTATCGTCTGAATCCTCTTTCTACGGTTTATACACCAAATACTGTTACCATCGCGGGCGGCTCTAAAAATGTGAATGCCGCCAAACTGTTCGTGCGTTACCTGCTTGGGGAGACAGATGGAACCGGAGAGGGAATTGTACCTTTTAGGACGGAGGGCACATGGTCTGTAAGAATGGATATACCGGATGCAAACTCGGTTCCGTTAAGTGAAATTGATTGCATACCAATAAATGAAGAATATCTATATGAGAATATGGATACCATGTCAGAGTTTTGGAAAGAGTTGTTGAAGGAGAATGTGACACCATAATATGAATATCAGAAAGAAATCACTCATTACGGAATTAAAATGGACAGTATTGGCTTTAAGTGCTGCAATGCTTACAATGTGGTTTCTTTTTTATGTCAATATACACGGAGTGATTCAACGATATGTCATGCAGAACATGGAGCAGGTTTCGGAACAGATTATTCTGGAATTGAACCATTCCTTTTTAAAATTAGAAGAGGTGTCTTTTGCCTTATCGCAGGATGCGGACGTTCATAGCTTTTTAGTGGAAGAAGACCCGGTTTTGTTTGTGAATAGAGCAGCCAAGGTGGAACAAGCCATTGATAGTCTGTCGGAGAACACATCTTTTATGGATAATATCATCCTCTACAATGAGCACGGACATTTCTACCGTTTCTCCGGTAATATCGGAAATACCGGCATTCAAAGAACGATGAATATTGTGGAGAAGGATAAGCTCACAAGTCATATCCAGATACAGCTGGATTCGGTAAACTATATAGGCTATGTTACAGCTATTTATAAAGATAATGAGAGAATCGGAACTATTGTCATGCTGACGAATGAAAACGACATCTATCGTATGTTTGAGCAGATGGTGGGAAATGATGATATGGTAATGGCGATGGCAGCTGACGGTAAGGTTATCCTATCAAATGAAGAAAGCTATATCGGGATGCAGACAGCTGATATCAGAAGCAATACGACCTATCTGGTATATGAGCAGGTAGGATTTACACCATTTGAGTTATTAATTTCCTATGAGGATTCCAATCATGGAATCAGTATCTTGTTTTTTACTGCTATCCTGATTATGTCGGTATTACTATTTGTATTGCTGGAGGTCTTTTTACACTTTTGGAAAAAGAAATTTTTTGTGCCAATCCAGTCTGTCATTTCTGAGGTAGAAGGTTTTGAGGGAGGAAAGGGTGCAGCCATACCGCTTACCGGAATGGAGCATTTTGATGGGTTGGTAAATGGCATCAATGAAATGGTGGAGAGAATAGAGCAGAAAGAAAAGGACGTGTATCGGGCAGAAAGTTCCTTACAAAAAGCCGAGATAAAAAAGCAGAAGGCTTTGATTATTTCATTAAAGAAACAAATCAGTGCACACTTTACAGTCAATGTACTGAATATTATTAAAGCACTTGCCACAATGGGAGAGAATGAGAAGGCAGGTTCTATGTGTGACGGACTGTCCTTCCTGCTTCGATACGCCAACGCAGGAGATGAGTTTATCAGTGGTATGGATGAGTTCTTCATACTGGAGAAATATACGGATATTATGGAAATACGTTATCCAAATAAATTTGTAACAGAGATAGAGATGGAGGATGCGCTGGAGGAGATTGAGCTCCCAAGAATGCTGATACAGCCGATTGTTGAGAACAGCATTCTGCATGGCATTGTAGGAGACGATTCCGGAGAGTGCGGAAGGGTTCATGTATATAGCAGGATTAGCGAAGAAACTGTTTCCATTGTGATTGAAGATAACGGAAAGGGAATGCCAGAAGAAAAACTGGCAAAGCTTCGTTTAGATATCGAAAGTGTGGATCAGGACAATGTGGAGGTTGAGGGATTGTCACATGTTGCACTGGTAAATATTCAAAGACGTATTTTGTCTTACTTTGGAGAGGAATATGGCTTGACGGTAGATTCTGCTTTGGGTCAGGGAACCGTCATTACAGTGCATCTGCCGAAAATAAGGCGTTGTTTATAGGAGAAAGATGTGAAGATTTTACCAACCAATCTTAATCTAGTCTATGTTCTTTGTAGTGGATATTACATAAAATGAATGTAATAAGTTGAAAAATCAAGAATTTAGTGAGGACGATTTTTATGGGAAAATACATATTCCTTTTATTGTGTGGTATTGCACTTATTGCATTCGTATTCTTTGGTTCAAGACTATTATGTATTTATGTAAGAAAACCACTGGTGGAGTACTGTAAAAAAAGAGGGTTAAGTGCCAGTCCGTGGCTGATTCTCATTAGCATGGGAACTGGTATATATCTTTTGAATAAGCATATACCGTCGTATGAAGTTGAGAATATAAGCGACATAGTGTCCAGCCTCTCAAAGGTTAAAACCGCATCGGATATGATTAATTGTTATGGTGGAATTGCTTTATTAGTACTGCCACTGTTGATTTTCCTCATTCGGGCAAGAAAATATTTTATTCCTGTGCTATTGATCAAGATTGCATGCATTCCGATGGATATTTTCTATTTAGTACATGCAGCCTTGAGTAAAGACAACCTTGCCGAAGGAGCGCCTGCAGCCAGAGCAGATTATCAAAACAACAGACAATATCGGCAGGCTTCCGGAGGACAGGACGGCTATGTTAACGGGGATTCGTACAATGCAGGAGGTTATGTGGAGGAGAAGTATCAGGATCAGTATCGTGCCAGTCAGGAAGGGGATTCTTATCATAGAGCATCTTCGGGTGATGGAGAACGTTACTATACAGGAGACTACGTTCCGTTTGTCAGTGAAGGAGAGGTTACAGAGGTGCGTACGTATGATTCAGACTATGCACCGATGGACTAAATATTTTTGGAGTAATAAATTGAAGAACAGTTTGCTGATAAAAATTGAGAAGGAGAGAAGCGCTCATTGAATGATGAACCGAATAGCAAAATGACTAAGGCTATGGGTGGACAAGCGAAGGAGAAATTAGTATGAGAAAGATATTAGCAATTATACTTTTGGCTATAATGATATTAACAGCATTTAATGCCTGTGGCGGGGAAAGTGGTGGCAGTAGTGAGCCTGTGGCGCAAAGCGGTGATACGGCGACTTCAACACCAAGCATTAGTCAGGTAGGAGATGAAAATACCATGCACTCTCAAGAGGTTGCTATACCTGTAGTGCAGGAGCCAGAGAAAGCTCCGCTCGTTATCTACCATATCAGTGATGATGAGATAGAACTGCACTTTACTTCAAAAGAGCTTGATATTATAGAGGACATTATCTTCCTTGCTAATAGCGGCGATAGCGTTTACAATCCCGCTGTACAGCTTCGGCTGGAGCGAAGCAACGGAGAAATAAACCCATATTTGATGGTTCTTACAGATACAATGGATATGGAGTATATCATTGACAACTACGGCGAAGAGATGGAAACCTCCGTTAATGGCAATACGCTAATCTGTAATATTAAGCACAAAAATATTATATATGCCTTTGACGCAGTGGAGATATGGCACATCAACACAGATAAGCCTACTTCCTTTGAGGGTATCATAACCGATGACGTTTCCGAAATAGTAGAGCCTGTTGTGGATGCGGTTCTCCCCGCCGAATTTAAGCGCACTGAATATGACGACCAATACTTCAAGCCCGACACCGATGATTTTATCGTTGTTACATATGATATTCCCGTGCGGCTGTGGAAGCTGGATTGGTATATGCGTTATGGGGTGGATTGCGCCTATGGAGCACGCGGAGCATACGGGGAATCTTATGAAAGTACGGTTAAGGTCACATACCTGATGTCTTTCAACAAGGAAAAGTATCTCGGAATGAAGGTAAGGCTTGAATATGCGACGATTGACGACGCAATGGTTGCCGGTTATGTTGCTGATATCGATTTGGTACCGTCCGAGCTTGGAATGCCGAATGAGGAAACGGATGACCCAAAGGTGTTTGCTAATTTCTTTCAGGCTTGCGATAAGCGGTTCTTTGGGCAAAGGGAAGAAACTGATTATGAAGTAATCTATCAAGGTCATTTCGACCAATTCAGATACTTTGATTTCAAGGCACAGGATACGCTTCAGGAGGTTGAACGCCTTGCGTCTATACGGTTGTCTGAAAACTCAGACGCTATTGCTTTTATTCCGATTTCCTCAATCAACTATACGGCGGGAAAAGCAGAAAACACCACACTGATAAACTACGGCGGTAACTGCGAAGCAGCTTCATTCAGCAGCAAGCGCACGAATAAGGCGGGCAGCGATGACGATGTACTTGATATTATCTTGAAGCTGTCGGGAGATGCGAAGAACTTTACGCCGATAACCGATGACTATGCTTATGTAGTTGAAGAAGACATACGCGGCGATGAAGCTTATGATCACTACCGTGCAGAGGGAATCTATGAGCAATTCCTTCATTTATATTCATTTGATGAAAACGGAAACGCAGTTCAATGGATGTATCGAAGATACCATATTGACCACTTGAGTGACGACTTTGAAGGTTCTGAGTTTGAAGAAAGCTTCAAGAAGTGGACATTTGACAAGGAAAGCGGAGCGTATTATATCGACTATCTCGTTGAAAACGAAGGTTCACAAACAAAGGATGAACTCCTAACAGATTTGCTCAGGTATGGTGAGCACGAGGGTTTTTATTTTTCGAAGCCCTGACAAGAAATTTCAAAATATGCTTGGGACAGTGTTTGTTTTATGGCTGAGGATTTATATGAGAAAATTATTTCTATGACCAGATATCTAGAAGGCGTATTGAATGGGAAGATTGAAATTCAAAAAACATATTATAGTACACAGGCTAAAGCTAAGGCTGTCGAATAGTTGAATGTGAGAATAACCCATGAATATGATAATGGTGATGTTTTTTTGCACTTTTTTGAGCTTGTGTGGCTAGTATTGATTTTCAATGTAGATTTGATAAAATAGCCGTGTAATAGACAATCAAAGTTGGCGAAATATGCTTAGATGTCTATTAGCTTAAGTGTAAATGTGAAGATGAATTTACGTTAATGGAAGTTATGCAGTTCGTTATATTTGATTTGTAAAGGTGGTTAATACATGAATTTCGATAGAAACTGGACCGTTTTATTTATTGGTGGTTCTTCGGGAACAGGTAAATCAAGCATAGCTTACGAAATTGCTCGATTTTATGGCGTGAATGTCTTGGAAGTAGATGATATTCACCTATCTGTAGAAACAGTTACAAAAAAGGAGAGTTTCCCTGCAATACACTATTGGAATACCGGTGTAAACTGGGAAAATGTTGGGATTAACGGCAATGTAAACTGGTTGATTGATGTAAGCAAAGAAATGATTCCGGTATTAAAAGCGCTTGTAAACAGGCATATTGAGGATAAATTGCCTATTATTATTGAAGGCGATTTTATTTATCCCGAATTTACAACATCTTTTGATAATCCAGAGGTAAAATCTATTTTTATAATTGAACCGGATATTAATCAAATAATACAGAATTATTTATCAAGGGAAGGTGGCGATATACAACAGTACAGAGCTGATATAAGTATAGCATATGGGAAATGGATTGCGGATACCTGCAAGCAGAATAACATTAGAGTAATTGAGGCAAGACCTTGGGATACTGCTTTAAGAAGGGCCATAGAAATATTATCGTGACGTAAATGCGGACGCGACACAGAAGGTATACAAGCAGTTTTATACTGAGTGGTTTCCTAATTCGGGCTATGAACTGGCGGACATGCCGGTTATCGAATGTTATATGCAGGAAAACCATCAGGAAGTTTGGATTGCAGTGATCAAGAAATAGAGAGGCCTTTCATATAATAAGCCTGTCTATACTCATGGGAAAAATGTGAATTTACCAAAGTGTTGCATAGTAAATGTCAGAGGCCGCGAAAAAAGTCATTTAGTTGTTTATTTTGATGGACTTTTTTATG
>Ga0123334_1003893_pt1 | contig 15717 bp, 12 predicted proteins | sample BiotimSIPDNA_FD_89706 | JGI IMG/M metagenome (GOLD analysis project Ga0123334, IMG submission 89706) | Anaerobic biogas reactor microbial communites from Washington, USA - Biogas_R1 time_0 SIP DNA | ecosystem: Engineered > Bioreactor > Anaerobic > Unclassified | place: Washington, USA... | reverse complement strand
TGTCCGCAGCCCTTCCGATTTCCTCTGCAAGCAGTTCCCTTCCCTCATGGGTAGATAACAACTCTGCGATATGTGCCTGGCTGTCGGGATAATTACTTCCCTGGATAGAAAAAGAGTCAGGCATATCATCAATGCCGTCACGGAAAAAGAAATAAATCTGATCAGCAACTCTCGCCCGCTCGGTACTGTCCACAAGAAAGGCTTCATTTCTTGACATATATGAGCCATTTTCCACCATCTGACGGGTGAACTCTTCTACAAGGCTCCAACTATAGGTAGTGGCAAAGTCCACCTGAGCAGAATTCCCCGGTGCAATACTCATACCATTTTCATTAAACCAGACAGATACCCTCTGCCCGTCAAATTCAAAGCCCTTGCCTGTCGTTCCGATCTCATTCTTAATGAAATCAGTCATTTCCGCAGCATCTTTTCCTGCCTGGTACTTTGCATAGATACGCTTACGGTTATCCTGCTTTCCGCCACCGGAACGGATGATATCAAGAAGCTGTTCATCCTTTAACGCAAAAACAGCGGGAGCCTTCGTTTTCACGCTTGCTTCCGCTGCTGCTATCGTTCCCACCTGCTCCGCAAATGACGGGAACAGGTCAAACATATTCAGTTGTTCGGGTTCTGCATCCGGAGGATTTAGCTGTAGATCAGCTCCGATAAAACTATCTCCTCCGCCGATGCCCGGATGTTGTTCATCAGACCCACCCACTTCATCTGGTCTGATGCTTTCAGGGCTTCGTTCACTCCCTGTGACTTCGCCATCTGATCGGTCAGAAGATCCATCCTCTCCTCTGCCTGCTTCTGAATCATCAGGCAGTGCTCCTTCAGATTCCCCTCTAACATCATCCCGCTGTAGGTTCCTCTCCGATGTTCCTTCAGAAAGTTCCTCCGCATTAGTCCGTACTTCGTTAAGGGTTCCTCCGGCTCGCTGTTCGCGATCAGGTTCGGGATCAGATAATCCCCGCTCTGCATGTAAGTCAGTTCCATGGTCATTTCCTCCTTGTTCTGAAATATTAGCGCTTTCGCCTTTTTCATAATCATCGGTGGAAATATCACCTTGCCGCTCGCTTTCACGCTTTAAAGCATTATATTCATTCTGAGCCTCATTTGCAAGCGAATTTTGGCTTTTTTCAACGGCTTGTGATATATTCTCCGTTTGTCTTTCTACTTCGCCATATCGGGCGATATGACGCTCCTGTGCCGTTACCGCTCTTCCGATTTCCATGAGCACCGGCTCAGTCATTTCCGATACCGCATTTCCCAGTACAGACAGTGTTTTCACATCGCTGAACTCATGCAGATACCGGAAGTCAAAATCATAAAGCTCTGTGTCCACACCGCACCTTGTAAGAAACGTATATGCGATGGAATCTCTCATGGTATCCTGCAATCTCATTTCAAGATTCAGCTCATCGTAACCATACAGAAAGCTTCCATCCACCCTGTCCTGCAGATCAGGCATTACATCCCTGTAATAATCATCCGCAATACGATGTGCCAGCTCCACAAGCCTGTCCCCGAAAGGTCTGTTTTCATCCGTTTTTCCATATATGTTTTCCAGTCTGTTAAGAACCGTCTGTTCATTCCGTTCTCTGACCTGCCATATGTACGGGAGCCTTCCCACATTCCATCCGGGATGCACATTTGATACATCAAATACATACCGAAGTCTCGGTCTGCCGCTGCTCTCATCCAAAAGGGCGATACCCTTGGAGCCACGATTGACCCAGCAGTTCATCTTCTGATTCCATGTTTCAAGCTCTGCACATGCTGTGGCATCTGGTCTTTGGGCATAGATAAGCAGCTGATCCATGAACGGATACCGGTATAATCTGCCGGCAGTGGTAAGAAATCCCTTCCACTTTTCCGTATCTGCTGATAAATCTTGTGCCGTAGCCTGTGCAAGCCATTTGATCTCATCATATTTTCTTGCCATAGCCTGTTTCTCCTTATAAAGATTATGGGAGAAGGACATCGCTGCCCCTCTCCCGTTCCAAAACAAAAATCCTTATGCCAAAGCCTGTCCTCTGTCCTTATTCATCTGACGAGGCTCCCTGGTTGCCTCATTCTTGGCAACAATGTCTTTCTTCTGGGCAAGTCTCTCCTTAAGGGAAGGACGCTCCTGCTTCTTTTCTTCTTTTGCAGAGGTCTTTTCTACAGCAGTTTCCTTTGAAGCCTCTGCTTCTTTTGCTGCAGCCCTCTCCTCTGCCTTGTCAGCACGGAAAAGCTCATGTTCCTTTGCGTCATAGGCATATACGTGATCGGAGAGTCTTTCCTCCGGTGCTACCTGTGTGGCATTCACATCCTGCACCATACTCTCTAAGGTCTTAAGATCCATCTGGTCATTCTTAGGTACGATCAGCACCTCATGCACACTCGAAGGTAAAATGAAGTAGTCCTGACCCAGCTTCTCGGTGATATCATCCATGACCTTATCGTTAAGGAGAACTGCCGCACCGTTAAGCTTATCCTCATTGGAAAGTACATACATCATCTCATCAGGTGTAGGCGGGATCATACCGGCGATGGCCTCCCTTGCCTCTTCCTCGGACATTCCGCTTCGCATCATATCAGGAAGCATCATATCCACCATGGTCTCCGTCATGCTCTTGAATGTTGCCGGAGTAAGGGTGTCCATGTTATCAAGGGCAATCTGATGAAGCTGTTCTACATCCACACCGTATCCCTCCATGAGCCTGTTGGTGATAGGTGCGCTCATTGTGCCGCTCTCTTCTTTGCCGATTGCGATATGGTATGTAACAGCCAGGTCATCCACCATGGTATGAGGCTTATCTGCAAGATACTCCGCATTCTGCTCTGCATTGATAAGGCGGCAGGTGATACGATCCTTCACGCTGTCAAAATCGGTAAGCTTGCTCACATCAAAATCCTGTGACATCTCATGCTGTGTGCGGACATCTGCGATTGCAGCCAGGATATCATCCATAGGTCTGCCGTCCTCATGCTGTTCATAAAACTGATTGAGGTAAATATTGGGAGCGATATTGCTGTCCTCAAGCTTAACCATAAGACCATCAAGCTTCTGATCATTGTTCTTCACAACTGTCTGGATAGATACATCCGCATCTGCGTACTTCTCAGGCAGAAACTCCTTGATACGGTCTGCCACTTCCTGCTTAAACTCTTCGTAATTCATGCTTTTGCTCCTCCCTTCATAGTTGCTTCCTTCTGCATCTGTGCCTTACGCTCCAACTTCTTCATGCCCTGCATATAGGCTGTGAAGCGTGCCTTCCCGCTTGTCTTTGGCTTTTCTGCAACCTCTGTTGCGATCACGTTGTTATTCTGCATCGTTTTCATCCTCCTTCTTCTTTGTATAATCTTCAAGAAAATCCCAGAAATCCTCCGGGGTGTTCTCGCTTACCATATCTGAAATATCTTCAACGCATCCGTTCAAAAGATCATTGTTATCCTTTCCTGCCGTGCAAATAGCTCTGATCTGCTCCAGCTTTTCTGCATTGGAGATATTTCTTCTGCGGCAAAGTCTTTCAATATCCTCAAATTTCACATTCATAAGGTATCCGACGTTCCTGATTCCTTCGAGGATATACTTGATAAAAGCGACCTCTTCTTTTTCCAGAATGCTGATATCAGCATATTTACCGGGATAGTAATCATCATCAGATGCTCCAAAATCATGATCATCCGTGCTGATAAGCTCCTCTTCCTCTTCGGGTGTAAGATGATATTCTTCATCGAAATCATCCGGCTCTTCATCAAAGTAGTCATCATCACATTCATCACAGACATACTTCCTTTTACTGTCCCTGTACTTCTTTACGGCTAAAGCCGCAGCAGAGACCGAAGCCCCTGCCGCCGCAATGCCCAGTAATATTTTTACTGCTTTCTTCATGTTGCTCACTCTCCCTTCTTCTTACGCTCCGGAAACTCAAAGGCGAACTTGAACTGAAAGCCGCTCTTTTCCTCACCATCCTTGTTGGTGTAGTCATACGCCTCCACACCTTCAGGCTTAAGAAAAGCATCATAGCTCTTGCCCTTCTTGCTCTTAAGACCTTTCATAAAGATCTTTTCTCCTGCAAGAAGCTTCTTGATCTGCTCCTCGTCAAGCTTTCTTCCCATGGCATAGCCAATGCTCATGCCGCACTTCTCGGTGCAGTATGCCCCGTACTTGCCGACAACGACATCACCGCCACACTTCGGGCATTTTCCAATTGCTTCTTCAGATCCAAACATCTTCTTTTCCTCCTCGCTTACGCTACTGTATGTTTTTATCAACTCTGTTACCATGTCCTTAATGCCCTTCATAAAAGCATCCGCACTCATCTCACCCTTGGAGACAAGGACAAGTGCGTTTTCCCAGTCCGCCGTCATCTGCGGAGATTTCACCGCATCAGGCAGGATGGTTATGAGCTTGATCCCATCATCCGTGGGAACCAGCTTTTTCTTATCTCTTTTGACAAAACCATCTTTTACCAGCTTCTCGATGATATCCGCTCTGGTGGCAGGTGTACCAAGCCCCTTACGTTCTACATCATCGTCCATTTCCGAAGCTCCGGCAGTTTCCATATACTTAAGGAGCGTATCTTCCGTGAATGACTTAGGTGGCTGCGTGAAGCCCTCTACCACTCTCGGATTTACTTCACGAAATGACTGTCCTTCATGTACCACAGGCAAAGACTTTTCCTCATCCTCCGCATCGGCTTTTACCTTAAAGCGGTTCCTGAGCATTTTTTCATACTTCTTAAAGCCTTCGGATATGACCGTCTTTCCGCTTGCATGAAACTTAAACCCATCACAGTCAAGTTCCACCTTTACACTCTTATAAATATGCCTCCCGGATGTAGCACACAGAACACGATATGAAATGAGGGAAAGAATCTTCTTCTCTCCCTCTGCAAGTGCATCCATATCCTGTTTTGCTATTTCCATCGTGGGAATGATGGCGTGGTGGTCTGTGACTTTTTTGCTGTTTAAGACTCTGCCGATGTCCGGTGAATAATCCTGCGGCATCTTTAATACGCTCTTAAACACCGCTCCGATCACATCCTCCGCAGTCTGCCCCATATCATCGGATAAAAACTGGCTGTCCGTCCTCGGATAAGTACAAAGACGCTTTTCATAAAGGCTCTGGGTATAATCTAAGGTCTGTTTTGCCGTAAATCCAAAGATACGATTGGCATCCCTCTGCAGGGTGGTAAGGTCATAAAGTCTCGGCTGTGCGATACTCTTTTCCTCTTCCTCCACCTTCGTAATACGCACCGGGTTAAATACGGCACATCCCTCTACGGACATTGCCTCATCTTCGGTCTTGAACTTATCGGATACCGCTTCCATGCCATTTACATCTATATGGCAGGTATAAAACGGCTCTTTCTTAAAGGTTCGGATTGCTTCGTCTCTGTCCACAAGCATTGCAAGTGTAGGAGTCTGCACCCTTCCGACTTTCAAAAGTCTGTTATAAAGCACAGTGAAAAGCCTTGTACCATTGATACCCACAAGCCAGTCAGCCTGTTGTCTGCATAAAGCACTCTGATACAGGTCGTTGTACATATATCCGGGTTTCAGATTGGCAAAACCTTCCCTTATGGCACTCTCTTCCATAGATGAAAGCCATAAACGCTTAATAGGTTTATCACAGCCTGCCTGCTCATATACAAGACGGAAAATCAGCTCCCCCTCTCGTCCGGCATCGGTAGCACAGATAGTCTCGTCTACGTCTTTATCGTGCATGAGCTTCTTAAGTACCTTAAACTGGGCTTTCGTATCCTTTTTAATCTCATACTGCCAGTTTCCCGGCATGATCGGGAGCGAATTATATGACCACTTCTTTAAAGCGGGATCATATGCATCCGGCTGTGCCAGCTCAATAAGGTGTCCTACGCACCACGAAATGATATAACCGTTTCCTTCGATATAGCCATCCTGTGCATTCTTTACACCCAGTGCATCCGCATAAGCTCTGGCCACACTGGGCTTCTCGGTAACCACTAACTTGTATCCCATGGCAGCCTCCTTATAAAGAAGCTTCCTTCGACTTCGTAGCAGTCTTCTGAGGTGCATCATGTTTCTGCTGAGAAACCTCGGCTTTCTTTTCGGAAAGTCTGTTCTTAAGGGATTCCCTCGGCTTTTCCTCCTGCTCCTTGCCTCTGGACTTATAAAACTCCACCATGCCCTTCAGCTCTCTGTTGGATACCTTGGTCTTTTCAGTCTCCCAGATCTTCTTGCCATCAGCACCTTCTCCGACGCAGTGATCCTTGCGTACTGTGGTATGACCGTCGGCAGGTAGCTTCATCCACATACCCTTACCATACTGATCCTCATGCACTGCATTTGACCTTGCAACAAATGTTGCCCAGGGACTGTGATCATTTTCATCCTTGTTAGGAATAAGGATCTGCTTATACTCCTTGCCATCCTTTCCCGTAAAAGGCTCTCCGACACATCCCTTGCCAAATTTGATGGTGATCTCATCCATCTTCTTTTTTTCTGCTGTCTGTTCCATAAAACTCATTTCTCCTTTCAAAAGATGACGGAGAGGTTATCCTCTCCGCCGTAAATGTGTTTATTCATCTTTTTCTGATACATCTGCTGCGCTCTCCTCTTCCGTATCAGATATTGTTGCATCTTCCATATCCTCCGCCGTAGGAGCAGGTCTGTCTTTCTGTTCTTCTGTAGGTTCAGGATAATCTGCCGCATCATCGGCATTATCAAACCAGGCGTCATTAGGATCCTTTTCCTGCTCATCTGCATCGTCTGCATATACTTCCTCTTCGGCTTCTTCATCCTCATCCTCGACAAAATCGCCGTCCTGCTTTTTCTTAATTACCTTGAAATAATATGCAGCTCCGATCACGCCACCGCCAAAGATTGCCATGATAATGTATCCCAAAAGCGGATTGCTCTTAACAGGCTCTTCCGGCTCCTCTTCGGCAGGCTCCTCCGGTTCAGTCTCCTGTGGTTCCTCCGGTGTCTCAGTAGGAGTCTCAACTTCGTGGGTATCGTCGATATCCGTATTGTTATTAGGCAATGCGCTCTCCGTCACAGGGATCTGCGATTCAAGAGCCGCTGAGTTCTTAGGCAGAGTCTCCGAATTATCTGTTGTTACATTAAGCAGGTCATTTTCTGTAATCTCTGTCAGGAAGTAAACCATTTCCTCCTGTCCGTCACGATCAATGATCAGATAAAAGACCTTGCCGCTTGCAGCTTCAATGGTATAGAACTCTTTTCCAAGGTTCATATCCTCTCCGTTTTCTCCATCTGATAAAGCTGCTTCCTCTGCATCTGCCTTGGCAAACTCAGCTTTCTTCTGTGCTTCGGGAGATGAATTGGTGCTGGTGGTTGTACTTGTCGTATTTCCGTTACTGTCAGTCGTGGTATGATCTGTAACCGTTGCTGTCGCACTGGAAGGCTTGGTTGCCTCCGCACTTGCAGGAAGCTGTTCTGCCGGATTACTGTCATCATCGGAGTTGGGATCCTTATAGTATGGATTCTTTGTCTTATAAACCTCCGATACATTCCCGGCATTATCCATGGCAGTGATCGTGAAATACTCATAGCCTGCATCGAATTGGGAAAGGCGGATATTCACGGTTCCGTTTGTAACATCTGTAAACTCATATCCGTTCACATAGATAACCTTTACACCGGAGTCATTATCGGATGCCTGGATAGTGAGAAGTCCGTCCGATACTGCCGCATTCAGCGTGGGCTTACTTGTATCAAAGCACTTAATGGAACGGCTTCTCTCATAACTCTTATCATTGGCATCGGTAACAAGCACATACACAGTGCAGTTCTCGGAAATTTCAAGGAACATATCCTCTGTTACATCGTTATAGCTGCCATTCTGTCCGATCTTTGCTTTCACGGACTTTATGGCAAAATTCCCGGTATCAAGAATATCCTCGACCTTAAAAGTGACCTTTGCGGATGTTCCGCTTGAATACCATCCCGAAGGAGTATTGATTGTGATTTTTACACTCGGCTCCTTGTATTCGCAGTCCTTAAAGTTCTGACTACATACAGGGCAGTCTTTGTTGTAATCATACTGACTGCACTTATGTTCGCAGATGCACTCAGGTTCCGGCTCAGGTGTGGGTTCTGGAGTCGGTGTGGGATCATCTTCTCCAGTCTCACCATCTCCGGATTCATTTTCAGATGTGCTGTCTCCTGTGTTGGAACCATCCCCGGCATCGGAATTATCCCCGCCTGTAGGATTCTCAACTGATGTATCTGTTCCATCTTCAGATGAACCATTATCCGTTGATTCGCTGTCTGACGCATCAGCACTTGATGACGAATCATCTGTAGTTCCTGCTTCATTACCTGTCACGCTCTCTTCGGCATATACCGATACCGCCGTGGAGCTGTTCGCAATGAATGCCCCGACCGGCAGTGCAAATAGCATCACCGATAAGATCAGCGATGCAATAATCCTAATTGATAACTTTCTTTGCATTTTCGTTTGTCTCCTTTTCATTTTCTGCATGAAAGGCCCCGCCTTCATCGGGCGGGGTCTGTTTTGATTCCTTATCCCTTGCAGCTATCATGTCCGCAACCTCTTTTTCAGAAAGGCTGTTAAATAGTGCCAACTGCTCAGGTGTTATATGTTTCTTTCTGATGATCTTCATTGCTTCCGCATCATCCGCTTCCTGTTCGAGTCTTGCCCAGTATTTCTCACGCTCGGTGTAATACTCTTTCTTCTCGGCGGCATGAATACGGTTTTTCTTGATTGTTTCTCTTTTCATCTTGCCTCCTTAATGTCCCGGCAATCTGCCAAATGCGTAGAAATGGCTCTGCCAGTATGGTGTGTTAATGGAAGAGTATTTGATGGGATCGCCTGCATGGATCATCTGACCATTGCCGGCATAGATACCAACATGGGTTACCGGATTACCGGAATTATATGTACCTGTGAAAAAGATAATATCCCCGGCTCTCGCTTCTGATGCGCTGATATGCTGGCACTGGTTATATATGCCCTGCGCTGTGGTACGTGGCAGATTGTAATATCCGCTGTGAGTCACCACATAGCACACAAAGCCCGAACAGTCGAAGCTCGTTGAAGGACTACTACCGCCCCATACATAAGGGTATCCGAGATAGTTCTCCGCTTCTGCTATAAGTGCAGCTACATCGCCACTGCCACCGATAGGATCTGTCGTGCCATAAATGGATCCGTTACCGTTTTCAAAATAGAAAAGCGGATTATAATACTCTCCATCTGATAAGCACTCCAGATGTAAGTGGCTTCCCGTTACGGCTCCCGTACTTCCGGTCTTGCCTATAATCTCTCCATGCCTTACAGTCTGCCCTGCGCTGACATTCATACTTTCAAGATGCGCATACTTCGTAGTAAAGCCTTTTGAGTCCGTGATCACGATATAATTCCCGTAATCATCGTCATAGGCTGCCGTGGTAACTGTTCCGTCATGCCCGGCATAAACCTCTGTCCCTTCCGGTACTGCGATATCAATACCTCTGTGGAACTGGTTCTCTCCGGTAATGGGATTCTTCCTATAACCGTAGTAACTCTTTATCAGGCTGTACCAGTCCGTATCGAGAGGCGTATAAAACTGCTGAAGCGCACCATTGGTCTGCTGATATGCCGCATAAAGCGTACTTGCATCGTCATTCCCGGTAAGACGCTCCGCAACGATATCCTCTAAAGGCTTACGGGTAAGTTCCACATCAAGGATCGTTACGGTATATTCCTCTTCCACTTCTTCCTCTTCACCGGTTTCCTCATTCGTAACAGTTACCGTGCGGGTTCGTGTCTCTTCCCTTGGTGTAAGGGTCAGCTCATACATCTCATCAAAAAGCGATTCGATCTCCGCATCACAGTCCGCAGCCACCACATCAACCTTTATGGCTGACAGGTAATTGATCAGCGTAAAAGGATTATGTCCGATTTCTTCCAGGTTATAGTTGTACTCGTCATAATCGGGATAATCTTCCTCGATGCTGTCTATGGTGTTCTGCAATGCCATTTCCCTTGAAGTCATGGCTTCATCCGATGCATCAAGCTGAGCTGGCTGACTCTGATAGCTTCCTGCCATAGTAGCTGACAAGCCACCGTTAAGTACGGCAGAACAACTTGATATACCTGCGGCTATAAGCATAAAAAAGAGTCCGAACAAGCCTATTGTCGCTATCGCTCCGATATGCTTCCTTGCAAACTCTGCTACTTTTCTAGCCATGTTTGTGGTTGTTGTTGCCGCTTTTTTTGCATATCCGGCAGCCTGCTTTGCCTCAGTCGTTCCTTTCTTAAGTGCCTTGGCATACTCACGCTTGATACGCTGCTTCTGAAGACGCTTCTGTATGGCTTTCTTTTTGACCTCCGGGTTTTCCTCCAAATACTTTTGATACCTGAAGTTCACTTCCGCCTTGAACTGCTTCTTTTCAAGAGCTGCCACTTTATTACTTCGCTTTGCCTGTACGCCCTGCTTTATGTTTCTTGCATGAACGATAACGGCTTCACCAGCCTCTTCTGTCCTGTGGGCAGCTTCAACACCGGAGTTATCCTTTTCATCCTCCGATATCTTGTCATGCACCAGTCCCTGTGCCTCCATCATTGCCCTGCGGTTTGCAGCAGTTATGGGATTATCATTCTTAGGCTTTTTCAGCACCTTATTGGTCTGTAGCTCATAAGTGACTTTCCCGGTCTTTTCATCGAAATGCCGTACCAGCCTGTACTCCTTACGCTGCGGCAACTTCTTTCTCGCCTTCTGGGTTTTGACTCCGGCTTTTTCAGCTTTCTTTTCAAGCATCTCAAGCTTATGGCTCTTTGCTGTCTCGGCTCCTGCCTCTTCCACAAATCCTGTCTTTCCATGGAAATCTCCATCGGACTGTATAAAGCTGTCCTTTACCCTTGCACGGCTCTCATGCTGTCTGTGCTTGCGAAGTGCCCTTGTTTCCTCACGCTGAGAAGCATACTCGGTATTTTTTTCATCTTCGTTCTCATGTCTTTTAAAGAATTCCTGATTGACCTTTCTGCTCTTTTCTTCTGCCTGAGAAACCGTATTTGCAGACGCAGCATTAAACATCTCCTGTGCTTCGCTTACAGCCTTACTTTTTACGGCACTGCCCTTACCTCTTCCATCAGCGGATCCCGTAGGACCCGCCCGTGCTTTCTTAAAATCACCGGCATCGGCTTTCGCATCAAATCCCTCGGGTTTTGCTCCGGTTATATCCGATACTTCCTTCCTTGCCGTATTATTCTTTTTCTTCGCCATCCGCATCATCTCCCTTGTCAGCAGTATGTTCCTCTTCTTCCTGTGGACGAGTGTTCATGATCGCATACGTCTTGGTATCTGTCGGATATCTGTCCGCAAACGGAATGACCACATCATTAAAAAGAATGAGTCCGCACCCGGATTCAGAGTTTGTTACATACTGGAGCTGCTTCTCCGAAAGTCCCAGCTTGTCTGCCAGGATCACCTGATCCTTTGCGTTCTGGTTAAGGAGATATACAAAATCGCTGTTACCAAGGATACCCTCGATCTCCTCCGAACGAAGGAAGTCTCCCACGTTCTGCGTAAGCCCTGTGGGAATACCGCCCCACTTTCTGAAACGCTTCCAGATCTCCACTGAATACTGCGCTGTCTGCTTATCTCTTAAAAGCAAGTGGAACTCGTCACAGTAGTAACGGGTAGCCACCCTGCGCTCACGGTTACGTGAAACCCTGTTCCATACTGCATCCTGCACTATAAGCATTCCCAGCTCTTTCAACTGCTTTCCAAGGTCTCTGATATCAAAGCAGACAATACGGTTCTGAGAATCCACGTTTGTCCTGTGGTTGAAATAGTTCTGAGAACCATGCACATATAAAACAAGGCTGTTGGCAATACGAACCGCCTTCTGCTTTGCATCAATGGCAAGCTCCTCTGATACCGCCTTGTCCGGCTCATACTTGACCAGTGCGTTATAAAGATCTTCCAATATCGGCATATTCTCCGGTCTCGGGTCTTTGAAATACTCATCATAAATACCCTCAATACAACGGTCGATGATACCCTTTTCATCATTGGCAAGACCTGTCTCCCCGCCTGCGATTGCATCACAGAGCGTGATTAAAAAGTCTGACTTAAGCTTAAGTGCCTCCCTGTCGTTCTTATGGGAAAGCTGAATATCCATCGGATTCAGATAATCCTTTGAATTGGTCGCCAGCTTAACCACCTCACCGCCAAGTGCCTTTACAAGCGGGTAATACTCGCCCTCGGGATCACAGATCAAAATATCGTCCCTTGATACAAGGAAACTTCCAAGGATCTCACGCTTTGCAGAAAATGATTTACCGGAACCGGGCGTACCTAAGATTACGCCGTTCGGTGTACGAAGCTTCTTACGGTCTGCCATGATCATGTTGTTACTTAGGGCATTCAGTCCGTAATACAAAGACTGTCCCGACTGGAAAAGCTCCTGCGTATTGAACGGCACAAGGATTGCCAGGTTCTTTGTGATCAGATGCCTGCCTTCCTTCGTTTCATTGATGCCTATGGGAGCTGCGGCATTCATAGCCACTTCCTGCTTGTACTGAAGGTCGATAAGCCTACAGTTTGCCTGCTGAATGATACCCGATACTCTCTGTGATACGCTCTCCAGTTCCTTCTTGTTTCTTCCAAAGCTCGATATCAGGATCGTTGTCCAGATGAGCTTCTGATTGCTGGTATTCAGATCATCCAAAAGCTCCATGGTGTTTTTCTCATACAGAACAATGTCTGTAGGAAGAATGTCCATGTCATACCCGGCTCTGACTGCTTTTTTCTGCTCGTCGATCTTTGTTTTCTGAACATCCGACAGTGCTCTTTTTAAGAGCTTGATCGCTTCTGTAGGCTCAATGGTTCTCATGTGGATAGATATGGAGATATTGCTGTCTATATCCAAGAGCCTCTTAAGCAGCTCGTCATTCAGTTTCGGGGATATGATGTCAAGATACTTTGTAGCCCCAAACATATGCCCCATCTTGTATCTGCCGGGGAAACGGAACTCAAAGCCCTGCGGTGCGATATAATCCTTAACCGTATTGCCGGACTCCGCCATTTCCTTAAATGAAAAACGGAAAGGCTCCATCTTATCCTGATTGAAAAACTCATACAGGACTCTTAAGCGTTCCTTTCCGTCGAGACACTTCGCATTGGTACCAAGGTTTTTGAGGTTCTTTATGATATCTGCCTCAAGGCTTATGAACCTCTGCCTTGCTTCCTTGATATTCTCTGCTTCGATGCCGAAAATGATATATTTGCTCTTGATGACTCCGTTATTCCCCTTTGCTGATAAGCTCTTTAACATATCCGAAAACTCTTCACGGATATCGTCGAACTTATCTCCCTGGGGAGAGATCTCAAACTGTGCCGCCAGTGTCTCCTCATTCACATGCCTGTTAAAGAGGAAGATCTGAAAGCTGATGGTCGGATCAAAATAGTTTATGAGCTGTGAATACAGCCCCAGTATATCCGCCCTTTCTTCCTCATCCAGAAGCACATAGTTCAGATCATAAAACTCGATCATCTTCGTATAATAATTCTTTCTAACCTTGCAGATGCCATCCTGGTACATCTTGTCAAAAGTAATGGTCTGCTGTGTGGAAATCTGCTTGCCGGACTGACCATTATCTCCGGAGAGCGTTTTCTTAAGCTTTTTCAGCTTTAAGAACTCCGCAAGCGTAAGTCCCGTGAATCTCTCAAACAGCGACTTGCCGCCTTTCTTGCTCTGCACGGCTTTTGCAGGCTTAGTTGTCTTCTTTTGACTTGCCGTCTGCTTTGCCGTAACGCTCTTCTTTCCACTTTTTTTGCTTGCGTTCAAGAGCTTCCACCTCCTTTTCCATAGATTCTCTTTCTCTTAACTGCTCGTAGAGGTTTTCCACCTTGTACCTTCTTATCCCGGGCCGGATGAATTTCATCTCAATAACCTGCTTCAAATACTGTTCCGCAGGCACTCCGTCCTTCTCATACATTGCTATAAAGAAGAACGGGAGCATGACTGCCACCATCATGAGGGCAGCCACGTCCGTCCCGATTACCTTTCTTGTCAGAAGATAAAATGGTACTCCCACCACGGCAGCCGCTCCAAAGCAAATGACCTGACGCTTTGTGAAATTCCCGATGAATTTCGACTTGATCGCCTTCGGGTCCTTTGCCACATCAACTGCGATTGCCATGTTTTTAGTCACCTCCGTTTTTATGAAGCATGAAGGATGCTCTTTGCGAGAGATCCGGTCTTAAACAGGGAGAAGCACAGGACAACGGTATAAGCCATTACCTGCCAAAGAGCTGAGTGCAGATTTGAAGCCACTGCCACAGCATTTACAAGGACTGCGTATATTGCCACGCAAACCATAATGAAAAATCCCTGGAAAGCCAGTGCTATGCATCCTTTGATATAGTTGGATCCGATGCTTCCCCACTCCCTGTTCACAAGGGTTGCAAAAGGCATCGGTGCTACCGAAACATAAAGATAGATTTCAATCATGCGCCCGTATAATATGACGGTGATCAAAACGGACATGATCTTCATACAAAAGCTGCAGAACATCGTTTCTATGCCAAGACCTATCAGCTCGCCTATCTCCATGGTTGACAGCTGTGACGAAAACATTGACTGAATCGTGGCTCCCACATCAAGCGAAGTGGAACCCGTGATGGCACTGGCAGCCTCGCTTACCATGTGACCGCCCACATCGAAGATCGCCATAACGATATCCGAGGTCTTGCTAAGAAGCATTACTGCTATGCAAGCCTTGAAAAGATATCTGAAGAAAAGGCTCGTATCGAATTCATGCATGTTGTTCTTGTCTATTACCATCGTTATCAGCTCATAACACAGCACATAGGTTATGATGATCCCGGCTATCGGTATGATGACTGTATCTGACAGGTTTTTGATCATATTGAAAATACCTGCGTTCCATGCGCTGGGAGTCTGGCTAACCTCTCCGGCGATTGTGCCTACCTTTGTATTCACATCGGTAAACATTCCTTCGAGGTTAGACATTACCCAACCTTGCAGCATTTCCTTTATGAGTTCGGTAATCTTATCAACGATAGAATCCATCTACCGTTCTGCTCCTTATGAGAACAAGCTGGAGAGCTGAGGGATCACCGTCTGGGCGATGATTACAATACCGCCTCCTGCCATCAGCTGCTTGATTCCCTGGCTCTTTGCACCGGGGTTATCATTACCGTAGCCCTCAAGCAGGTTGATGATTCCCCATACGGCTACGCCCGCTCCGATTGCGGTTACGACGGTTTTAAGTGCTGTTACGCTGTTAGTAAAAAATGCCATGATTGTTCTTAAAACTGACTTTTTAAAATCAGTTTTTCCTCCTTCCGATTGTTTGAAAATGTTTAAGTTACTTCCGGAGGGCATAAAAAATCCCTGCATCTTTCACTCTCATGGTAAAATGATTACAGGGTCTGGTTATGCCACTCCCGCTTGGGGCAGATGATGATGTTTGCTTGGTAGGCGCTCATCGTCTGCTTCCTTTTTATGTGGTGGACTTACGCATCAGGTTTGTCCTTACGGATCCATATAGCTTCATCCTATTCAGTTGTAATTGCGGTTCCGGCTTCAGGTTCATGGTTCTTCCATTCCGTATAGCCTTCTCCCTATGAAGTTTTTACGGCATCATCCTCGATGGTACCCATATCATGCGTCTCTATGATCTGGCTCTTTTTCATCTTAAGCTTCGTCGATAAAAACGCTTCGACATCAAACAGGTTCTTCTCGTCA
>Ga0123334_1003881_pt1 | contig 15744 bp, 29 predicted proteins | sample BiotimSIPDNA_FD_89706 | JGI IMG/M metagenome (GOLD analysis project Ga0123334, IMG submission 89706) | Anaerobic biogas reactor microbial communites from Washington, USA - Biogas_R1 time_0 SIP DNA | ecosystem: Engineered > Bioreactor > Anaerobic > Unclassified | place: Washington, USA... | reverse complement strand
TTCGAGCAGAGGACCCACAAAAGACTTATCGATATCCTTTCCCCATCCACCAAGACCATCGATGCTTTGATGAAACTGGATATGCCGGCGGGCGTGGATATCGAAATAAAACTGTAGCACGAGACTTGCGCGAGATAAATATGTAAAAGTCTTAGTATGATTGCAGGGCATAACACCCCGGCAATCCGCTGTAAGAAGGGAGACGAAAGAATGAAGACAATTTTAGGAAAAAAAATTGGTATGACACAGATTTTTTCCGAAACCGGAGTCATGATACCGGTTACCGTCATCGAAGCCACCCCCAATGTGGTCACGCAGATCAAGTCTGTTGAGACAGACGGATACAATGCGGTTCAGATCGGCTTTGAAGATTTGAAGGAGCATAGAGCGAACAAACCGACCAAGGGCCATTTCGCAAAATGGCAGGCTCCTCTTAAAAAGTATTTGCAGGAGATTCGCCTGGATGAAGGTGAAAGTTACGAACCGGGTCAGTTGATCACCGTTGCCGACTTTGAAGAAGGCAAAAAGCTTGATGTCACGGGAACCTCCAAAGGAAAGGGAACCCAGGGCCATATCAAGAGATGGGGACAGGCAAGAGGCCCCATGAGCCACGGTTCAAAGCACCACAGGTTAGCCGGTGCCCTGGCTGCCGGTACTTATCCCTCGAGAGTATTCAAAGGGAATAAAGCGGCGGGAAGAATGGGTAGAGAGACGATCACTGTTCAGAACGTGGAATTGGTTAAGATCATTGCTGACAGAAACCTGATGCTGGTAAAAGGTGCAGTGCCGGGAGGCAAAGGTAGCCTTCTTCGGATCCAGTACGCAGTAAAAGGTCAGGACAAATAGAGAATCTGACAGAGAGGAGGAAGTCAAATGGCTCAGGTAACAATGTTAAAAATGGACGGCACAGAAGCCGGAAGCATTGAATTAAAAGATGATATCTTTGGAATAGAAGTAAACCAAAATGCTGTACATGCAGTTATAGTGAATTACTTGGCAAATCAGAGACAGGGAACACAGTCTGCCAAGACCAGAGGCGATGTCAGAGGCGGGGGAAGAAAACCCTTCAGACAAAAAGGCACTGGCCGCGGGAGACAGGGAAGCAGCACATCCCCCAACCAGATCGGCGGCGGAATCGTATTTGCACCCAAGCCCAGAGATTACAGATATACCCTTCCTAAGAAGCTGAGACGCTTAGCGATGAAATCAGCTCTTTCCTCAAAGGTGGAGGAGAAGGAGATCATAGTACTGGACAGCTTGAAAATGGACGCTCCAAAGACCAAAGAAATGCTGAAAGTACTGGAAAACGTTAAAGCGGCTAAAAAAGCACTGATCATCACAGACATCAAAGATGAAAATGTGATCCGCTCGGCAGCCAACATCCCCGGTGTAAAGACCACCATGGTAGGAGAGATGAATGTGTACGACATCGTCAACCATCAAAGTCTCATCGTAACCAAGGATGCAGTAACCAGAATTGAGGAGGTGTATTCATAATGAAAACCCCTTACGATATTATCCTCAAGCCCGTCATCACAGAGAGAAGTATGGATGATGCGGCCAACAAGAGATACACATTCAAAGTAGCCGTTGATGCCAACAAGACCCAGGTAAAGCATGCGGTTGAGGAAATTTTCGGCGTGGATGTTGAAAGAGTCAACATCATGAATGTGAAAGGTAAATTGAAGAGAATGGGAAGAAATGTGGGCAGAACGGCGGCTTCCAAAAAGGCCATCGTCATCCTTACCGAAAAGAGTAAGGAAATCGAATTCTTCCAAGGTCTATAAGGAGGGACGTTCAATATGGCAATCAGGAAATACAAACCGACCTCTCCCGGCTTAAGGGGAATGACGGTTTCTACATTTGAAGAGATCACAGCTTCAACTCCGGAAAAGTCCCTTACAGTGACGCTGAAAAAGCATTCCGGAAGAAATTCCAGGGGTAAGATCACCGTTCGTCACAGAGGCGGCGGTTACAGACCCAAGTACAGGATCATCGATTTCAAGAGAGATAAGGATGGAGTACCAGGAAAGGTAGCCACCATTGAATACGATCCTAACAGAAGCGCAAACATCGCATTGATCTTCTACGCTGACGGTGAAAAGAGATACATCATCGCACCGCACACTCTGAAGGTCGGCGACACCATCTACTCCGGTGAAGATGCAGACATCCAGGTAGGAAATGCTCTTCCCCTGAAGAACATTCCGGCAGGTACCGTAATCCACTGCATCGAGATGAAAGCCGGTAAAGGAGCACAGATGGTTCGGGCAGCAGGAAACGGCGCCCAGCTCATGGCTAAGGATGGCAACTATGCTACCGTAAGACTGCCCTCCGGAGAAATGAGAAAAGTCCGCATCGAATGCAGAGCTACCATCGGTGAAGTAGGCAATATCGATCATGAAAACATCAAGATCGGTAAAGCGGGAAGAAAAAGACACATGGGGATCCGGCCTACTGTCAGAGGATCCGTTATGAACCCCAATGATCACCCCCATGGCGGTGGTGAAGGAAAGACAGGGATCGGCCGCGTAAGTCCTGTCACTCCCTGGGGTAAGCCTGCACTGGGCTACAAGACCAGAAAGAAGAACAAGCACTCTAATCAATATATCGTGAAGAGACGCAACGAGAAATAAGCGGAGAGGAGGATGAAACAATATGAGTAGATCACTGAAAAAGGGACCTTTTGTAAATGAGAAGCTGTTGGCTGCTATCGAAGCAATGAATGACGCCAACGATAAGAAAGTCATCAAGACATGGTCCAGACCATCCACTATTTTTCCGCAGATGGTGGGACATACGATAGCGGTCCATGATGGTAAGAAACATGTACCGGTTTATATTACAGAAGATATGGTAGGACACAGGCTCGGCGAGTTTGCTCCTACGAGAAACTACAGAGGACACGCAGCGGACAAATCCTCAAAAGTGAAGAAAAAGTAAGGGAGGATGCAGAACATGGAAGCGAAAGCAGTTGCAAAGTATGTCAGAATGTCTCCCATCAAGCTTAAACCAGTTGTCGATTTGGTGAGAGGAAAAGACTTAAAAGAAGCGCTGACGATACTGAAATTTACCCCGGGCAAAGGCTCCGTGCTGGTGGAGAAAGTAGTCAAATCTGCAGCAGCCAATGCAGAGAACAATCATGATATGAACGTGGATAAGCTCTACGTTGCTGAGGTATACGCCCATCAGGGCCCGACCATGAAGCGGTGGAGGGCAGGCTCTCAGGGCCGTGCATCAATCATCCTCAAGAGAAGCAGCCATATTGGCGTAACGCTTAAGGAAAGAGATTAGGAGGTTTGTTGAATGGGTCAGAAAGTAAATCCACATGGATTGAGAGTAGGCGTTATCAAAGATTGGAACTCCAAGTGGTATGCAGATAAAAAAGATTTTGCCGACTACCTTGTAGAAGACAAGAAAATAAGAGAATACGTCAAAAAGAGAATATTTGCCGCGGGTGTTTCAAAGATTTTAATCGACAGAGCAGCCAATAACCAGGTAAAGGTCACAGTGTTGACAGCTAAGCCGGGAATGGTCATCGGAAGATCCGGAACCGGCATCGACGAGCTGAAAGCAGAAGTCGAAAAGCTCACTGGCAAGACCACCATTATGAATATCATCGAAGTCAAGAGGATCGATGTGGACGCGCAACTCACTGCAGAAAGCGTTGCCCAGGCTCTTGAGAGAAGAATTTCCTACCGGAGAGCCATGAAACAGGCTATCGGCAGGACTATGAAAGCCGGAGCCAAAGGAATCAAAATCGTCGTTTCCGGTCGGCTCGGCGGAGCAGAAATTGCCAGAAGTGAAAAATACAGCGAGGGAAATGTTCCCCTCCATACTCTCAGGTCGGATATCAGTTACGGCTTTGCAGAGGCGGATACACAGTATGGTAAGATCGGTGTGAAGGTTTGGATCAACAACGGTGAAGTCCTGTCTAAAGAACTTCAGAGCCCGCTGCCTGATGAAGGGGCTAAGAACGACGGAGACAGACGTAGAAGAACCGGAGACAAGCGCAGAAGAGATGACAGACCAAGACGGGACGGAGATCGTACCGAGAGACGTGGCGGCTATCGCAGGGATGACAAACCCGAGGCGCCCAGAGCTGTAAATCCCAGGAAGCGCAACAAACCTGTTGAGAAACCCGCCGCAGTAGAGGCTGTAGAAACTCAGGAAGCACCGGAGACCGTTTCGGAAGAATAGAAATAGAGTATGAAAGGAGGAACAAGCGATGTTAATGCCAAAGCGTGTAAAACGTCGTCGTGTCCATAGAGGAAGAATGAAGGGCGTTGCCACCAAAGGAAATACCATTACCTACGGAACATTTGGACTGGTTGCCCAGGAATGCGGTTGGATCACCTCGAACCAGATCGAAGCCGCGAGAATCGCTATGACCCGCTCCATAAAAAGAGGCGGAAACGTATATATCAAGATATTTCCTCACAAGCCTGTCACAAAGAAGCCTGCTGAAGTCCGGATGGGATCCGGAAAGGGTGCTCCCGAGTACTGGGTAGCAGTCGTAAAGCCGGGCAGAGTAATGTTTGAGATCGCAGGAGTAACGGAAGAAAAGGCCAGAGAAGCTATGAGACTGGCATCCCACAAACTCCCGGTCAGATCCAAATTTGCCATCAAAGGCCAGGAAATTGCAGAGGGTGGTGAAGCGTAATGAAACTGGATAAAATGAGAGAAATGAGCGAAGCCGAACTCGCGGTGGAAGTGAAAAAACTGAAGAACGAATTGTTCAATTTACGCTTTCAGCAGGTGACCGGTCAGCTGGAAAACCCCATTAAAATGCGTGATGTAAGGAAGGAAATTGCAAGAGCAAAGACCGTCCTGAGAGAAAAAGAGCTGAAGAGAGCAGAAGGCTAAAGAAAGGAGGATGTGGTTATGGAAGAGAGAAACAGAAGGAAGACCAAGGTTGGACTTGTGGTAAGTGATAAAATGGATAAGACCATCGTGGTGGCTGTGGAAGATTTCGTAAGACATTCCCTTTACGGAAAGTCCACAAAGCGTACAAAGAACTTCAAAGCTCACGACGAGAACAACGAATGCAATATCGGCGATAAAGTTAGAATTATGGAAACCAGACCTCTGTCCAAGGATAAGAGATGGAGACTGGTGAAAGTAATCGAGAAGGTTAAGTAGGAAGGAGGCACCTATCATGATTCAGACAGAAACAAGATTAAAGGTTGCTGACAATTCCGGCGCAAAGGAACTATTATGCATCCGTGTTCTCGGCGGAACAAGCCGTAAATATGCGGACATAGGAGATATAATCGTATGTGCTGTTAAAGAAGCAACCCCCGGCGGCGTCGTCAAAAAGGGCGATGTAGTTAAAGCTGTAGTCGTAAGAACAAAAAAAGGCGCCAGGCGCGTAGACGGCAGTTATGTGAAGTTCGACCAGAATGCAGCCGTCATTATTAAAGAAGATAAGAACCCAGTAGGGACCCGTATTTTCGGACCCGTTGCCAGAGAGTTGAGAGACAAGAGCTTCATGAAGATCGTGTCCCTCGCGCCGGAAGTACTGTAGGAGGTGTAGAGGATGCAGATCAAGAAAGATGATACGGTGCTTGTGATCACCGGTAAGGATAAAGGAAAAAAAGGTAAGGTCCTGAAAACATTCCCTAAAACGGATAAGGTCATCGTGGAAGGCGTCAACATTCAGACAAAGCACCAGAAACAGACCAGAAAAGCCGCAGCGGAGATCAAGCATCAGGAAGGCCCAATCCACGTTTCAAACGTGATGTTCTGGGATAATAAAGCCAAAGCCCCGACACGGATCGGATACACTGTGGAAAACGGCGCAAAGAAAAGAGTATCCAAAAAATCAGGCCAGATTTTGGACTAGTGAAAGGAGGGAACGATCTTGGCAGCAAGACTGAAAGAATATTATAAGACAGAAGTATTCAACGCCATGATGGAGAAGTTCAAATACAAGAACGTCATGGAAGTGCCTAAGCTCGAGAAGATCACGATCAACATGGGTCTCGGCGAAGCGAAGGATAATGCGAAAATCATGGAAACTGCAATCCAGGAGATGGCTCTCATCACCGGACAAAGGCCTGTAGTAACCAAAGCGAAAAAGTCCATCGCTAATTTCAAGGTTAGAGAAGGAATGAGCGTAGGTGCAAAGGTTACCTTAAGAGGAGACAACATGTATGAATTCGCTGACAAGCTTTTCAACATTGCACTCCCCAGAGTAAGGGACTTTAAGGGCGTCAACCGGAACTCCTTCGACGGAAGAGGGAATTATTCCATGGGCGTCAAAGAGCAGCTCATCTTCCCGGAGATCGTGTACGATCAGGTCGACATGATCAAGGGGATGAATATCGTACTGACAACAACGGCAAAGACTGACGAGGAAGCAATGGCTCTTCTCGAATTTCTCGGAATGCCGTTCACAAAATAGCGAGGAGGTAAGAAAGTGGCAAAGACATCTCTCAAAGTAAAACAGCAGAGAAAACCAAAGTATGCAACACGGGCTTACACTAGATGCAAGCTCTGCGGACGTCCCCATGCTTACCTGAGGAAATACGGCATTTGTCGTATCTGCTTTAGAGAATTAGCTTATAAAGGCGAAATCCCCGGCGTTCGGAAAGCCAGCTGGTAATACCAAAAGGAAGGAGGTACAGTAACATGACTATGACAGATCCTGTAGCAGATATGTTGACGAGAATCAGAAATGCCAACACTGTAGGACATGCAACCGTAGATATACCTGCGTCAAAGATGAAGAAATCCATTGCGGAGATCTTGGTCAAAGAAGGTTATATCAAAGGATTCAATATCATAGATGACGGCAAACAAGGCATCATCAGAGTGCAAATGAAGTACGGAGCTGATAAAGAAAGAGTTATCAGCGGACTCAAGAAGATCTCCAAACCCGGCTTAAAGGTCTATGCGAAAAGCGACGAGGTACCTAAGGTATTGGGAGGGCTTGGCGTCGCCATCATCTCCACATCCAATGGAATCGTCAGCGATAAAGAGGCCAGAAAACTGGGCGTAGGCGGCGAAGTAATTTGTTATGTTTGGTAGGGAGGAAATACAATGTCAAGAATAGGAAAACTGCCTGTATCGCTTCCTGCCGGCGTTGAAGTAAAAGTCAGCGACGACAACCTGGTCACTGTTAAAGGACCCAAGGGTGAGTTGCAGGAAAAGATCAGCAAGAGATTGAAAGTAGAAATCAAAGATGGCGTACTCCACGTCATCACCGATGGAAACGATAAAGAAGCAAGAGAAGCTCATGGCCTATACAGATCCTTGATCAACAACATGGTCACAGGCGTAACAACGGGCTTTGAAAAGAGGCTCCAACTGGGCGGCGTAGGCTACAAAGCCGAGAAGAAAGGCAAAGTTCTGGCTCTACAACTGGGATATTCCCATCCTGTAGATATGGAAGATCCGGAAGGTATCCAGACCGAAGTTGCCGGAAATGAAGTAATCGTAAGAGGCATAGACAAAGCCCTGGTTGGCAACTATGCAGCAAATATCAGAGCCAAGAGACCTGTAGAACCCTATAAGGGCAAAGGCTTCCGCTATGCTGGCGAAAATGTCCTCCGCAAGGAAGGCAAGGCCGGTGCTAAGAAGAAATAGAAAGGAGTGAAGAAAATGGCTAAAAAGAACAGCAGAAATGACAAGCGTGTACAAAGACATGCAAGAGTGAGAAGAGACGTTTTCGGTACTCCTGAAAAACCGAGATTATGTGTGTACAGAAGCCTCTCCAATATTTTTGCTCAGGTCATTGATGACGTAAGCGGCAACACATTGGTCTCCGCATCTTCATTGGATAAGGAAATCAAAGAGCAGTTCGCATATGGAGGAAACAAAGAAGCTGCGAAAGCAGTAGGAGAAGCTGTAGGAAAGAGAGCGCTGGAAAAAGGCATCGAAACGGTTTGCTTTGACAGAGGCGGATTCTTATATCACGGAAGAGTAAAAGAGCTGGCTGACGGTGCGCGTTCCGCCGGTCTTAAATTCTAACAGGAGGAGGAAGAGAATGCGACAGAATACCATTGATGCATCCAAGCTTGATCTACAGGAATCCATCGTGAATATCCGCCGTGTAACCAAGGTCGTCAAGGGCGGCAAGAACTTCCGGTTCAGCGTCACCGTAGTTGTTGGCGATAAGAACGGTCACGTCGGTGTAGGTCTGGGCAAAGCCCAGGAAATTCCCGAGGCTGTCAGAAAAGCCATCGAGGATGCAAAAAAGAGACTGATTTATGTTCCTACCCTGGGAACTACTATACCTCACAGAACATTAGGAGTTTTCGGAGCCGGTCAGGTTCTGATCATGCCTGCGGCACCGGGTACCGGTGTAATCGCTGGAAGCTCCGTCCGTACCGTGCTGGAATTAGCCGGTGTGAAAGATGTGAGAGCAAAATCCATCGGAAGCAACAACACAGGGAATATGGCTGCTGCTACCATTGAAGGCCTCAAAATGCTGAAGACAGCTGAAAGTGTCGGTAAGCTGAGAGGAAAGACAAAGCAGGAAATTTTAGGATAAGGAGGTCACCAAAATGGCTGAGAAGAAAGTTAGAATTACTTTGGTAAAAAGCCCCATCGGTGCTTCCCCAAACCAAAGAAAAGTATTGGAAGCATTGGGCCTGAGAAAGCTGCAGCACGCAGTTGAAAAGCCCGATACTCCACAGACAGGCGGCGCCATCGATAAGGTAAAGCATCTTGTCAAAGTTGAACAACTGTAAGAGGAGGTGACGGACATGAAAATACATGAACTGAGAGCCCCGGAAGGCGCCACAAAAAACCCGAAAAGGAAGGGCAGAGGAACAGGTTCCGGACAAGGCAAAACAGCGGGTAGAGGCATGAATGGCCAGAACTCCAGAAGCGGAGGCGGTACACGTCTTGGCTTTGAAGGCGGCCAGATGCCATTATACAGAAGGATCCCCAAGAGAGGGTTCACAAATATTTGGAAAAAAGAGTGGGAGATTGTCAATGTTGAAGCACTGAATGCTTTCGAAGACGGCACAGAGGTCACTCCTGATCTCCTGTTGGAGGCAGGTATTGCAAAGAAAGTCGTCGACGGCATTAAAATTCTCGGCGAAGGCACTTTGGAAAAGAAAATCACCGTCAAGGCTCACAAATTCAGCAAATCTGCCATTGAAAAGATTGAGTCTGCCGGAGGAAAGGCCCAGGTGATTTAATATGGAAATGCTTCGGACAGTTGCCCGCGCCTGGAAGATCGCCGACATCAGAAAGAAGATCATCTTCACACTTTTGATGTTGCTCGTATTCCGGCTGGGTTCCAACATTCCCGTTCCCGGCATCGATAGAGCGATTTTGGAGGATGTATTCTCAGGGGATCTTGGACTGTTGAGTCTGTTTGACCTCTTTTCCGGAGGAGCATTCAGCAACTTTACGATCTTTGCCCTGAGCATCACCCCATACATCACAGCATCCATCATCCTTCAGCTTTTGACCATTGCCATCCCCAGACTGGAGGCGCTGGCAAAGGAAGGTACCGAGGGAAAGAAGAAAATTGCACAATACACTCGTTATCTGACCGTTGTTCTGGCTTTCGTACAAGCCATCGGGATGACCCTTGGTCTATTCCGTCAGGCTGTGCCTGATAAGAGCTTTTTCAACATAACGGTCATCGTTCTGGTCCTGTCGGCAGGTACTGCCTTCCTCATGTGGCTGGGCGAGCAGATCAACGAAAACGGCATCGGAAACGGCATCTCATTGATCATCTTTGGCGGTATTATTGCCAGAGCTCCCAGTGCAGTGCACAATACGTGGTTATCGTACAAGGCAGGAGAGATCGGACTGCTGTCCATCATACTGTTCCTGATCTTTGCGCTGATCGTTGTGGTAGGAATCGTCCTGGTGCAGCAAGGGCAGAGAAAGATCCCGGTGCAATATGCAAAGCGCGTGGTTGGTAGAAAAATGTACGGTGGACAGAGCACCCACATTCCCATTAAGGTGAATCAAGCCGGTGTTATCCCTGTCATCTTCTCCCTTTCACTGCTGCAATTCCCGTTGACACTGACCTACTTCTTCCCCGGCACAGCATTCAACGATTTTGTTACAAAATGGTTGTCTCCCGCTGGGAATCCCGGTGTCTGGGTGTATGCAATCTTTAACATAATCCTGATCGTATTCTTCACCTACTTCTATACATCGGTTACTTTCAACCCTATGGATGTAGCGAATAATATGAAAGCAAACGGTGGATTCATCCCGGGTATCCGCCCAGGAAGATCTACTGTTGAATATTTAAACAAGGTAATGACCAGAATCACCTTCGTTGGAGCTATTTTCCTGGCTCTGGTCGCCACACTGCCCACATTGATCCAGGAGTTTACCGCTCTTCAGATCGGCTTTGGCGGAACTTCACTGCTCATCGCCGTAGGCGTGGCCCTGGATACGATGAAGCAATTGGAAACACAGATGGTAATGCGAAACTATCAGGGTTTCTTAAAGTAGGAAAGAGGGTATTTATAATTGTTTAGGCTAATTTTGTTAGGTCCTCCGGGAGCAGGCAAAGGGACGCTGGCAAGTACCCTATCCGTGAAATTTAACGCACCGCATATTTCCACAGGTTCTGTTTTTCGCAGAAACATTAAAGAAGGCACCCGGTTGGGAATGCGTGTAAAAAAATATATGGATAAGGGAGAGCTGGTCCCTGACGAAATCGTTATAAATATTGTAACGGATCGATTGGATGAAGATGACTGCGCAACGGGTTTTCTGCTTGACGGTTTTCCCCGAACAGTCCATCAGGCTGAGGAACTGGATAAATATCTGGAATCCCGCGGCCTCGCAATCGACAGAGTGATCGATTTAGTGGCAGACGAAGAACTGCTGATGCAGAGAATGATCAACAGAAGGGTCTGCAAATCCTGTGGCCGGATCTACCACGTGATCACCATGCCACCGAAGCAAGAAGGAATCTGTGACGTCTGCGGCGGTGAGATCTACCAGAGAGCCGATGACACAGAAGAGACGGTGAGAAACCGCTTTGCAGTTTATCAGTCACAAACAGCTCCATTGATTGAGTACTATCGCAAGGCGGGCAACCTTCTCGCTATCGACGGGTCAGGCACACCGGATGAGACATTAGAACTGGTTGTTGAAGCGTTAGGTGTGTAATATGATCATTATTAAGTCAGTAGATGAGATAGAGATCATGAGAGAAGCGGGAGCAGTAACAGCGCGAATTCTCCATGAGCTCTCAAAGATCATACAATCCGGCGTTTCGACAAAGGAAGTGGATGACTTTGTTGAGCAAAGTATCCTTGAGAATAGGATGGTCCCTGCTTTTAAAGGTTATAACGGTTTTCCGGCAAGTGCCTGTATCTCCGTTAACGACGAGGTTGTTCACGGGATTCCTTCAAAAAAGCGAAGGCTTTGTGAAGGAGACATCGTGAGCGTGGACGTAGGGACGATATACAAAGGCTATTATAGTGATGCAGCAAGGACCTACTCGGTGGGTAGGGTCGATGAAGCGGCAGCACGGTTGATCACCGTTACAGAGGAAAGCTTTTATGAGGGATTGAAGTTCTGCAAACCGGGCTATCGGCTTTCGGACATATCCCATGCCATTCAGCAACATGTTGAGAACAACGGTTTCTCTGTAGTCAGAGACTATGTGGGACACGGTATCGGGAAATCGATGCATGAAGACCCCCAGATCCCGAACTACGGAATACCGGCAAGAGGACCCAGGCTGACGGCAGGAATGGTATTCGCTATCGAGCCTATGGTCAACGAAGGGGACTGGCAAGTAGAAGTGCAGTCCGATGACTGGACTGTTAAGACAAAAGATGGAAAGCGGTCCGCTCATTATGAAAATACTGTGGTAATCACAGAAGATGAACCTTTGTTGTTGACAAAGCTAAGCGAAATAGAAGAATCCTAGTTAAGGGGGTGTGTTTATGGCTAAGAAAGATGTTATCGAGGTTTTCGGTACTGTGTTGGAAGCACAGCCAAATGCCATGTTTATCGTGAAGTTGGAGAATGGCTACGAGGTGCTTGCTCACATTTCCGGAAAAATCAGAATGAACTTCATCAGGATTTTGCCCGGGGACAGAGTAAAGGTAGAGTTATCTCCCTATGACCTCTCCAGAGGCAGGATCACCTGGAGAGATAAATAGCACCATTGCGCATGCGCAAGTTAGGAGGAAAAGAAATGAAAGTAAGAGCTTCTGTAAAACCCATTTGCGAAAAATGCAGGGTAATCAAGAGAAACGGAAAAGTCATGGTTATCTGCCAGAACCCGAAGCACAAGCAGACCCAGGGCTAAGTATCAGTCAAATTTGTCAGTGATGTCTTTGTTGGAGCGGCTGTGTTTTCCTGCCGGGAGGCAGCGAAACTACCGACGAGGCATTCAAATATTTCAATGATAAAATCAGAAGGAGGAAATAGCATATGGCTCGTATAGCCGGTGTCGACTTACCAAGAGACAAAAGAGTAGAAATCGCACTTACCTATATATACGGCATTGGAAGGACTACATCCCATGATATCCTTAGCAAAGCCGGTATCAACCCGGACGTTAGGGTAAAGGATCTGTCTGAAGACGAAGTAGGTGCAATCAGAAAGATCATCGATTCCGAATACCATGTTGAAGGTGACCTGAGAAGAGAGGTTTCCTTAAATATTAAGCGGTTGATGGAAATTGGATGCTATAGAGGAATCAGACATAGAAGAGGTCTCCCGGTAAGAGGCCAAAACACAAAGACCAACGCAAGAACAAGAAAAGGCCCTAAGAAAACTGTGGGCAGAAAGAAAAAGTAAAGGAGGTTCGAAACGATGGCAAAACAAGTAAAAAAGACTGTTCGTACAAAGAGAAGAGAACGTAAGAACATCGAACGCGGTCAAGCCCACATCCAGTCGAGCTTCAACAATACTTTGGTGACGCTTACAGATCTTAGCGGCAACGCCCTTTCATGGTCCAGTGCCGGATCTCTTGGATTTAAGGGATCAAGGAAATCCACTCCTTACGCCGCCCAGATGGCAGCAGAGGAAGCAGCAAAAGCTGCTATGGAGCATGGACTGAAGACGGTTGAAGTATACGTTAAAGGACCCGGATCCGGTCGTGAAGCTGCGATCAGAGCCCTGCAGTCTGCAGGACTTGAGATCAACATGATCAAGGATATCACACCGATTCCCCACAACGGTTGCAGACCGCCGAAGAGAAGAAGAGTATAATGAAAGGGAGGTGTCAATAGAATGGCCAGATATACAGGACCCTCTTGCAGACAGTGCAGAAGGGAAGGACAAAAGCTGTTCCTGAAAGGTGAAAGATGCTACAGTGCCAAGTGCGCAGTAGACAGAAGAGCTTATGCACCGGGACAGCACGGACAAAACAGAAGAGCGAAAGTTACGGAATATGGATTACAGCTTCGTGAAAAGCAGAAAGCAAAGCGCTTCTACGGAGTTTTGGAAGCACAGTTCCGCAATTATTTTGATAAAGCAGCAAAGAAAAAGGGACTCACAGGTGAGAACTTGCTGATCATGCTGGAAACCAGATTGGACAATGTGGTCTTCCGCATGGGATTTGCCTCTTCCAGAAAAGAAGCAAGACAGCTTGTGACACACAACCATTTCCTTGTAAATGGAAAAAAAGTGAACATTCCATCTTTGGAAGTATCAGCCGGAGATGTGATCAAAGTAAAGGAAAAGAGCGCTTCGTCGCCCAAGTTTAAGGAAATAAGAGATATGTCCATCAGCACTCCGTCTTGGATCAGCGTCGATACGGATAAGCTTGAAGGCAGAGTTTTAGCAATGCCCCTTAGAGAAGAAATCGATACTCCTGTTGCTGAGCACCTCATCGTTGAGCTCTACTCGAAGTAATTGGAAGGCGTCATTCCGGAGCCTGATTATGGGGTTCCGGAACGACAGATCTGAGAAAAGGAGGGTTTTACAATGATAGAAATTGAAAAGCCGACAATCGAATGCTTGTCTCCCGAAGGGCAAAATGACTACGGTAAATTTGTAGTCGAGCCTTTGGAACGGGGATATGGAACTACTTTGGGAAACAGTCTGAGAAGGATCCTACTGAGCTCTCTTCCGGGTGCTGCAGTGACTTCCGTTAAAATTGACGGGATTCTTCACGAGTTTTCCACCATTCCAGGTGTAAAAGAAGACGTAACAGAGATCATACTCAATCTGAAGAAATTAGCAGTCCGGATCACTGACAACGAGAATTTCAAGAGGGTCATCATCAATGCGGTTGGCCCCAAGGAAGTAGTTGCAGGCGATATCATTGCGGATACCGGGCTGGAGATATTTAATCAGGATCTGCACATTGCCACACTTGAAGAGAATGCCTCCCTGGTCATGGAAATCAACATTTCCAAAGGCAGAGGCTACGTGTCGGCAGACCAGAACAAGTACGATAATATGCCCATAGCAATGATTCCGGTGGATTCCATCTTTACTCCGGTGACGAAAGTCAACTTCGTAGTAGAGAATACTCGTGTCGGCCAGATCACTGACTATGATAAGCTGATTCTGGAGGTTTGGACCGACGGCAGCATTACACCAAAAGAAGGCGTTTCCATCGGTGCGAAGATCATGCAGGAACATCTTAAACTGTTTATCGATCTGACTGACAGCATGGATGCAGTTGAAATTCTGGTTGAGAAGGAAGAAGATCAAAAGGAAAAAGCTTTAGAGATGACCATCGAAGAACTTGAACTTTCTGTTCGTTCCTTCAACTGCCTCAAGAGGGCATCCATCAACACCGTTGAGGAGTTGACTCACCGTACTGAGGAAGACATGATGAAGGTCAGAAACCTGGGTAAAAAGTCCCTGGATGAAGTAAAGAACAAACTGGAAGAACTGGGGCTCAGTCTGAAGCCCAGTGACGAATAGGAAATAAGGAGGTTAAGCATATGCCGGGCTATAGAAAATTAGGTATGCCGACTGCTCACAGAAAGCTAGTGCTCCGGAACCTGGTTACCGATCTGCTCCGTGAAGGCAGAATATCCACCACCGATTGCAGAGCAAAGGAAGCCAGGAAGATCGCTGAAAAGATGATCACCCTGGGTAAGCGCGGCGACTTACATGCGAGGAGACAAGCCATGTCTGTCATCTTTGATGAAGATGTGGTAAAGAAGCTTTTCGATGAGATCGCGCCGAAGTATGCCGAGAGAAATGGCGGCTACACCAGGATTCTCAAACTGGGACCCAGACAGGGTGACAATGCTGAGATCGTGTTCCTGGAGTTGGTATAAGAACTGATATAAAGTAAGCGAAAAAGCCGGACAGACTGATGCTGATCCGGTTTTTTTTATTTCAGAAATCAGGCACCGGGACAGATTCCGGATTTCGGACATCATGGGGCCTTCCTACCTCTATATTGTAAGCCATGGATTAGAAAAAAGAAGGTCCATGGCTTACCTTTCCCCTGATTGTAAGCCATAGATCAGGAAAGAGGCGGTCCATGGCTTACCTTTCCCTTGATTGTAAGCCATGCATTGAAGATTGAGCGGTCCATGGCTTACCTTTCCCCTGATTGTAAGCCATAGATCAGGAAAGAGGCGGTCCATGGCTTACCTTTCCTTCGATTGTAAGCCATAGATCTGAAAAGAGGCGGTCCATGGCTTACCTTTTCCCCGACTGTAAGCCATGCATTGAAGATTGAGCGGTCCATGGCTTACCTTTTCCCCGACTGTAAGCCATAGATCAGGAAAGAGGCGGTCAATGGCTTACCCTTTCCCCGATTGTAAGCCATGCATTGAAGAATAAGCGGTCCATGGCTTACCTTTCCCCTGATTGTAAGCCATA
>Ga0123334_1003872_pt1 | contig 15777 bp, 10 predicted proteins | sample BiotimSIPDNA_FD_89706 | JGI IMG/M metagenome (GOLD analysis project Ga0123334, IMG submission 89706) | Anaerobic biogas reactor microbial communites from Washington, USA - Biogas_R1 time_0 SIP DNA | ecosystem: Engineered > Bioreactor > Anaerobic > Unclassified | place: Washington, USA... | reverse complement strand
TTTTCTTATCCATGATCGTTAACCTAACTTACAAACATTAATTTTTCTTTACATTTATAAATTTAAGTCTAGCATGAAAAAAAGTCCATTACAAAGCATTACAAAACAGGACCGTGTTTATTTTATCGTATTTATTTGAATTTTTGAAGCAGAAAGGCCTATTCGCATTTTTCCACGAAGATTACGATCGATGATTTTTTCTGCTATTAATGAATCTATTAGTTTGAATTCTTGTCGTATTCTAAAAACTTGCTGGCCTAAGTGATCGCGATTCATCATTAATTCTTTACAAATCAATTCACAATCCACCCAGCCGTTATCATCGTCTTTATTTTTCGAAAGTGTATTTTGTGTTGCTTTTGTTTCTTCAATTCTTTTTCTTCCAAGATAAGCAAGCAAATAAAAATGAGCCTTATGATTTAAGGAAAAAACTTCATTACCCTTATGAAATCGCACTTCCGCACTTTCTTCATCAGGAGAAACTAGAATTTCTATAAAAGTATTATAAGCAGAATCAGAACCCGTCATTTCAGAAGTATCTGTTTGAGGAGATTCATCTGGAGGATTTTCAAAAAAAGGTGTATATGTCTTATTTTCTACAGAAAAAGGAACCGCATGTTGAAGCGGCAATATTTCGCCAAATTCTGTTTCTAGATAAAAATCACCCAATTTTCCTGCAAAAATAGTCGCCACAGGACGCTCTATTGAAGGCAATGGAAGCAAATGAGTTAATGAAACTTTCACTTCAGAACCATCATGATCAACAGAAACTAAACAAGATTCTGGTGGTGATTTTTCAGAAAAAAGAAATTCCTCTTCAAAATCACCAAAAAGAATAACATCACCTGGAGTTAAATAACTTACCCCTTCACTAAGAAGTAAGCGTCCATTTAAATAGGTTCCATTACGACTTCCTAAATCTCGTAAGCACCAATTTTCTCCGTTCCAGCTAATTCGCGCATGAAAACGAGAGACAGCATTGCCTTTCAATACAGAACTGCAACGTAAATCTCGACCAAAAATATGATCTCTAAAAAGGCATATTTCTTTTTCATTTTTTAGGATTCTACCCATATATCAATAATATACTAAACAAGTAACGGAACTGGATTTAAAGAAAGTTCAGATAGACTCTTTTTTAACCATCCTAACTTTAAGGGAACATCATAGAGACGGCCCTTTCCAAATCGGGGCCAGAAGTGTCGTAAACCAGGAACAATTACATGAGCTACTTTTACTCCTGTATCTGGCCTACTTTTATTTACGACGACCATCTCTAAATCAGCAAGATTTAATAGATGTAAACACTCTTGTATATCATCTAAAAGACCCGTTTGAGTTAATGGATATTCACGAGGACGTTCCGATTCACCCTTTGGGAATAAGTAGTCATTTGAAAGCATCGCTTTCTCATCCCAAGGTGTTTTACGATCTCCCTCTGGATCAAATAACTGATTCAACTCTGTTAAGGCTCTAAAAAGGGCAAGTTTTGAAGAAAGATGACAGCCAAATCCAATACTAAAGCGCCCACTTTTTTTTGATTGAGCAAGAGCGGCATATACTGGAATTGATAAATCATGAGTTAAGTCTAATACCCACATATCCCAACCAGCTCGTTGATATTCTTCTTTTGTTTTTTTATAAAATGAATTATCCAACACCTCTGCATTAGGAGTAGGTCGTTGAATTTGATTATACCACCAAATGGCCACCGCATCTCGTTCCACCAGTTCAAAAAAGCCCTGTAAAATAGCTTCCTCTAAACAAACCCCCGCAGCAACACCATTTCCTGTAAAACAAGCATAGCTTGAATTTATATGACTGGCGGCATCTGAATAACAATACGAAAAGGGAATAAAACGTCTACAATTATATGTCAAAGACCAACCTGGAGTCCAATGTAGTGATTCATCCTCATTATAACGCTTTGCTATTTTTAGAGCGCCAAGTTTTTCAAGACATTCTGGAGTCCAAGAATCTAATTGTTTCTCACTGAATAGCTGTAAATCATTTGGATGAAAAGCACTTGGCCCCATATCAAGAAGACTTCCTTTTACAATAGCCTCATCGCCTTGATATAAGCTACTAAATCGCTCCACTGCTTCAAATAAAGCGCTTACTTGTGCCTGTTCTATGGAGCATCCCTTTCCTGCACATATGCGTTGAAAAGAATAGGCGTTAATATCATCAAGAATAGGACATGTTCTATACCCAGATAAGAATACAGGGCGATCCGCTGTATGCCTTTTAGGCATTGGACCAAATTGACTTACAGGGCCAATTAATGGGCTAATCAAATGGTTGAATTGACGAAATGTCGTTTTAGGGTCTTGTAAACGAGCCCCTCCATCCTCCACAAAACCTTTCTTTTTATTCTCTAATTGAATAGCGTCAAAACCTTGATTCTTCATATATTTTGAATCTCCACAACAAGAACATTGTGGACGTTTTAATAAAGTATGCAAAGAACAATCCATTGATTCCGCATCAATACTCATCAAATCAAAAGCTGTTTCTTTTGTACCTAAAAGGAAATTTTTTATAAAAAAAGAGGCTTGTTCTGCAAGCGTTCTAACGACTAAATAATTAGCAATACCTCTCTGAGAAACTTTGATTCCTGTCTTTTTTAATATGTATTGTTCCACAGGACGATTCGTCTTATACCAAAACATAAAGCACTGATAACAGGAGTTTTCTAAAGGATTAAAAAAAGGAATAATCATTGGATTAGGACCTTCCAACGATATAAGGATCCAAGGACTATTTGTTTTTTTTTGAGTTAAGTTAATTGATTTTAGCTGTGAGTGAGTAATGTTGTTTGTAATTATAATTCTTAATTTTGAAGTAGCATTCACTTTTGGTTGTAAACAAAATAAGCCTTCTTCTTCAAAAGTATTTTCAATAATACAATTGTATTCACCATCATCTAAAAACTCTATAGAAAAAGAATGGTAATCTGCAAACGTATTTGCATTCTCACAAAATTTCACATCTTCATAAGAACGACTTGCTGAAAGTACTTGACGGCAACAAATTTGATTATAAAAAAAATGATCTAAAATGGAAAGCACTTTTAGTTCTCCTAAACGTGAACCCAATTCCATCAAAATTTGAGATTCTGAAAACGATTGATTAATCAATTCAAGTACAGCAACCTGATCTTCACCACTAATGATAAAGTGATTTTTTCCCCCTATCACAATGGCCTTCTGAGGAGAAATAATATATAGATCAAATCCCTTTGCTAAACTAATTTCAGTTTGTTCCAATTTTTTCACCGACATAAAAAACCTTTAATCTCTTCTAGAAGCATTTTTGAATCCCCTGCTTTCTCTAGAAGAGATTTTTATTTAAAGAAAATTAAGGACAAGTAAATGGGTATTGATCCCCAGTTAGATTATACGCGCTTAAAGCAATGGCCTCAATGCTTTTATCTGTTTCCGCTTGTATAGGCCGACTAGGAATATAAAACTGTAAAGAATTACGGCAGCTATTTGGTCTTTTCCCTTTTAAGGGTTTAGGCCATTCTTTTTTTGCTGAATCCCAACGGCAAGATTTTTCTTCTTCAGAAGAAGAAGAACTCCAGCCAGACAGTTTAAAGCTCACATCCATATTCCAAGGCATGTTAAAGCCAAGCCATTTATTGATGACTGTAACCCCTTTATTTGTATTCTCAATCGCCTGAATTTCTTGAAGCACCTGTTTGTTTTTCCAAACTAAGGCAATCAAACGCATAACGATTGCGCTGAACTCCAAAAAGTCACTAGCCTTTCCCATTCCTGGAGCATAAGAATGACCATAAGATTCAGGATTCGCTTGACGAGGGCTGTTTTGAACTGACCCTAAATATGAAGGGAATTCATCATAATATGCCGCCCAAGCTCTACCGTACTCATCTTCTTTTTCTGGAGGAGGAGGAAGCCATAAACATATCACTGCGTTTTTACCAACCCAGCCTCCAGCAATTTCTGGACTCCACATGCTATCTTCTGGAGCCACGCTTCTAATATCAATATGAATATCCCAAGGAAATTCATAATCCCCTAAGCTTTGTAAAACACCGATAGGATCTTGTTGCAATTTTTTTAAAAAAGCACCAGATGTATCCCTCCATGATTCAGCAATCGCTTTTAAATACATGGTCCTGAATTTCATTAAATCACTTGTACCATTCATAACCTTCCCCTATTAGCCCACTTTAAATACCATAAACCTACAGAGTGTGAGCATCCCCAGCAAGTTCATTTAATAATATAATGATTTTTATTCTTGTATTACAAGTTTTAAATTGTCTTTTTTTTATAAAAAACGCTTTTTATAAAAATCTATGCGAACAAAAAAAGCCGCTCTTAAAGCAGCTAAATAAAAATATCTAAAATCACTCTATTGAAAAAGGATTTATCAAATCGAAAAAATAATTCCTTGACTTAAAGCAACTGTTTTTGCTTTTTCTAAGGCAATCGCCGATTCTTCTATTTTAGGATTTGCTCCCTTTGAAAGATACAATGCTTCTAATCTTAATAATTCAAACTGATAATAATATTCATCATTAGATTCACAGAGCAAAAGACACGTCTTAATATTTTCAACAGCTAAATCATATCGACCTTGATCAGCATAAATATCTGCCAACAGAGAACGATAATAAGATAGAGCGGCTGTACAACCCATATCTTCAAGCATTTTTATTTCTTTTTCTGCTTTTCCTGGATTTTTTTCTATCCAAGCAAGCATGATTTGAGCGTATGCTTTATATGCAGGAAGATTATAAGTTTCTGCGAGCTTATTTAACTCCATTACTGTTTCTTCTGCCAATTCTCGATTCCCTCGATAATGACAAAGATTCGCTTTATATAAAAGGGTTATACATAGTGAAGGAATATGATTTAATTCTTTTGCCCACTCCACTCCCTTTTCAGAAAATAAAATGGCATTAGAGGAATCATTTCGGAACCACTTTATTAAAGCTAATGTTGCATAAGACCAAGCACGTGTATCAATTCCTAAAAGCTCACCATGATTTTTATGTTCTACTGGATTGTAATGATTCAAAGCATACTCAAAATATCGTTCCGCTTCTTCATAAAAGCCTGCTCCATGTGCCCATAAGCCATAGAACATTTTACCCGCAATTTCTAAACCAATATCAGAAACCACCTCGGCATGATGCATTACTTCTTGAGAGACACATTTGAGTTCTTTACGATTGCTACTTACATAATGATAAGTCATCAAAGAACAAAGTATTGGACCATAATGACGACTTTCTCCAATCTCATCTAGAAGATTTCTAGAAATATCTAAATACTTTTTGACTTTTGGATCTGCCCATCCATGAGAACTCATTAGGGCTTGAGTTAAGATGCGATGAACTTGTAAACGATATTCCTCTTTTATCTCATTTTGAAATAAAGCAATCCAATCTAGGATTTCAAATGAGAGATTGATTGCTTCTAAAAGACTTGCTTTATTTAAAAATGATGAAGCAGCGCTAATACCTATGGAAATGGCTTTTTCAAAATCACCTGCACCAGCATAATGTTTTGATAATTCCATAAAATGTTGTTCATTTGGATTTGTATTATTCTTTTCTAAGATTTTAGCAATTCGAGAATGGTATTCTTTTTTCTTGGCTTGCGTTACCGATAAATATGCCGCTTCTTTTAATAAAGCGTGCTTAAAAGAATACACTGCATTTTCTTGTGTTTCTTTGTATTCAATAATACGTTGAGCTAATAGTTCAGAAAGATCTTCTTTTAAATCTTCTTCACTTAAAAAAGAAACTTGCGCCATCAATTCGTAATCAAAGTCTCGCCCAATAATTGATGCAATTTGTGCAGTTTCTCTTGACTTATGGAGTTGATGGATTTGTGCATTTAACAAGTCCATTAAACTATTAGGAATTGTTCCCCAAAAAGAGGCTCTTAATAATTCTTCTGATTTACTTTGAGAGGACACTTTTTTCACAATCGTTTGCGTAAGGGTTTCTAAAAAGATAGGAAGCCCACCAGCTCTATTTAAGATATTGCTTTGGATTGCTGAAGCAATTGGATTATCCTGCGTTAGACTCAAAACTAATTCCTGAGCCTCTTTTGTAGAAAGTTCACTTAAGGAAATTGTTGAAACTTTATTTTTTGAAAAAGGAGATTTAAACTCTGGCCTTGCTGTAAGAAGAATCAACATGGCTGTAGTATCATTCTTTTCCAATAAAAAATGAATCCATTCGAGTGTCGTTGGATCAGCCCAATGCAAATCTTCTACGACAAGAACCAATTGATGAGAAGCTAAATAATGAATAAAATGTCTCAACCCTTCAAAGAGCAAATTTTTTTGCTCTTCAAAAGACATTTTTTTTAGTTCATAAGACTCTGGAATTGGTAAAGAAAGCCAAAGACAGCATAATGGAAAAAATGTTTCCATATCACTTTTTGTTTTAATAAAAGCGTCTTTTAATTTTTTTACAGCTTCCAATGGATTTTCTTTTTCAGAAATATTTAGTTCACGACGAATGACCTGCCAAATAGGATATAGAGCATTGTTTTTATATTCTGGTAAACATTGACCCTCTTCTATAATCGTTTCCTCTGATTGAAACATTGGATACAGAGAGCGAATAAGAGAAGTCTTTCCAATACCAGGCTCTCCTTGAATCAGAAAAGAAACAAGGCTTCCTTTTTTCACCTCTTCAAAACTATTTTTTAGACATTCTCTTTCTTTATTTCGTCCAATAAAAGGAAGTGATGGCTGAAATAACTGTGGGGAATTTGATTTTTCTGAAATAAGTACTGATACTTGATTTTCAAATAAGGAATCTAAGTTTTCTACTCGCGCCACGTTCATTCTCTGAATCAAGCGATCACATGAAGAATGGCTTAAATAAATTTCTCCCGCAGGAGTAAGCGCCGTTAGTCTTATAACCTCATGAGGGATTTCCCCAGAAGGAACGGATCCTCTTTCCACAAGAATTGGTCCTGAATGAATAGCCATGCGAACATTAAAATGAAAAGGACCATCTACTAACTTTTTCTGTTGAAATAATTCTATCTCTTTTTTTATGTTCAGTGCACATCTTGCCGCTAATGAGGCATCCATATCTGTAGATTGAGGATAACCAAAATAACATAAATGAAAATCGCCCAAACTCCCTGCCGCATACCCTCCATATTTTGAAACCGTATCAGCAATAATATTTTTAATAGATCTAAAAAGAAAATCTCTGTTTTCAGAAGCTGCTTTTTTTTCTTGGCTAGAGGTCAATTGGATAGCGTAACATAAAAGAGTGATCTCTTGCAAATCACGACCAGCTAAAACGCCTTCTGCCGTTTCATCAGCAACATAATAGGAAGAGCTTTCTTTTGCTGAGGCCTGAAAAGACCCTACCAAATCATCTAAATGTATTTCTTCTAACTCTCTCAAAATAGCAGAGGCATCAGAAACACGATCTTCCACTCGTTTTGCCAACACTCGACGTAATAAACTCGCTATCGGATGTGAAGCTATTCCAGCAGGCAAAATAATATCATCAAGCATTAATTGCTGATGAATAATATCTGCCACACTTGCTCCCTTCATTACAGGTTCTCCTGTAATACATTCTAAAAAGACAAGACCCCAAGAATATAAATCTGATTTTGAAGAAGGACGTTCTCCTCGTAATTGTTCTGGAGCACCATAAGACGGAGTGCCTAAAGCATCCGAAGGCAAAGTAAGTGTTTGCAAGTGGACGCCAGATTCTTCAAGAAAACCACCCATTCCAAAATCTAAAATTTTAACATAAGTACGTTCTTGAATCGAATGAACCATTATATTGCCTGGCTTTAAATCTCGATGAATCACTCCCTTTTGATGAGCATAAACCAATGCTTCTAAAACTTGGCACATAATGACTTTTAATTGACGAACAGGGAGAGCTCCTTTCCTTTTTAAAAGCTCTTGTAAAGTTTCCCCTTCTACAAATTCAAATACCGCATATAATTGATCGTCTTTAGTAGATCCCTGATCTAATATTTGGACAATATATGGATGCCTTAAAGCGGCACAAACTTGGATTTCTCTTAAAAAACGTGCCTTTCTTCTTTCGTAAGAAATACCTGTCCACGCATTTTCTTTCAATACTTTAATAGCGGTAATCTGTCCTGTACTTTTCTGCTTTGCTCTATAAACAGTACCAAAAGTACCTTCACCAATACAATCCAATATTTCATATCCAAATACATCTAAAGTATTATTCATCAATTAACCGTTTTTGTGTGGCATAAATCACGCAATTATGGAATTCGCGTGAATTACTAATTATAATGTAGACATATAAAATCATTCTTTTTTTTACAAAAAACAAAAAAGTAAGTATTTAAACACAAATAAATCATTTTTCTAAATAATTATTTAATTTTATACAACATTACTAAGGAGATTTTGTGTTTTCAAGAAATTTTTTAAGAGGAATAGGAGCTTTTTTCTTATTTGCAAATTTAATGGGGTGTACTAACGGCGGTTGGGTTCCTTACAGAGAAGCCATGAATTGTCATTTTCAAACACCTGACAAAAACTGTAGCGTTCTTTATGTTGAAGCTATTGAAGAAAATCAGGCTTTGCCAGGCGTTCACGCCTCCTATGGTGCCTATTTACTTTCTCTAGGTCATAAAGAGCAAGCACTAATTGAGTTTAATCAAGAAATCAAGAATTATCCCGACTCAAAAACGGCCGTTCTCTTACTAGCTAATCCTAAAGCGAAATCGGATAATACGTCCACAGCACAAGTCAATAATAGCGAAACAGATAATAGAGAGGTTCAATAATATGAAAAACTTTATTTTCTTATCATTCTCTACTTTCATGCTTTTATTTCTCAGTGCATGCGGACCAACATATTTTTTAAATGAAAAGCTAGAGAAAAATCCACCAAAAGTGGTTATCATTTTGCCTCCCGATAATCAAACTTCTAATACAGAAGTAGAAGAAAAATTATATCCTATTTTATATGATATTTTATCTAATCGAGGCTATTATTGCGTTAGTCCAGAATTAGCTAGAATGGTTTTTAACGCAAATAAACTTAATGAAGCAGGGCGTATTCATGAGATTCCTCCTAACAAATTTAGGGAAATTTTTGCAGCCGATGCCATTTTAAAAACTAGAGTTACGGATTGGTCTGTTAGCTACGTTGTTATTTCATCTTCCATTACAGTTACTCTTGAAATGGAATTATTCGACTCTAAATCAGGTGAACTCCTGTGGTCAATGACGCGCACATTACAACAATCATCAGGTTCCGCTAACGCAGGACTTATCGGTAGTCTAATTAGTGCCGCTATTTCCACAGCCACTTTCGAATACGAACCTATTGCAGAAGACAACACAGCTTTCATGTTTAAAACTATCCCAGAAGGACCTTATTATGATAAATGGTAAAATCATCCTTTCTTCATTTCTTTTTTCATTACTGATCGGTTGTGCGGGCTCCGTTCAAGAAAGAAATGTAGAAGCCCCTCCCGCAATGAACCCTGATGCCGTAGTAAACTACAATGGCTTAAAACATCGTTTAGCAATTTCTAAATTTGAAGATAAAACGGGCTATGGATCTAATTTATTTGGAGCCCTAGATGATCTCGGATCACAAGCATCAGACATTCTCGCTTCTCACTTAATTAAAACTGGTGAGTTTGTAATAGTAGAAAGAGAAAACCTTGCTTCTTTAGAGAAAGAAAATAATCTTCAAGGCAAGTCTTCAAAGTTTGCAGGAGTTTCCGCACTTATTTTCGGTGCCGTAACAGAATTTGGAACTAAAACAGAATGGGAAGACCATGGGGTTTCAAAAACTAAAGTGCAAACCGCTCATGCCAAGGTTACTATTCGTTTAGTCAATCCAGAAACAGGTGTTGCCTTCTACTCCGAATTTGGAGAAGCCAATGCAAAAAACGAAACTACACAAACTCTTGGCTTTGGTGGAAAAGCAACTTATGATGCGACGCTCACAGACAAAGCATTAAATGGTGCTATTACTAAACTAATTAGTAATGTTCTATTAAACCTTAGAGCTCTACCTTGGAAAACTGCTGTTTTAGATATTCAAGACAATCAAATTATCATTGGAGCAGGTAAGGGCTCTGGCTTAAAAGTAGGAGACGTTCTCGAAGTACAACGTCCAGGAAAAACAGTAGAGAACCCAACTACTGGTGCTATGATGACTTTACCAGGAACAACAATTGCAAAAATTCAAGTCTCGTCTATGTTTGGAAAATCCATAATGGAGGAAGGAGCTATTTGTTCAGTTATTTCATCTAGTGGTACAATTCAAAAATATGATGATGTCATCATGGAGGGTCAACAATAATGAAACGTATTTATCTATTTATAATGGCCTTATTATTATGTTCTTTGGCCGCTTGTACAGCGCCTAGAACAACAGTCACTACTGATGGTCAATCTGGAAGCATTTTATTCAAAGCAACTCCAGGCAGTGCTGATGTTTATCTCGATGAAAATCCAGTTGGTAAAGCACGTGAATTCAATGGGTCTGCTAGTGTTATGAAGGTTTCTCCAGGCACTCATACTATTCGCATCAGTGCTCCTGGATATAAAGACTATGTAACGAAAGTATATATTAGCGATTCACAAGAAGTCATTGATGTTAATCTTGAATCCATGGAGTAAAAAATGAAAAGCATAAAAATTCTTTTTCTTTCCTTAATGATATGCTCTGTTTCTGCTTTTGCGGTAAAAGGAGATTCTTTTTTGGATGTTGCTCCTGCGATTAGTTTTGTAGGACAAAGCAACTTAAAACAACCAAACTACGGTTTATCTTTAGGCTATATGTTTGGCGTAAACGATAGAACAGATTTATCCATTTATGGTGATGTTTACATTGGTCAAAGTGATTTTGTCGGAGTAGAAAAATATCTTTCCACAAGCGTTGGCTTTCGTTCTTATTTCACTCCCTATTATGGCGATATCCGCCCTATGTTTGGATTAGGAATGGGAATGTCTTATCAAAAACAGGGTAAGCTTATTGACAACGCTTTATTTAAGGCCTCAGCACATGCTCGTATTCTTTACGACGCCTCTGATGTCATCAAAATATTCACAGAATTCGAGCCTTCTATTTATATAGGAACAGATCCTCATATGGACTTTGCTATTCACATAGGCGCTCAACTTCGCTTAGGTTCGTAATCTTTGATTTGAACTTAGGCTCATACTCTTTGATTCAAATTATCTATTAAAAAAGCCCGTGTAAGACACGGGCTTTTTTTCGATTAAAACTTCTACCTCATAACAGATAAACATTACTTTTTATGGATTTTATTTTGAATCCAACCAAGATCAGTTTTCACTCTAACGATATATACCCCAGACCGTAAATGATTCAAATCAACTACCGATCCACTCACTTTCATCTGTAGATGATTACCATTTACATTTACAATATTTATTTGTGTTATACCTACCGATTCTGGTATATAAAGGGTGTTCGCATAAGAATCAAAATACACTCGATTTTGAAGTTGAACAATTCTCTTTATAGGAGTCGTTTTTTCAAAAGAGATACTGATATAGAAAAGATTAGAACTCTCCCCTTTAATAATCGTATAATCTCCAGACTCTAAACTGATTGTTGCTATTCCATTGTTACTCGTATAAGACGTTCCATTGATCTTTACTGATCCTGAGAAATCAGGATTGAAAACCAATGTGAGTTCTGCCGCTTTTTCAATGGAGAATGAGATTTGTGTGGAGGACTCCATCTTTAAGCATTGTGTCAAAGAGAGATTTCCATAAGTAACAGTCCCTTTTGAAGTAGATAAATTTCCAGTGATGTTAAAGTGATTACTGCTAGTGCCATCTAACGTAAAGTTATGAACGATATCTCCATTAATCAAAGAACCAGAATTTGTGCTACTACTAGAACCTTGACCAGAGCTAGAACTTGATAAAGGTTCTTGTGAACTAGAAGACCCATTTGAATTCGAACTAGTGATTACACTTTCGCTTTCTCCTTGCACCTGAATCAACGTCGTAGAATACTTGATTAAAGCGGACTTCAAAGCCGTATTTACACCATAAGCCGTATCATCAACCGCATTGTTAAACGTCCACTTAAAATCACCTCCGTTCATTCGGCCCGCATAAGCCATGACGGTCGTTTTTGCAGATGCAGGAGATTCCGCTGTATATGAATACATGATTGAAGTATTTTGATCAAAATTATTATAGGTATTAGAACCATAAACCGATTTTACAGAAGAAGGCACAGAAGTGTTTTTACTCGTAACCACATAAGCATCAAAATCTACAGTGGATTGGCTAAATTTGTTATCCCCATAAGCCACAAAGCGTTTGGCACCTTCAATATAATTATCATAAGCTTTTATAGTTCCACCATCTTCACTTGAAAAAGTAGGCATCTCACCGTAGTCATTAGCCCCTTTGGACTCATCCCAAACATCGGACCCCTGCATAGAAGTTAGCATCGGGTATTTACAGTTACGAAAATAATTTCCCTCGGCAAAAACAGAAGAACCCTTTGTCGATCCAATTCCATACTTCGAAATGCCGTCATAGTAATTATTGTAAACATGAGCGGAATAAAAACGAACTCTTGGATGACGCGAATCAGAATGATCGTACCAATTGTGATGATAGGTAATATAAAGGCCTTCTGTAGTTCCTTCGCTTAAACCTAAGAGATTCGATTTACCTGTATCCCAAAAATGATTGTAAGAGAACGTCACATATGTTGATTTTTTACAGTCAAGAGCGCCATCGCCTTTGGCTTGATCAGCATCGGAACCTGCATCCCCATAAAAGAAATCATTATGATGAACCCAAACATATTCGTTGTTTTGCTGCAACCCTAAATTATCACCTTCACCACTGTTGACATTCATGATCCCAAGATTTCTTACTTCAATATTACTTGCATTCTTTAAGCGAATTCCCCAGCCATTCGCTACGGCATCTTCGCCAACTCCTTCTAGCGTAATTGAACCAGAAGCATTATTTGAATTTTCTATAACAACATCTCCAGAGATCATATAAGACATATCACTAATGGAACCTATTAAACGAACAATTAAAGGACGGTTATCTTTTCCTTTCTTAAACCCATCTAAAATAGTCTGTAAACCCACACAAGGGTTTGCGCTCGCCCCTGTCACCTCTAAAGAGATTGTGTTTTTTGTGTTCTCGGTAATATAAAGAATGACTGCCCCATTTTTTGGAGTCCCATCTTTATTATAAGCTCCTGGCACCTTATTGTTTGAGAAAGCAAAACCAGAACGATCATGAGCTTTAACAGTAACTGTAGATGTTACAGCCCCTGTTCCCTCAACGCTATTAGTCACAGGAACCACTTTTAATGTATAAGAACCAGGAGCTAACCCTAAAGCATCGGCTCTATAATAGGAACCATAGCGACGAATCAATGGGGCGTCTAATTTTTTGTCACTCACTCCTGCGCCGCTATAATACACGTTATAGCTAGTAGCCCCACTCGCTGGGCTCCATTTCACATACGCCGATTCAAACCAACCTGCGGCTTCTATGATAGTGACATTCTGTGCCCACGATAAGGAAGCAAAGAACAAACATAAGAGTAAGGGAATCATTTTTTTCATACTTAAACCAATCCTTTTTTAAACGATTTTATTTTTTTCAAAATGTTCTCAAATTTATTTTAAATTTAATCACTTTTTTTATAAAAACCTACACATTAAGCAAAACATTTTTTCTTTTTTCATTAAGCCTTCTTTTTCTTCCAAAAATCGCACTTTGTTAAATAAACTCTATATAGATAAAAGTGCATTCAGTTATTATATTTATCTAATCACCTCTGTATTTTTCAGAATTTTACTCTTTTTACACTAAAAAACAGCCTAACATTTTCATCCAAAATGTTCTCAAAAATATTAATTAACTTCGATTTACTGTTCTCAAAAGCACTTCATTTATTTTCAAGGGTTTAGCATCAAGACTGGTTTTACTACTTTTACACCGAAAAAGCAGCAAAATTCGATTTGCTTGTACTTTGTTTTTATTGAGGTTTATAATGTTTCGTGAAGTTAAAAGAGATGAATCCTTTCCTTCTTTAGAAGAACGCGTTCTCGACTTATGGGATCGTGATCATAGCTTTGAAAAATCCCTTTCCAAAGATCAAAATAACGAGACTTTTAATTTTTATGATGGGCCTCCGTTTGCGACAGGCTTACCTCATTATGGGCATTTACTTGCTGGCACCATTAAAGATATTGTTCCTCGCTATTGGACCATGAAAGGCAAAACAGTTCCTCGCCGATTTGGCTGGGATTGCCACGGGCTCCCTATTGAAAGTTTAATTCAAAATGAATTAGAACTTGCTGGCGTTGCTGAAATTCGTGCCTTTGGAGAAGACCGTTTTAATGAATCTTGTCGCGGCGCTGTTTTAAAATATACTGGCGAATGGCGCAAGACCGTTAGACGTATGGGTCGCTGGGTTGATTTCGATCGAGATTATAAAACCATGGACACTCCATTTATGGAATCTGTTTGGTGGGTTTTCAAACAATGCTTTGATAAAGGCTTAATTTACCAGGGCTATCGTATTCAGCCCTACAGCCCAGCTCTCGCGACTCCTCTTTCTAACTTTGAAACAAACCAAGGTTATAAAGATCGCCAAGACCCGTCTTTAACTTTAATCTTCCCTATTGTTTCAGATAATTCTCGCTTTAAGGACACTTCCATACTTGTCTGGACAACGACTCCGTGGACTTTGCCATCGAACTTTGCAATTGCTGTTGGCCCTGATATGGAATACAGTCTTGTTTCCTATGAAGACAAAAAACTTTGGGTCGCTACAAGCCGCATTCAAGCCTATTTTAAAGAAGCAAAAGTCATTGATTCTTGTAAAGGCAGTGATTTACTTGGGCTTCACTACGAACCTTTATTCCGTTTTTCTGATGCCTACGCTACTAAAGAAGAGCTTGAAAAGCGCTACCAGATATATCCAGCTGATTTCGTAAGCACTGAAGATGGTGCAGGCGCGGTTCATATTGCACCTAGCTTTGGTGAAGAAGACTTTCAACTTGGTGCTTCTCTTGGGCTTGGGCTTTTTGACCCTCTTAACGAAGAAGGACGCTTTACAAGTAAGGTTCCTCTTTGGGAAGGGCAAGGCGCTAAAGATGCAGACAAATCCATTATTGCCTTCTTAAAAGAACAAGGCCGCATTTTTAAGCATGATACCTTAGTCCATAGCTATCCTCATTGCTGGCGTACTGGTGTTCCTCTTTTATATAGAGCCTTAAAAACATGGTTCTTAAAAATAGATGGCGAACTCACTAATGCTGAAGGCGAAACCAAAACCTTAAAACAATGGATGATTGATTCTAATCAGCAAATCAACTGGGTTCCGGATCATATCAAAAATGGTCGTTTCGGAAAATGGTTAGAAAACGCTAGAGACTGGAATATTTCCCGCAACCGTTTCTGGGGCACTCCACTCCCTGTTTGGCTCTCTGAAGACGGGGAAATGATTGCTGTTGGTTCTATCCAAGAGCTAGAAGAACTTTCTGGTGTAAAACTCAACGATTTACACAAACACTTTGTAGACCCTGTTGTCATTAAAAAAGACGGTAAAGAATTCCGCCGCACAAGCGAAGTTTTTGATTGCTGGTTTGAATCTGGCTCAATGCCTTATGCACAAAACCATTATCCTTTTGAAAATAAAGAAATGGTCGAAGCTTCTTTCCCTGCAGACTTTATTGCCGAAGGCCTGGATCAAACTCGCGGCTGGTTCTATACTCT
>Ga0123334_1003865_pt1 | contig 15792 bp, 14 predicted proteins | sample BiotimSIPDNA_FD_89706 | JGI IMG/M metagenome (GOLD analysis project Ga0123334, IMG submission 89706) | Anaerobic biogas reactor microbial communites from Washington, USA - Biogas_R1 time_0 SIP DNA | ecosystem: Engineered > Bioreactor > Anaerobic > Unclassified | place: Washington, USA... | reverse complement strand
AATCTCACCTGGATAAAAGACTTTATCTACACCTTTCGCCACTGGAGTAGCGACCATGCGTTCAATAAGCAAATCAACGCGTGAGCGAAATTCATTTATCCCCCCCAAGGCAGCAGGGTCAATGGCTATAAAGCAGTGCCCTGTATCCGCATCACGACCGGGAACAGTGTTCCAGGAATGCACATCTTCGGTGATCCCAGCATGCCCCAAGCAACCGGTCAACATCTCTACCATCATAGCAAAGCCATACCCTTTATGTTCTGCAAAGGGAAGCATAATGGCATCACGATATATCTCATTTGGGTCATCTGTGGGATTACCCTGGGAATCCAATATCCACCCATAGGGGATTTTCTTTCCCTCAGCGGCTGCGATAATCATCTTCCCACTGGCAACCATGCTCATGCAAATATCAAAAAGAATAGCACGGTATTTCCTGCCTGGCGCCGCATAACTGAAAGGATTATTCCCAATCGTCGCCTTGGCGCCACCTGTGGGCGCAACAAGAGGACAGGTATTGCTCATAGAAAAGCCAACCAGCCCTGCATCGGCACACTGAAGAGAGTAAATTCCTGCTGCACCATAATGGTCGCTATGATTGACCGTTACTACCGCAATGCCACATTGCCTTGCTTTTTCTATCACAAGATTCGTGGCGTATGACGCTGCAATAATCCCCAACCCACCCGCAGCAGAAATCTGAGCAGTGGCAGGAGTCTCAGTTAAGATAACAGGAGTTGCCGTAGGAATTATACCACCTGCCATTATACAGTCTATATACCTGGCTGCACGAATAACGCCATGAGAATGAATACCACGCATATCCGTAGTAATCAAAACATCGGAAACAATATCCGCAGATGCTTCAGGCAGCCCAGCAGCCTGGAATACCTTAGTGCAGTTTTCAACCAGCTTTTCCTTATTTATTCGCCTGAAATCCAACATATCATCCCTTTTAATTATTTTATATTGTAAAATACTGTTCCCCTTAAAGCACTCCCCTGAAAACAGACCAAAATCGTACTACTAATCAGTATAACCACCTTAATTTAGCTTACAAACGCCTTGTTTCTTTTTTAATCGTTTTTTAATAATTTTATTATTTTGTCTTAGAGTATTTTATATTGTAAAATATAAAGCCATAAATATTGGTACCTTGACAAAGTTAATGACTGATTAGTAGCTTTGACCTCATCTCAGTCTGTCACAGCGAAACAAAGCAGCAGTTCTAAAGTTTTGCTTGCTTCTGAATAGCACATATAGAAAATCGCGAAAAGGTAAACCCAACGGCACTCGCCTTCTTCAGTTAGTCCGCGGCAATCGCGGACTTGACGGCAAAATGCGCAGCAGATTCTCCTGTCTCTTGGGGGATGTGTCATACCTGACGTGTTCCGCCGCGAAATTGCTCATAACATCGAAATCATGCTGGCGTACCACCTGTTGCGCTGGATAGAATATTCCCTGAAGCTGGCAGGCGTGGACTGCACATACCAGGAAGTCCGCAGGCTGTTGCAGACTCACTGCTACACGACCATTAACCTTCCATGCAGCAATGGAAGGGAATATCACATCAGGCGGCCAGGGAAGCCCGATGAAAGGCAGAAAATGATCTACAGTGCTCTCGGCATAGACGTGAGTGCGCTGCCAGTGCGGAAAGTGGTCGTGGAGCCGTCACCGGCTGGTGAGGCCTGAACCACTCGTTTATTCATGGCCAGAGGGGGAGATCTGAAAAGTTTGTTGTGCCTTTTTAGCCTCAAAAGGGGTCGAAAGTGAGAAAATTGGGCTAAAAGCGCGAAAAAACGCAAAGGGGAGGAAAAGGTTGCTGCCCTTTCCTCCCCCTTCATAAAACTCAACTATGGCTTTCGCCTACTTACGTCTTCGCAGGCAGTAATCGCACAGGAACACGGTTGCGGCTTGGGCGGCATTGAGGGATTCCGCCTCGCCTGGCATGGGGATAGTCACCGCAGTTCCCAATTCCGGTGCGCTGACGCCACGCGCTTCATTGCCAATGACCAGACCGCCGCCGGCCAGGGAAAACCGCTCGTCGTACAACGACAATTCTGCCTGCGGCATGGCACACCAAAGCCGGTTGCCGCCCAGTTCGAGCAGGCATTGAGCCGCTGCCGCCAAATCAGGGAACCAGGCCAGCTCCAAGGCGAATTGCGCTCCCATGCCGGCTCGGATTACCTTTGGCGCGTATGGGTCAGCCCCGCCCTTGACCAGCCAAACCGAGGGAAGACCAACCGCCCATGCGGTTCGCAAAATCGTCCCTAAATTGCCAGGTTCAGCGACCTGGTCGAGAATCAGGGCAAACGGCTCGGGCAGACTCGTCGGCAACGTCCATTCCGGCCGACGCAGCACGGCCATGATTCCCTGCGGATGCTCTGTCTCGTTCAAGCGGCTGAACTCACGCTCGGCAAGAATCACTGGCGCCAGGCCATACTCTGACAGCTTCGCCAAAATCTCGACGTTAGCTGATGACGCCGCAAAATCGCTGGTCATCAGAACGGCTTCCAGCCAATCCGGTCGTCGGACAATGGCTTCCTGGCAGCAGCGCAGCCCTTCCGCCAGAACCAACCCACTTTTCTTGCGAGCGTGGCGGTTATCCAAAAGAGCCATCCATTTGCGCAGACGACCGCTTAACATAATTCTTCCGGGCACTTGACCAGTGCAATGCCCTTCGCTGTGGAACAGACGCCAGCCTTGGCGATCAATTCCAGGGAATGACATAGAAAGTGATGCAGACCCAATGGCAGACGCTGCCGCCCAGGACAAACAAATGCCAGATGGTATGCATATAAGGCACTTTGTCCATAACGTAAAAAATCACTCCCAGGGTATAGACGACGCCGCCGGTGACCAGCATAGTGAAACCACCGGACGGCAATGCGGCGCGGACATCGCCCCAGGCGATGACGGCCGTCCAGCCCATGGCCAGGTAAATCGGCAGGGAAGCGTAGGTAGCCAGTTTCGGCGCCAGGGTCTCAAACAAGATGCCAAGCAGAGCCAGTCCCCACACTATGCCGAAAATGACCCAGCCAGTCCGTCCCTCCAAACTAATCAGCGCTATCGGCGTATAAGTGCCGGCAATCAGCAGATAGATGTTGACATGGTCAAAAATCTGCATCACTCGCTTCGCCTTCAGATTGCTAAGCAGGTGATACAGCGCCGAACTTTTGTACAAAAGAATAAGAGTGGCGCCGTAGATGGCGCAGCTGGCAATGTGCCTGGCAGTGCCGTGCTGGGCGGCGAACACGCACATCAGCGTCAGGGCGACGATGCCAAAGCACACTCCCAGCAAATGGGTGATGCCATTGGCCCACTCCTCGGCCCGCGTACGGTGGAATGCCTTCTTCAATTTCTCCAGGCGTCCTGTGTCTCTGACTTCACGTGTAGTCGGTTGTTCGTTCATGTTTTGCCGCCCTTGAATTATCTTCTACAGCCTCGGTCGCGGCCTTCCCGTCCGTGCCTTAGATCTCGCCCTGTTGAAATTCTGTCGTCCCTCGACTTGGGACTTAAATAACATCAGCCCTAACAGAATTTACATATCTTCCGTGTATTCTGTGTATTCCGTTGTTTAAAAATTGGTTATGGTCGTCTTTTCCCCAAGCAACTCAAAACAATCCATGCACCTTGCCGGTTTCGGTATCGACGTCGATGCGGCGGAAGCCGGGATCCGAGCCGGTGCCTGGCATCAGCTTGATGTCGCCGGCGACCGGCACGATGAATCCAGCGCCGTTGTACAGAAGGATGTCCCGTACGGGCAGCGTCCAGCCAGTCGGTCGGCCTTTGCGGGCAGGGTCGTGGGACAAGCTCAAATGCGTCTTGACCATGCATACCCCTTGCTTTCTGATCTCCGGGTCAGCCTCGCACTGAGCCAACTTCTCGGCGGCCGACGGCGCGAATTCGACGCCGTCCGCGCCATAGACTTGCCGGGCAATCTTTTCGATCCGCTCATGTAGCGGCGTATCCAAGTCATACAAGTACTGGAAGTCGCCCCGCTCTGCTGCTGCGGCTTCGACCGCCTCGGCCAGCTCCAGCGCCCCGGCGCCGCCTTTCAGCCAGTGCTCCGACTTGGCGACAAACGCCCCGGCCTGCTCAGCAATCCGCCGCACCAGTGCCTCCTCTGCTGGCGTGTCAGTATGGAAACTGTTGATGCAAACCACTGGCCGCACGCCACTTTGCCGCACCGTCTCGATGTGCGCCAGGAGGTTCTCGCAGCCTTTTTCCAGCAGGCCAAGATTCTCCCGGGTGTACGCCTCGTCCAGAGCCAGCCCCGGCTTGACCTCCGGGCCGCCGCCGTGCATCTTCAGGGCTCGCAGAGTCGCGACGATCACGACCGCATCCGGCTGCAAGCCAGAATAACGGCATTTCAGATTCCAGAATTTCTCATAGCCGATGTCAGCGCCAAACCCGCTTTCAGTCACATGATAATCGCAAAGGCGGACGCCGATCTGGTCAGCAATGACGGAACTCTGCCCGATGGCGATATTGGCAAAAGGTCCGGCGTGTACGAGAATCGGCTGGCCTTCCAGGGTCTGGGTCAAGGTCGGGTTCAAGGTATCGACCATCCAGGCGCACATAGCGCCAGCCACTTCCAGGTCCTCAGCCGTCACTGGTTTGCCCGACCGCGATGTCGCCAGGATCATACGGCCGATTCGCTGCCGCATGTCTGCCAGGCTGTCGGAAACCGCCAAAATCGCCATCAGCTCGCTGGAAACGGAAATGGCGAAACCTGACTCCATCTCGTAGCCGTCCATCTTGCCGCCCTTGCCGATGGTGATATTGCGCAAGGCTTGGGCGCAGAAGTCCATCACCCACTTGAAATGCACTCGTTCCGGGTCGATATCCAGCCGTTTCAGGCCGCGCTTGGCTAAAGCAGCGTCATCATAATTGCGCTCATGCTGCATGCGTGCCGTCAAAGCGACCATGCCGAGGTTGTGAGCATTCGTGATCCGGTCGATATCGCCGGTCAGGCTCATGGAAAACGGCGTCAGCGGGAGGCATTGCGCCAGACCGCCGCCAGCCGCCGACCCCTTGATGTTGAAGGTCGGGCCGCCGCTGGGCTGGCGGATAGCGCCGGTCGCCCGACGGCCGCGCTGGCCCAGGCCTTGAATCAGGCCAATCGTCGTTGTCGTCTTACCCTCTCCCAGCGGCGTCGGCGTTATCGCAGTCACATTGATATATTTTCCCGGCGACTGCTTGGCCAGGCGCTCTCGTACCAGCCGCTGATCGATCTTTGCCAGCTGCCGTCCCATTGGAATCACTTCGGCAGGCAAAAGCCCGAAATCAGCGGCCAGTTGGTCCACGGGTCGCATATTCTTCTCTGCAGCTTCGGCGATCTGCCAGTCGGCCATTTTAGTCGGATCAAAAGCGTACTGCGTCATGCGGGTGTTCTCCTAAAGCAAATCACGGCAAATCAGACATGATGCGATAATCGATCAACACGCCCTCGGGAGTGAAAAAAGCCTCCAGCGTGCTGACATAATTGACGGTGTAGATATGTTCTCCAGACGCCCTGGTATTCATGTTGATGCTCTGCCCGTGCCGATTCGCCCGGCGTACGACCGTGCGATTCTCCTGCCAACGGCAGGCGAAGCCGGATGGCGTCGCTGCTCGGTTACGGTAATTGCCGTATTTAGCGATCACGTCATCCAGCGTCGTCGTTCCGGCCTTCAAGCTGACTTGCGCATCAGCGTATGCATTCTTCGCCTCCTCGGCTCCGACCATCTGGGTCTGGGTCGCCTTGCAACCGCAAAGCATGGCAATCGCAGCAGTCAAACAGCAGAAAAACAGCTTCATGTTCATGTTGATGGCTCCTTAGTTCCCGGCTCAGCGCCGGGTGTGTTCACTGTTCGGGGCAGATGATGTCCAGGCCGATGTCAATGGCCGGCGCACTGTGGGTCAGGGCGCCGACGCTGATAAAGTCAAGTCCAAGATTGCGCAGCCTCGGCAGCCGTTCGAGTGTGATGCCGCCGCTGGCCTCGGTGCGGGCCCGGCCAGCAATGATGCGAATAGCCTCGGCCATCTCGGCGTCGGTCATATTGTCCAGTAAAATATACTCCACTCCGGCGGCGGCGGCGGCGGCGACTTCCTCCAAAGAGTCTGCTTCGACCTCGATTTCCAGGCGCGGATATTTCTCTCGGCAGGCCCGCACAGCCCGGGCAATGGAGTCTGGGCCGGCGAATTTAGCCATTTCGCGATGGTTGTCCTTAATCATAATCCGGTCATACAATCCGAGGCGGTGATTCTGGCCGCCGCCCATGGTGACGGCGTATTTTTCCAGCAGGCGCATCCCCGGCGTCGTCTTCCTGGTGTCAAGGATGCGGGTCGACGAATCACCGAGAGCGGTGACATAGCGGCGGGTGACCGTGGCGACGCCGCACAAGCGCTGCAAGAAATTGAGGGCGGTGCGCTCGCCGGTCAAGATAGCCCTGGCCGGCCCGGCGACCGTGGCCAGCGTTGTTCCTGGCCGACAGAAGGCACCTTCCTGGACATGCGGAGTCACTACCAGGTTCCGGTCGAGTTCTGCGAACAGCGCCGCCACTATCGGAAGACCGGCGCAGACGCACTCCTGGCGGGTAATGAAATGCGCCTCGGTCTCCAAATGCTCTGGCACGACGGCCAGCGTGGTGGCATCGCCGCTGCCGACATCCTCGGCCAGCGCGGTGCGGCACAGGCAGCGCAGCATGTCGTCATTCAAAATCATGGCTTCTTCCTCTCCTGGACATAAAATTGGATCATTGAGATGGCGGCCAGCACAGCGGCAATCTGGGCGATGACCAGCAAGGAGCCAGCCGGTGGAAGCCAAAGCAGGGTCAGCGCCGCCGCACCGACCATAAAGCACAGCAACAGCACCAGCAGCACCGCCTGCGGGCGCGTCAAGCCCAGGCGGACAAACCGATGCGATATGTGCCGGTTGTCGCCAACGTAAATCGGCAAGCCAGCTCGGAGACGGATGACGACGACGGCCACCGCATCAAACAACGGCACTCCCAGCGCCAGCACCGGAATCAGCAGCGGCGCCGGGGTTGGACTCTCGGAGGGCAGATAAAACGTGGTCAGAATCCCCAGCACAGCCAGGCAGTAGCCGAGGAAGTGGCTGCCGCTGTCGCCCATGAAAATTCGCGCTGGGGGGGCGTTGTGCACTAAAAAGCCGGAGGCGACGCCGCCGACCGACGCGGCCAGCACCGCCACAAAGTACTGCCCTCGCAGAACAGCGACGAACAGCAGGAAAAACGCTGCGATCACGGCCGTGCCCCCTGCCAGGCCGTCCATGTTGTCAAAGAAATTTATGGCATTGATGACGGTCATAATCCAGAGCGTGGTGACCAGCCAGTTGGCGCCAGGGATGGCGCTGAGGAAACTGATCCGCAGTCCCAGCCCTGCTGTAATCCCCGCCACCACCGCCTGCAAGAGAAATTTCAGCCATGCTGGCATAGGGCGAAGGTCGTCAACCAAGCCGATGACCGCCAAAACCGTGGCCATGCCGCCGATCATGGCCAGGCGCGGCAAGACCGCCGCCAGGCCAGCGTGGTATTCGGCCAGAGGGAAGCCTTCGCTCCGACCTAAAACTCCAAAGACAACCAGCCCGACGACTAGGGTGAGCAGCCAGGCGGCAGCCATGCCGACCCCGCCCAGAACCGGCGTCGCCGCAGCATGATTCTTGTGGGCTTCGTGCTTGGGACGGTCGACGCAGCCCAGTTTTGGGGCAAGATGACGGCAGGCCCACGTGCATAGCCAGGCCAACACCATGGCAACGGCCCACACCAGCAAGTCAATCAACAACCCATTCATCGAAAGGCCCCTCTCCTAAAATCCATGATAGCTTGACCTTGCCGCCCGCATCATCCATTCCCAGTCAACACGTCCTGGACATCTTCCGGCAGACGCACCGGCTTGCGCGTTTCCGAGCTGATGATGGCGTGGATAGTGTAGCCCTCGGCAAGCAGCACCTCTTTGCAGGTGACGCGGCAATTGACCTGCATGCGCACCCCGCGCAGCCAGGCCAGCTCCGCCACAATCTCCAGCTCGTCGTCATAACGCGCTGGGTTCTTGTAGTCAATGCTGGCGTGGACAACTGGGAGCATCAGCTTCTTCGCTTCGAATTCCTTGTAGGTCAAGCCGCAAGCCCGCATTAGCTCATTACGCGAACGTTCAAAATACGTCAAATAATTCCCGTAGTAGACGACGCCCATCTGGTCAGTGTCAGCATACGGGACGCGATAGTGGACAATTCCCTGGCGAGTTGCAGTCATAGCCCTGTCTTCCTTTTGATGGCAGCTATCAGCAGGTCCGCCACTTCCTCCTTTTCCATGCCGTCAGTCACGAAAATCTCGGCATCGGCGGCCGGCTTCAGGGGCGCGACTGCGCGGGTGGAGTCAATCCGGTCACGTTCCGCAATGTCGGCCGCGACGCTGGCCAAAGTCGCGCCGGGGGTGACTTCGCCAGCCTGCTGCAAGCGGCGGCGGGCGCGTTCCTCGGGCGACGCGGTGATGAAGAATTTGCAAGTCGCGTCAGGAAGCACGACCGTGCCGATGTCTCGCCCTTCCATGATGATGATGCCGAGATGGCGGCAGTCGCGCTGGCGGTCCAGCATCCAGTCGCGGACTTCCGGGATGCGGGCCACCTGGCTGACGACAGCGGCGACTTCCGGCGCCCGGATAGCCGCCTGCGGCACTGGGACGTCGTTCAAAATCAGTTGCAAAACGCCTTCTTCGGCCTGGAGACGCAAATCCCATGCCGGCAGTTTGGCGACGACGGCAGCAGGGTCGGCGTCTGGGTCAATGCCGGCTTGCAGCGCTGCCCAGGCCACGGTGCGGTACATGTCGCCGGTGTTGACGTAATACCCGCCCAGACGCTCGGCCAACGCCCGCGCCGCCGTGCTCTTGCCGGAGGCAGCCGGGCCGTCAATCGCAATTTGAATCATCTTCTTGCCCGTCATGGCGTTGCCTCCGCAGGGGCTTCCGGCACAGTTTCAGCCTCTGTCGGTTGGGCTGGCGCCTCAGCCTGGGCTGGCGCTGGCTCGGCAAAGAACAGGCGCAGGCGCTTAAAAATGCGGCTGCCGTCAAAAAAGGTAATATAGACCATCAGGGCGATGAGCAAAAAGGCGAATACATTCTGCAACACTGACATCACCTTGACGGGCATGCGTCGTCGGGTGATGCCCTCAATGCCTGCGAACAAGATATGCCCGCCGTCCAACACCGGGAATGGCAGCAGATTAATCAACGCCAGGCTGAACGTAATCAGGATGATGAACGACAAGCCGCCGCGGAGTCCCTCCAGCTTCAATTTGTACCAGAGCATCAGGATGATCCCAAGCGGCCCGCTCATGTGGCGGACTTTGACCTGGGCCCGGCCAGCCGGTGCGCCGCCCAGCTTCGCAGTCAGGGGTTTGAACAGCAGCTTCAGCGTCCGCCCCGTCGTGCTGACGACGTTCTCAAACTGCTCCCAGGGCGAAGGATGCCCGATGATGCGCGGAACGCTGTCAACCAGCGACAAGCCGACCTGGTACACTTCCTTGCCGTCGATGGTCACTGGCCTGGCTTGGACATTGCTCAGAACCCGCTCCTTGCCATCGCGGATGACTGTGACATCCAGCGGCTTGCCGTCCGACGCCCGCACTATCTCCGTGAACATCTCGCTGTCCGTCACCTCTTCGCCATTGACGGCCACCAGCCGGTCATTCAGCTGGAATCCGGCCTGCGCCGCTGGCGTATCCGGCACAACGGACCTGACGGTGACAGCAAACACCAATCCCAGGGACTGTGCGCTGACGTCGCCGGCCAGGCGCATTTCCGGCAAGGCGATCTCCTGGTTCTGGCGGGCGATGAGGAGCGTGAACGGCTCTCCTTGCAGCGCCTTGATGTCAGCCAAGAGCTTTCGGGCACTCAATACGCTTTGGCCGTTCAGTGCTAAGAGCTGGTCACCGACTTGCAAGCCAGCGTCCGCCGCCGGCGTTCCAGGCAGGACTCCTCCCAGGGTCACAGGATTACGAGCCACGAAAAACGGCAGGCCGAGATTCTCCATCATAGGATTCGGCGCTGGAACGTAGGAAATAACTTTGCTTTCCTCTCCGCTCTGCACGGTCAGCTCGACCTGGGGTCCGTCGCTGTAGACGTATTCCATCTGCAATTCTTCCATGCCGCGCTTGAATGGCTTTCCATTGACGGCGACGATGCGGTCTCCGCCCCGCAGACCGGCCAGCCACTCGGGATTGGGCTCTGGGGTGTAGCGCAGATCGACCGCTTCGCCATTCCGGCTGACTGTCACCGTCTGCTCCGGCGCGTCCGCCGGAATCGAAAAGCACAGCTCTTCCCACTCTGCCTTGACCGGCTCGCCGTTCAAGGCGACGATGCGATCCTCCATTTTCAAGCCGTCCTTGTACAGCGGCAGCGTGGGCGGCACCTCGACGACAACACACGACCTGGCCGGAACCGGCTCCCAGACGCCGACCAGCCACATGACCGTCGCCAATGCAAAGCCAAACAGGACGTTAAAGAGCGGGCCTGCAAAAGCGGCAATAGCGCGCGGCAACGGCCGTCCGGGCGGCAGTTCCTTCCCGTCGCTCGAAACCGGCTTGTCGGTCGGGTCCAATTGCGGCAACGCCACATAGCCGCCAAAAGGAAGCGCACTGACAATGAATTCAACCCCGAACCTCTTGAAGCCGAACAGCTTCTTGCCAAAACCCAGGGAGAATTTCTCGACGTGCAGACCCTGCCACAACGCGGCCACTAAGTGGCCGAATTCATGAATGAAAATGCAGAAGCCAAAAAAGAACGCAATGAACAGGATTTTCCAAGTCATGTTCAATGCCAGTAAAATATGTTCCACGCTGACGACCTCGGCGTTGACCGGCTCAATCCTGCCCCGTCCCATAATGAAACGGAAATGCCGGCATTATTGATGAAAACATACTAAAAATTCAAGACGATAATCTTTTTTAAGACCATGCCTGGCGCAACGTTGTTCCCAAGGCTTGGCCATCGGTTAAATATATCCCATCGCAGCGGAAACGCACACGCCCGACTGCGTCTTGCCGCTTTTTTCAGCCTGACGCTGCGTTTGGGGGCGAGGGGCTGAATGTTGAATGTTGAATGCTGAATGTTGAATGCTGAATGCTGAGGCGCATTTCATAATTCATAATTCATAATTCGTTAGGGGCGAGGTGCGAGGTGGTCGGCTGAACTGCATAACCGTAGCAACCGTCCACTAACGTCCACTAAAGTCCATTGTCCACCAAACGCCAGCAGCCGCCGTCCACCATGTCCACATCGTCCACAACCAAAGCTGATGGGCTAGGCACACGTTGCCGAGCACGCTCCGTCCAAGCATCACTCGAACACCCGGTGAGCCATGCATTGGCCGTAGCGACTGTTGCTCAAAGCGAAGCGACGACGAAGCCGTATGGCAGCATGTCAACCTTGATGCTCTTGTCCTTGACGGTGAAGTCGACGCCACGGGCCAACTCGGGTTCCAGGAAGGGCGAGACCCTCTCGTCCAGACTGACCGTGCTGCTGATGAGCTTGTCGCTGGCGTTGATGATGATCACCATGTCACCCTCGCAGCCGCAGCGGCGGAAAGAGACGATAGCGTCGGCCTGGTCATTTTCCAGCCATTCCACTGCACCTTCTGTGAGCACGCTGTGGTCATGGCGCAGCTGAGCGATTTCGCGGAAGAACTCCAGGCGGTCTTGCCCCTCGTTGGTGAGGGCGTTGTGCCAGTGGATGAAGAGGTTTTTGCCAAAGTTGCGGTTGCCGTAGATACTATGGCGGTTGCTGTCGGCCACTTCCTGGCCATTGTAGACAAAGGGCACACCGTCCATGGTGAAGTTGAGCAGCAGCGCGGCTTCATGGGCGCGGGCGCCCCAGGTGAGTTCGTGGCGCTGGTCGTATTCGTCATTGCTGACGTCGTGGTTGTCGGTGGCGCGCAGGAAGCGGGCGCCCTGGGGAAATTTGTCCACCATATTTTGCCAATAGGCGCGGATGCTGCTGGCAGGCTCTTTTTTCTCAAAGACCTTGGCGAGCGTACTCCGCCAGCCGAAGGCGTAGTTGATATCGAAAGCGTAGAGCTGCTCGTCAACGGTGTCGCCTTCAGCGAGCATCATCACGTCGGGCTTGAGTGCTTCCATGCGCTTGCGGCCTTCCTCCCAGAAATCCAGGGGCACGCTCACTGACACGTCGCAGCGATAGCCGTCCACATCGAACTTCTCAATGAAGTACTCCATGTTTTTCCACAGATATTCGCGCAATTCGGCGGACTCGAAGTTGACCTCAGGAAAATGCCATCTGCCATATTTGACCTGGCCATTTTCATCACGTTTGACGAAATCGGGGTGGTCCTTGATGAAAACCGCGGCAGGTCCGCAGTGGTAGTAGACCAGGTCAAGAATCACACGCATGCCCAGCGCGTGGGCTTCCTTGACGAAAAGGAGCAAGTCTTCGTCCGTGCCGTACTCCGGATCAATCCGGTAGTAGTCCTTGACGCGATAGGGATTCTGGGGATTCTTCAGCCCGGACTTCTTCTGGCGGTCGCTCCAGAATTCCTCGCACGGGTCGTCATCCGCCCAGGTTACCGGGCAGAGGTAGACGATATCAATGCCGTTTTCAGCCAGGAAAGGCAGCATGGTCGTGGCGGCGGCAAGGGTGCCTTGCGGCGTAAAGGGTCGTAGAAAAAGCTGATAGATGATGCCGTTGGTCAAATACGATGGTGCGCGGCGGGCAATTTTTTCACTCATGGTCAAAATCCTTTCTGGTGTCTGCGTTCCAAGAGAAAGCAAAACAATATGTCCTCGAAGCCAGCGTCATTTCTGCTGCAGGGCAATGCACAGTGCGCCGTGGTCATCGCGGAGAATCTGGGCATTGCAGCCATAGACGCGCTCGATGTTGGCGGGAGTCATAACTTCTTCGGGATTGCCGTCGGCATAGACGCTGCCTTGTTTCATCAGCACAATCCGTTTGGCATAGCGGGCGGCCAGCTGGATGTCATGGCAGACCATCAGAATAGCCGGTCGTTTCGGGAGTTCTCGCAGCAGTGCCATCACGCTGATAGCGTGGGCCGGGTCCAGCGCCGAGGTCGGCTCATCCAAGAGCATCACCTGTGCTTGCTGAGCCACGGCAGCGGCGATGGCGACTCGCTGTCGTTCGCCGCCGGAAAGCCGATTGCAAGGCCGCTGGGACAGTTCGACCAAGTCAAGCAACCCTATGGCTTCGTTGACCAGCCGGTGATCTTCCGGCGTCGGCGGCGACATTCGGGACAAGCGGGCGTGTCGCCCCATCATCACCATGTCCCGCACCGTAAAATCAAGCGCTGGCGCCTGGCTTTGCGAGACCACCGCAATCATCCGGGCGCGTTCGCGATGCGGCAGGCGGTTGACCGGCCGACTGCCAGTCAGGACCTGGCCAGTTTGCGGCGCCAGCAACCCTGCCAGCAGCTTCAACAGCGTGCTCTTGCCGCAGCCATTCGGCCCCAGCAGCATCGCAAAGTCGCCGGCCGTCAACGCCAGTTCGACTCCGCTGACCACGTTCCGTCCTGGCTCGTACGCATAACTGACCTGGCGGCACTCAAGCATCATGAGGCCTCCGGCGTTTCAGAATCATCAGGAAAACGACTCCTCCCAGCAGCGACGTCAACACCCCGATCGGTATCTCACGCTCGCGGAAGATAACCCGCGACAAAAGGTCGCACAATATCAAAAAGCCGCCACCCCACAAAAAACCGGTAAAAAGGATCCTGCGATGATCACAGCCATACAGACGCCGGACAATGTGAGGGATAATCAAACCGCAAAAACTGATGATTCCCGCCAGACACACGGTTGACGCTGCCAGCAGCGAGGCGATAAGAATCATAAACATGACCAATCGGCGCGGATTGACGCCAAGGTAGAAGGCTTCCTCATCGCCGAGGGAAAGCACATTCAAATCACCGGCCAAAACTCGCAGCACGATCAGCGCGATTGCCGTGTAGCCAGCCACCGGCCACAGCAAGTCAGGGTCAACGCCCTGCAAGTCGCCGAGCATCCACCAGGTGACTCCTGCCAACTCGCTCTGCTGTGCGAACGACAACAGGAACATGAGCAGGCTGGAGCAGATTGTGCCGGCGATGACTCCGCTCAGCAGGAGGCTTTCCACGCCCCAGTTGCCGCCTCGGCTGACCAGCAGCACCAGGCCCAGAACTATCAGCGCCCCGGCCAGCGCTGCAAACGGCACCGCATAGAGGCTCAAGGCACGCAAACCCAGGATATACGCCAAGGTGGCGCCGACTGCTGCCCCGCCGGACAGCCCAAGCGTAAACGGCTCTGCCAGCGGATTGCGCAAGGTCGCTTGAAACACCATGCCTGACAACGCGAGCGCGCCGCCTATCACCAGCGCCGCTGTCACCCGCACCAGGCGCAGCTCCAGCACTGGGTGCAAACCGCCGTCAAGCCGGAACTCAGACGGCGACAGCCAGCGCGAACCGCCGCAAAGGCCGAGCAGCGCCAGCGCAATAACTGCCACCAGGGGCAAGAGAACATAACTGCGACGCAATAGAGTTATCACCACGACCTCATGACCTCATTGGGCTGCCATTTGTTTAGCCATGGCCGCCAGCTGCTGTCGCAGGAAGGCAACGCCGCCAAGCAGGCGCGGCCCCGGTCGCAGAACTACGTCTGGATCAATGTTGCTCACCACGCGATTCTCGCGAATGGCCCGCAACTGCTTCCAGATACGGTGCTCGCTGATGTCACGGTCGTGCGTGCACCAGATGATGACATCAGGCTGGTTTTCCAGCAGCCAATCAAAAGAACATTTGAAATAAGGCTGGTCAACATTGCCAGCGATGTTTTCCGCTCCAGTCAGGCGAATCAGCGCATCCGGGAGAGAATTTTTTCCACCGACCATCGGCGGCGCGTCCCAGATGACCCAGAGGACTTTGATGGGCAGCGGCGTCGGCGGCTGGGTCAACAGCGCGTCAATGCGGGACACCTCGGCAGCGGCAGCCTCTTTTGCCGACAGCAATTCTCCCAGGCGGACTACGCAGGCGCGGTATTCCTCCAGCGTTTCCCCGGGAAGGACTTCAACCCGGATATTAACCTTGCCGAGCGTCTTGATAATGCCGGGATTCATCAAATCGTTGGCAATCACCAGGTCCGGCCGCAGGCCAATGATGGCTTCCAAATGCGGATCAGCGAATTTTCCTGCTATCGGCTTTGCTGTTGCTTCGGCCGGATAGTCGCAGGCGTCGCTGCGCCCGACCAGCCATTCGCCACGACCCAGGTGATACATCAATTCAGTCAACGAAGGCGACAGCGACACCACCCGCAACGTAGTCTCGGCAAACGCCACCGTTGTCAGAAGAATGGTCGCAATCGCAGAAATCAACCACCAGCGCATTTTCAATCAAATCCTGCTAAATCACAGTTAAACATGACAGCAACCAATATAATCTGATTTTCAGCAATGGCATTCCGGCGCCCGCAAAATAACGTGGCGGAAGGTAATCGGTCACTCATTGATATTCGGAAATCCGATGAGCTGCGGTCTCAGGAAAGGGGCGAGGGGCGAGGGGCGAGGGGCGAGAGTGAGTTTGGACTACACTGGCCGCCATGTCCACACCGTCCACCATGTCCACACCGTCCATATCTTTTTGCGCCGTAGGTGCTTAACCATGCTTAACCCCAAGCTTTAGCCTGGGGGGAGGCATACCCCAAAACTGGCGCCTTGTAGAGGCGCTACAGAAGACTGACCCATTACTTTCACCGCCTACAGGTTAAACGTGATTGCATTTTGCAGGCTTCAGGCTCGCTTT
>Ga0123334_1003863_pt1 | contig 15794 bp, 17 predicted proteins | sample BiotimSIPDNA_FD_89706 | JGI IMG/M metagenome (GOLD analysis project Ga0123334, IMG submission 89706) | Anaerobic biogas reactor microbial communites from Washington, USA - Biogas_R1 time_0 SIP DNA | ecosystem: Engineered > Bioreactor > Anaerobic > Unclassified | place: Washington, USA... | reverse complement strand
TGACCAAGAAGATGAGAAAGGAGCTGGGCCTGCCTGACGGAGAGGTCCCTGCGGAAGCGGTGGCGGAGGCGCGGGAAATATGCATGCGGACCGGGTTAGGGAGGGCTGTTCATGAGTAGACCGCTGTACCTCTTCTCGGGCTGCCTCATTCCCACCCGATTGCCTTACTTGGAGGCCTCGTCACGGTTCGTCCTAGACAATATGAGTGTGGACTACGCGGACCTGCCGGGGGCCACCTGCTGCGTGGAACCCATCGGCCTTCGCACCATGGCCCGGGAGACGTGGCTAGCATCCTCAGCTCGACTGCTGGCCATTGCTGAGGAGGACGGCAGGGACGTGCTCACGTTGTGCAACGGCTGCTACATGTCGCTCCAGGAGGCGCGGCACGTGCTCGAGGACGACCGCGTCAGATGGAGGATCAACGATGTGCTGGGCGGTGTCGGGAGGGAGTACCGCGGAGAGGCTCGCGTCCACCATCTCCCGGGTTACCTCCTGGAGCACGAGTATGAGGTCCGCAAGCTGATCGCAAGGCCCGTGGACCTTAGACTCGCGCCTCATCCAGGTTGTCATATGTTGAGGCCCTCCGAGGTCTTGAGACTCGACCGATCGTTCCGACCAGAGGTCCTGGACAGGATCGCCTCCTGGACCGGGGCCAGCGTCGCTACAGGGCCGGAGTGGCCGGCATGCTGCGGGGGCGGCCTGGCAGGAATCGACGAGGGGCTGTCGGCGAGCTTGCTGAGGGACGCGGTGAAAGGTCCGCAGGCGTCCAAGGTTGATGCCATCCTCACTCCCTGCCCCTTCTGCTTCGTGCAGTTCGATATAAGGCAGAAGGATGGAGTGCCCGTCCTGTACCTTGCTGAGCTCATGGCATTGGCCATGGGCGCAACGCCGGAGAGTATCGGGCTGCGCTACCACCGCACTAAGATCGCTCTCCCGTCCCCGTGATGTCCAATGAAAGGTCCACCGCCCGTGAGGAGTGGGTCAGCCAGCCCAATGATATCACGTCCACGCCCACGGCGTACAGGGGCGCGCTCTCCATAGTGATCCCTCCCGAGGCCTCTACGATGACCCTGCTGTCAATGGCCTTGATGGCGGCGGCGCATTCCGCGGCCTCCCCCGGGGACATATTGTCCAGAAGCACTATGTCCGCCCCGGCGGCCGCGGCCTCCCGTGCGCCCTCCATGTTCACGACCTCCACCTCCACCTTCTTGGTGAATGAGTACTTCCTGGCCCTGGCCACGGCCTCGGAGATGCTACCGACCACTGCCAGGTGGTTATCCTTGATGAGGATAGCATCGTCGAGGCGATACCTGTGGGGGTCCCCGCCCCCGAGCATGACCGCCTTCTTCTCATAGTGACGGAAGCCGGGGGTGGTCTTCCGCGTGGCCGCCACTATGATCGCGGGGTTGCGCTCCCGGCATACCGCCAGAACCTGCCTGGTGGCCGTGGCTATCCCGGACATGCGCATAAGGAGGTTGAGGGCCACCCTCTCGCCGGTGAGTATGGAGCGCAGGTCACCCTCGATGTGCAGTACCTCCGTGCCCGCGGGAACGATGTCCCCATCATCGACGCGTGCCGCGGTCCTCAGCCCCAGGGCATGGAAGACGGCCTTCGCCTCCTCCAGTCCAGCTATCGTACAGCTTTCCCTGGCCACGATTCGGGCCATGCCTGGCAGGGCACCTATGAGCGCCTCTGTGGTGATGTCTCCCTGGCCGATGTCCTCGCGGAGGAACCGTTCGATCCCGTCCATGGTCCGATAGAACGAGCGTGTGGATAATGAACTTTCCTGGTCACAGCTCGACATCTTCGTTAGCCGAGGGCAGGAGGACCTTGATGTTCTCCTGGCGTATGGCCTCGGCCATGGGCTCGCGGTCGTCAGAGTGCATGATGATGACACGATCAGGATTGCAGGCCTTGATGAAGGAGAGCAGCTCCCCTTGGTCGGCATGGGCGCTGAGATCGTACTTCTTGACCTCGCACTTGATGCCCACCGGTAGGGGCATCTCCTCCTTGCTCCTCTGGACGTTTATCATCCCCTCCCGCAGGAGGCGCCAGCCGTTGGATTCCTCGACCTGGTAACCGGTCATCAGCACGGCGCTCTTGGGATCGTTCTTGACATCGTCCAGGTAGGTCAGCACCGGACCTCCGTCGAGCATCCCGCCGGTCGTGACGATCACCTGGGCCTCGCGTCGGGCCCGTTGTCGGTCCTGAGGCGTGCGGACCTCGTGGAACTTCCGCTTCGCGGCCTTCAATGCCTTCTCCGAGCGGATGTACTCAGGCCGGTCCAGGTACATGCGGTTGATCGTCTTCCCCATCCCATCGACCCACATGTTGTACTTCAGGTCCTTTAGGATTAGCATGATCTCCTGGGTCCTGCCCACGGCGAAGCAGGGCAGGATGGCCTTTCCTCCCCGCTCCACGACGGCCTTAACCTTCTCGATCAGCTCGTACTCTGTCTTGAGCCGGTCCGGGTGGAGCCTGCCAGAGTAGGTGCCCTCGATGATGAGGTTGTCGCACTTGACAGGGTGTGCCCCCCATACCAACTGCATGTTGTAGGTGTGCAGGTCCCCTGTGAACACGGTGGTCTGCTCCCCCTTGATCTCGAACATGGCCGCTCCAGGCAGATGGCCTGCGGGGTGCAGACCGACCTCGAAGCCTCCCACGTCCATGACCTCGCCGTAGGTCATGGGTGTGAAGTTATGCATCATTGTCTTGATGTCCTGCTCATTGTATGGCTTGGGGTATCCCTCGATGTCCGCGATCTTCAGGGAATCGCGCACCAGCAGCTCGGCGACGTCCACGGTGGTGGGGGTGGCCACTACCTCGGTGTCGTACTTGCCGCAGAGCCACGGCAGCATCCCACAGTGGTCAAGGTGACTGTGTGTCAGGAACGCCATGTCCACATATGGGGCAGGCAAGGGATATGTTGGGGGTTTGGACGCGGTCATGCCATATTCGAAGAGGAGGTTCGCACCCTTGTTCTGCAACAGCATCCCCATCCTGCCGACCACGTCGGCGCCTCCTAAGAATTTGATGTTCATTGTTCATGCCTCCTAAGGATCTCCTATGATCTGGATTATCACCTTTCTGTCTCGACCGCGGTTGTCCAGCTCCATGAGGACGACCTGTTGCCAGGTTCCCAGGTCAGGGACCCCCTCGTGAAAGGGCACGCTCAAGGAGGTGCCCAGGAAGGCCGACCGAATGTGGGAGTGCCCATTACCGTCACCCCACCGGAGGTGATGTTCATACTCCAACTCCTTTGGGAAAAGGCGCTGAAGAGCTTCCCTCATGTCATGCCGGAGCCCGTCCTCATTCTCGATCGTGAACAGGCCAGCGGTTGAATGTGCTATGAATACGCAGGCTATGCCTTCATTGAACTGTGATGAGCGTATCGCTGAGCTCAAATCCTCGGTGAGGTCGATGATATCTCCCTCCGCCGAGGTCCTCAACTTAAGGACCTTCCTGAAGTTACCCATGTATCACTCTGCTACCAAGGCTACATTTGGTGGAGTATTTTAACTTGATGCTTTTTTTTAACTACTTGAACAAATAACATCTGGAAGGGTCATTCCGCCTTCTATGCGTCCCCTCCTTTTGAGGCTCTGGAGCTCATCGACGGCGGTAACGACGAAGGTTTCATGGAATAGTATTTTAAACCACATGGTCTTCGAAGGGATGTTGCCAGAAATGATACCGTACAAATATCTCCAGCGGGGAGAGATCACAGAGGATAAGGTCTGGCTGTCCTCCAACTATCGGGTGCGCTTGATCCAACAGGGGATCGAGAAGGCCGGTAGCATCAATCAGCTCGGCCGTGTGCTCGGGTACCGCTCCCGCGTGCATCCAGGATGGAGCGTCCGCCAGATACTGGTTGGAAAACAGCCTTTCCCCTTCGACCGACTGAAGGTGATGGCCGACTACCTGGGGTGCCCGATGGAGGAGGTCCTGAAGCACCGCATCCGACCGGACAGGGTGACGGTGGACGGGACACGTAAGGCCTTGGAGACCTGGGGCATGCATTATTATGTGGACTGATGAGGTCCGGACACGCCCTGCTTCGCTCATGTAAAGGTCTTCCTGTGGCCGAAAAAGAGAGCGCATTTCTCACATGGCCAGTGCCCCATCGTCAACTAGCCTCAGAACAATGGAATAAGCTCAATAATATTTTATAGTCTCCGAGCGTTGAGCTAAACGGTCGGACGAACGTCGGACCGCTGGGATGGGAGTGCTGCTTCGGAAAGGGTCCAAGATAAAGGACGGTACAACTAGCTCGCTCGTTCATAACGGAGTCTATCATTTAGCGGACACCTATGACGACGAGGAGGCCAGGAAGTTCGACGGGCCAGTGGTCTACAGCTACTGGAGCGCCGTCAAGTACACCTTCACCCTCTCTCTCCTGCTGTGGTGGCTCCCGATCTTTGGTCAGATGATCGCTGGATACGTTGGAGGACGACGCGCGGGATCACCCTTCAAGGGCATGATGTCCGCCCTAATCCCGGTCATTTTCATCTTCGCCGTGACCATGCTGGTGCGTGTCGGCATCATACCTACTGTGATCTTTGGGATCGACCTCAGCCCGGACGCCATCGCTGCGGTGGTGGCCTCCAACGTCCCGGTAATCCAGCCATACCTGGAGTTCGTGGACATGTATCTTACGTCGTTCTTCACCTCCCTTCATTCCACCGCCAACCTGGGGCTCGACAGCTACGTGACCACGGTGGCCTTCGCTTACATCGGAGGAGTGTTGTCGCAGCAGACCCACCGGGAGATGCTCCTGCTATCGCGGATGAGCAAGGGCAACTCCACCACCGTGGTCCTGGAGGGCAATACCTTCACGACCAGCCAGCGTCAGCCTGTGGGGAGGCGCCGCGGCCGTGGCTTCGCCGATCTAGAGGTGGTAGGGGGCATGTACGACGAGGATGATGATGTCCCCCGCCCCATGCGGGCAGCGAGGAGGGCAGTGATAGAGGATGAAGGGGATGAGTCCATAACTCTCAGGGAACGCAAGGCCCTGAGAGCACACGCTCAAGCCATGGCCGAAGAGCAGAGAGGAGTTGAGAGGAAGGTCTCCAGACGGTCCTCGGATGATGCTCGACCTCCACGTAAGTCCAACGGCGGTGCGCGCGACTGGGAGTTCATCTGAGACCGGATGTTGGTCCAAAAGGGGTAGCGCAGAACCCTTTTATATGAGCATAATTTACAGCATTCTGGCGAGTTAAAAATGTTCTGTCCAAAGTGCGGTGGTCTGCTTAGAGCCAAAGAAGGCTGTAAGGGAGAGTTCGTGTGTCCCAACCCCAAGTGCGAGTTCGAGCAGAGCGCCAAGGACCTGAGTAAGACGGCCCACGCCAAGACGATCATGGGTAAGAACAAGAAGGAGGTCGAGGACTGTCCCGTTGTCGATGGTATCGAGGGAACGATGCCTAAGACCAACGTGCCTTGCCCCAAGTGCAACCACAACGAAGCCTACTGGTACCTACGTCAGACCAGGAAGTCCGACGAGCCTGAGACCACCTTCCTCAGCTGCTGCAAGTGCGGTTACCGCTGGCGGAAGTACTGACCCAGTCTGCAATTAAAGCAAGGTTTATCATAGGCGACACGTTTACCTTCAAGACCACGAACAATTAATCGGGGGGAAATGGATGTTTCATGCTAAGATCAAGTCAGAGACCTTGAAAGGCGTCGTCGATGTGGTCTCCACGCTCGTGGACGAGGCCAAGTTCAACATTTTTTCCGATGGTATCGAGCTCAAGGCGGTCGACCCGGCCCACGTGGCCATGGTAGATATGAAGGTGGAGAGGTCCGCGTTCGAGGAGTTCTCCGCTGACGAGACCGAGCTGGGCATCGATCTGGATAAGATCAAGGAGGTCCTCCGCCTGTCCCGGGCCGGCGACATCATCGAGATGGAGCAGGATGAGGCCAAGAACCGCTTGGTGCTCCATGTGGGCAACATCACCAGGAGGATGAACCTGGTGGACACGGCGGGCATGAGCGATCCCAAGGTACCGAACCTTAACCTCCCGGCCAAGCTCGTGGTGACGTCCGATGAGCTGCAGAAGGGAATAAGGGCCGCGGAATCCGTGTCCGATCACATTGCCCTCAACGCCACCCCCGAAGGTTTCGAGATGTACTCCGAAGGGGATACCGACTCGGTGAGCCTAAAGCTCCCCAAGGACCTGTTGATCTCCCTGGAGGTAACGGAAAAGGTGAAGAGCCTGTTCCCCCTCGACTACTTCTCCAACATGGTGCGCTCCATCCCCGCCGGTTCTGTGGTCACCATAAACCTGGGGAGCGACTTCCCGGTGAAGCTGGAGTTCGAGATCGCGGACAAGCGCGGCAACGTGAACTACCTGTTAGCTCCTCGGATCGAGAGCGATTAAGAGGAACGACAAACCACTTACCCCTAACTTATCCAGTCTCCACTTTGATCCCCTTGATGCCAAAAAATGGCGTCTGGCTTAACGCGTGGTATCTACAAAAGTTTTTTAATCAATGCCATATTATGACAAATCCCCATCCTGAGGTGCCCTAATTGACATTATATGATGATCGGACCATCCAGATGTTGGAGGCCAAAGCTAATATCCTCCGCCGCCACGTCATCAAGATGACCTACGCCGCACAGTCCGGCCATCCTGGGGGGTCCCTCTCTTACGCGGACATCATCACCGCTCTGTTCTTCAAGATCATGCGCTTCCGTCCCCAGGAACCCATGTGGGAGGGGCGCGATAAGTTCGTCCTCTCCAAGGGCCACGCCGCGCCTGTTTACTACGCGGCCTTGGCGGAGGCTGGTTACTTTCCGGTGGACGACCTCCTCTCCCTGCGCAAGCTTGGTTCCTATCTTCAAGGGCATCCCTGCCGCATGAAGACGCCGGGGGTGGAGATCTCCACGGGGTCCTTGGGCCAGGGGCTCAGCGTCGCCAACGGGATGGGATTGGCCGCGAAGCTGGACCGCCGGTCGTCACGCATCTACTGCCTTCTCGGAGATGGGGAACTTCAAGAGGGACAGAACTGGGAGGCGGCGATGCTGGCATCGCATTACAAGCTTGACAACGTGACCGCCTTCGTGGACCGCAACAAGATGCAGATCGACGGGCCCACCGAGCAGGTCATGTCCCTGGAGCCTCTGGTCGACAAATGGAAGGCCTTCGGATGGAACGTCATCGAGATCAATGGGCATGACATGAGGCAGATCCTGGATGCCTGCGAGAAGGCCGCCGGGGTCATGGGACGTCCGACGATGATCATCGCCCACACCATCAAGGGGAAGGGCGTGTCCTTCATGGAAGGGGCGGTGGCATTTCACGGGAAAGCGCCGAACGCCGAAGAGTATCGCATCGCCCTTCGCGAGCTGGGGGAGAACATATGAAGTGGGTGTACACCAGCCAGAGGAAGGAGTATGCCAACGCCCTGCTGGACATAGGGCAGAAGCGCACTGACGTGGTGGTATTGGATGCGGACCTGTCATCCTCCACCAGGACCTCGGAGTTCGCGAAGAAGTTCCCCGAGCGTTTCTTCAATGTGGGCATCGCGGAGCAGAATCTAATGGGGACCGCGGCCGGCCTCGCCGTATCCGGCAAGACCGTTTTCGCCTCCACCTTCGCCGTCTTCGCCACCGGCAGATGCTGGGACCAGATCCGGCAGTCCATCGCCTATCCAAACTCCAACGTGAAGATCGTGGCAACCCACGCGGGCATCACAGTGGGGGGCGATGGGGCCTCGCACCAGGCCCTGGAGGACATTGCCCTGATGCGGACCTTGCCAAATATGTACGTGATCGTCCCCGCCGACGGCGTGGAGGCGTACAAGGCGGTGAAGGCCGTGGCCGAGCACGTCGGTCCCTGCTATGTACGCCTGGGTAGATCGGACGTGCCCATGGTGACCGCGATCGACTCTCCGTTCGAGATCGGCAAGGCCACCATACTGCGTGAGGGTTCAGATGTCTCCCTTGTAAGCTGCGGGCAGATGGTGGCGGTCTGCCTGGACGCCGCCGAGGCGCTCCAGGAGAAGGGCATATCGGCCGAAGTGGTCAACATGTCTACGGTCAAGCCCCTGGACGCTCAGACCCTCCTCCGCTCTGTACGCAAGACGGGGTGCGTTGTCACCGCAGAGGAGCACTCGGTGAGGTCTGGACTGGGAAGCGCGGTCGCATGCGTGTTGGCCCAGCATCATCCTGCCCCCATGAAGATGGTGGGAACGCCGGACTGCTTCGGAGAGTCGGGGGAGAGCGCGGAGCTTATGTGCCGCTACGGCCTCACCGCCGACGAGGTCACCTCCTCTGCCGAGGAGGTCATCGGGAGAAAGATAACATGAAGATATTCATCGACACTGCTAACTTGGACAAGATAATGGAGGTAAACAGCTGGGGCATCCTCGACGGAGTGACCACCAACCCCAGCCTCGTGGCCAAGGAGAACACCGACTTCGAGACCTTGGTCAAGGAGATATGCAAGATAGTGGACGGTCCCATCAGCGCGGAGGTCATGAGCACCAAGGCTGCTGACATGGTCGCTGAGGCCAGGAAGCTGGCCAAGATCCATTCCAACATCGTGATCAAGGTGCCCATGACCGAGGAGGGCCTCAAGGCCACCTGCACACTGGCGACGGAGGACATCAAGGTCAACATGACCCTCGTCTTCTCCGCTGCCCAAGCCCTGCTGGCCGCCAAGGCCGGGGCCAGGTACGTTTCCCCGTTCGTGGGACGCCTGGACGATGTAGGCCAGGACGGAATGAAGCTGATAGCGGAGATCATGAACGTCCTCGACAACTATGACTTTGACACCGAGGTCATCGTCGCATCCGTGAGAGACCCCATCCACGTCGTGGAGGCGGCCCAGTTGGGGGCCCACATCGCCACTATCCCCTACGATGTGCTCAAGAAGATGTTTCTTCACCCCCTCACTGACGTGGGCATCAAACGCTTCCAGGACGATTGGGCAAAGGTGCCCAAGAAGTGATCGGGGGCCTTACCCCGTCCTTCTTTCGTATATAGGATTTTTATAACTAGCGTTCGTTCAGAGAGCCGTGGATGCTGAGGTTGTCATCATCGGCGGAGGGCCGGTGGGAAGCACGTTCGCGGCACAGACCGCCTCCCTGACCACGGTGATAGTGGAGGAGCACGAGCAGATCGGCGCTCCCGTTCAATGCACCGGATTAGTCCACCCGCGGGTTGTGGAGATGGCGCAGGCGCAGTCCTCGGTGCTGAATAACATCAGCGGGTTCCGCCTCACCTTCCCCGGCGGGAGGACCATGGAGGTGCGGTCCAACGATACCAAGGCCGTGGTGATCGACCGCGGCAAGTTCGACCGCCACTGCAGCGAGAGGGCGGAGCTGGAAGGGGCGGATATAATCACTGGAAGGGAGTTCGTGGGATTCCAGCGCGAGGGCCGTAAGATGACGCTCACCCTGAATGGCCCGGACGGACTGGAGAAGATGACCGCGGACCTTCTGGTGGGTGCCGACGGCTACAAGTCCCGAGTGGGCGAGCAAGCTGGACTGGGCACTGCCAAGGAGCATATCCGCGGTGTGCAGGTGGAGCTGGACGTGCGCATGGAGGAGCAGTCCCTGGTGGAGATCCTGGTCGGTAAGAGCGTTGCTCCAGGGTTCTTTGCATGGATCTTGCCCTGTGGCGATGTTACCCGAGTAGGATTGGGCGTCTCCCAGGAGGGCGAGGCCCCCAACCACTATCTCAACGCCCTGCTGAAGAAGCGGGGGCTGGACAAGGTAGGGCGCAAGAACATCATCTCTGGAATAATCCCAATTGGACCTCCGCGGAAGACCTATGCAGATAACGTTCTCATCGTCGGTGACGCCGCGGCCCAGACCAAGCCTGTCTCTGGCGGGGGCATCTACACCGGGATGCGGGCGGCGAAGTGGGCGGCCCTCACCGCGGTGGACGCAGTGGAGGAGGGGGACCTCAGCGCCAAGAGGCTTTCCGAATACGATGACCGTTGGAGATCGGACATCGGGAGGGAGCTGGACAGGGGACTAATGATCCGCAAGGTCTTCACCAACCTCACCGACAAGAAGCTGGACGATGTGGGAAGGATGCTCGACCGGGATGATGCCAAGGAGGTGCTGGCAACCGGAGACATCGACTACCCGTCGAAGCTGGCCTCGCCCCTCCTGAAGGCCGTACCGTCCTTGATCAAGTTCTCCCCTCAGCTCATAGGATCCTTGATAAGGAAAGAGCAAAGAGTGATATAATCCGGTCTTTTCATCACCATCATGCTCCTTGCCAAGGTGCCCAACGGTCGTGCTGAAGCGGTACGCAAGGTGCTTTTCCGCAAGGGGCTGGGACGTAAGGACCGCCGCATTCTCAGGGAGGGCGGCTTCATCTTCATACCCTTGTCTGCGGAGCCACCCACCATTCTTAGGGAGGAGCTGGGGCTGGAGCTCGTGGAAGGGGAGACCCGGGAGAAGAGCTGCTATCGCCCGCCCCACGATGTCATTGTGGAGAGGGCGGACATCCCCGATCATCTCAAAGAGCTGGTCCCGCGCCACTGGGAGATGTTAGGGGATGTCCTGGTCCTGCGCCTCCCGGAGCAGCTGGTCCCGTATCGTGAGAGCCTGGCCGCCACCTACGCCTCGGTGCTGGGGGCGAGGACGGTGCTTCGGGAGCGCTCACACATCGGGGGAGTGTACCGCATCCCCGACATGGAGGTCCTGTGGGGCGATGGGACCGAGACCGTCCACCTGGAGAACGGGATCCTGTATAAGCTGGATGCTGCCCGCTTGATGTTCTCCTCCGGGAACATCGATGAGAAGCTACGAATGGCCGCCCTGGACTGCAGGGGCGAGATCGTTGTGGACATGTTCGCCGGAATAGGTTATTTCACCCTGCCCCTGGCCTTGCACGCCCGGGCCTCCAAGGTCATCTCCTGCGAGATCAACCCCCTGGCATTCCATTACCTGTGCGAGAACGTCCAGCTCAACGGGCTGGAGAGCGTTGTGGAGCCAGTACTGGGCGATAACCGGGACCTCCCGGGCAAAGGCATAGCGGACCGGGTGGTCATGGGTTACGTTCGCACTACGGCGCAACACCTGTGCACCGCCTTCCGGCTGGTGCGGAAGGGAGGTACGATACACTATCAGGACACGTTCCCCCTGGAGGTGTTCCCGGAGATGGCATGGGAGAACCTGGCCTCGGCGGCTGATGGACGCAGCTACGAGGTTCGCCTCATGAAGGAGGTCAAGTCGTACTCCCCCGGGGTGTCCCACATGGTCCTGGACGTCGCGGTGCTGGATTAGCCTTTCTTCAACTTCTCATTGGAGCCTGAGGCCTCCAGGAGCAGTGACAGGGCCTCGGCGTAACCCTCCCCCTTCTCCACCAGCAGCCTCTGGGCAAATGGTGCCAGGTAGGAGCCGAAGTCCATCTCCTCACGGGTGAACTGCCACGACCGCGACTGCCCCTCCCCCAGCGCGGTGAGGAATGCATAGGATACGGAACGTGTCTTGTGGTCGGAGCCCTTCCCCTTCTCCACCTTCCGCAGGGCTGCCTCTTTGCCTTCTGTCTTGGTGGTCCGGGCCACCCGGTCGGCCATGCTCCCTAATGGCCCCAGGCCCTCGAGCGCGGGAAGCTCCCCCTCGATACCCCGGTACCCTTCCAGCCGCTCCGCCTCCACCACCATCTGCGACGGCGTCAGCTCCGACCTCTCGGACAGCACACGCCTTACGATGTCCGGTGAGGCCACCGCGCCCAGGAGGTCCTCCTTGTGCTCTGACCACAGGTCCGAAAGCAGGTTCGCGGTCTGGTCCGTGCGGGAGAGCACGCAGACCTTCTTTGAGGATATCAGACCGGAGATGGCCTTCTTCTCCGCCTTGGTGCCGCGGAGGGCCGCCAGGAAGCGTTCCTTGTCCTTCCCATAGCAGGTGTCCCCGATCATGTAGACCTCCTGCTCCCGCTGCCGGACGGAGGCGGACCGGGCCTTGAACTGCTCCTCCAGAAGGGTAGTGTCGTTAAGCTCCGCCTTGAGGTACCTGTCCACCAGGTCCTTGGACAGCTGGTACGCCTCCTTCACCCGGCAATCATCACAGGAGGAGGTGCACTTGAGATCGCTGATCACCTCAACAGCGAAATCGTCCGTGGGGTCCTCGGCGGCGATACGGCTGGCCAGGACGTGAACGGTGTTGATGTCCTTGACGCAGGAGGGGCACACTCTTACGGTCTGGCCCCCGCCTCTCCACGTTACCTTTATGCCCCGCCCCTCCTTCGCATGGGGGCAGTCATTGTTATCGTCCAGATCATACGGTAATAGGGACAGGACCTCCTCCACGTACTCGGCGGGAGGGCGCGGTCCATCCGGGGAGCAGATAGCCTCTTTCTCCGTGGAATAGATGTGCAATCCCCTCTTCTGCGCTGTGGACCAAAGCGCCAGGAGCCTCAGCTCGGGGTGGTCGAAGTGCTGCACCCCAATCAGCTTGTCCCGGTCGACCTTTCCCCGCATGGCGAAGGAGACCTCTCCCATGGGCGTCTTGGTGGTGGCGAGATATGGCACCTTCCCGGCCACGTGGAGGGAGATGGTGGCCGCATAGGCACGAACCAACTGGTCCCCCCAGTTCATGGAGAAGTCCAGCTTCTTGGGGTCCATGCGCCTGCTGGACACCTTTTCCATCTTCTCCACGGCCTTCTTCAGGTCGCAGCCCCGGCACTCCTTGGTGCACCGCGGCAGGAGGAGATGGGGGTCCTCTGCCAGCATTTTCGCTTTCTCCAACAGGTCCTTCTCGAGGGTCTTGGGGGTGGCCTTGGCCCCTCTGAACCTTGCACGCCTTCCCATGCATTGCCTCTACGCCACCAGCGTTCTTAAGCCTTGGGTATGTTCCATTAGGGTCCAATAAACAAAAAACGAAGGTGTTCCAAGCGCTGGCTGGGACGATACTGGATTGTTTTGGAAGAACCTATTTATCCGCGTACTCCCTTGTAATGATGGGATGCATTGCCGGAAGGGAGAGACTTCTATCGCGGTTTGGTCAAAGGATATGAGGTAGGGCTGAACAAGGCCTGGGACGACCTCATCGGACTGACCACCAAGGGCTTCAGCCCTAGAGAGATCCAAGTGATGGCCAAGAGCAAGCGCCAGAACATAAATACGGCCGTCAGACAGCTGCGGTTGGAGATAGAGGAGGAGACCGGCTTTGACATGACCGGGAGGTCCTCCGTAAACCGGGCCAGCGGCAGCGTGGATAACGGCAATGCCTACCTCATCGAGGTCACCGCCATCACCCAGGCCCTGAGCGTAGTGAACGAGCTGACCTCCGACGGCACCGACGCGCTGTGCATCCTCAGGAGCTTCCCGGGCAATTTCCAGGGAATGATGAACAACTCAGTAGGCTGCGCCTGGCTCACAAAGTACGAGGGCACCAACTACGATTCCTTCCCCGTTTTCTCAGGTTCTGCCATGGAGAGCATGGTGACGGAGATACGCAACTTCATGAAGGAAGGGCCGGGGCGGATAGTCCTCTTGGAGGGCATCGAGTACCTCATAATCCAGAACGATCTGGTGAAGGTGCTGAAGTTCCTCCAGACCATCGTGGACCAGACCGTGCTGACAAAGGGCATCCTTCTCCTGGCCATCTATCCCCATGCCCTGGAGGACCGGGTCCTCAACAACCTCCGCTGCAACATCGGTTCGGTTCTGCGAACCCGCTCACCGGGCGAGAACGATCTCAATCGATGAGACGTTGGTCCTCTCTCCCTGCTCCGAGACCAGGGCCTCGGTGCCGATTCGTACATCCTTAACGATAGCCTCCCTGATGAACCTATGGCGCACTATCTCCGCCACGTCCACGGCGCGGCTTATGGCCTTGCCCCGCGCACGGATGATGACCTCATCGGAGCCTGACTTGAACTGGGTGAGGACCGCGGTAACGTAGTCCATCGTATCCTTCCTGCCGATGAACACGATGTTGTCCTCGGCCATCCCTACACCGTTGCCCCGCTCGCTCATCCTTGCACCGACCTGATCTCCGTCATCATAGCTGGCGGTGCTCGGTGAAGTACCTCATCATGATGCGCCTCTGCCCCTTGCGGAGGATCTCGGAGAGAGTGGAGGTGGAGATGTCGAACATCTTCGCCAGCTCGCGAAGGCCGATGCGGCGGGGGAAGTCGAAGTACCCACGCTCGAACGCCATGCGCGTGATCTGTTCCTGCCTCAGCGTGAGATCGTCGGTATCGGATATCTGGGTCAGCTTCACCAGCTTGGGCGAGGCGTTTATGCGCTTAAGGTTCTCGATAAGGTCCTGCAGAGCCTTCTTCTGGGTGACCAACATGGTCCAGCTCAATCGCCCGTCCTTTGTGGTGGTGGAGCGGGTGAGGAAGCATTCCGTGCCTGCCAACAGCCGGCAGGCCATACATTGGTTGGTGGAAAAAACGGCCAAGGCCTTGCTCTTGTCGATGGCGCTTATATCAACGTTGAATATGTTGGGGTTGTTGCGAACCTGATCGATGACCTTGGGCAGATCCTCCTCGTTCTCAACCTCGATCTGGACCAGGTCTCTGACCTCAGACTGGAGGGCCTTGGAGTCGATGATCTTTATGACCGATGGGTAGGCCTCGACTATGTCGGTGATCCAGTTGTCTGGCATATCCAGGGAGACTATCGCTTCCATCATGTTACTCAATTACGGACATAGGTTCAGGGGTATATCCCCCTTAGCTCCATCGCGGTCACGACCTCCCGCACCGCTAGCAAATAGGCCGCGGACCTCATATCAGTGCCCTCGTTCAGGGAGCTGGTCAGAACTCGTCCAAAGGCCGAGGTCATTGTCCGGTCCAGCCGCTGGTTGACCTCGGAGCGGGTCCAGAACTGATACTGCAGGTCCTGCACCCACTCAAAGTAGGATGCGGTGGCCCCTCCCGCGTTCGCGAGAACATCGGGTATAAGCATACATCCCTTCTCGAAGAGTATCCTGTCGGCCTCGGGCAGCGTGGGGCCGTTGGCCCCTTCGACCACCAGGCTCGCCTTGATCTCATCGGCGTTTTGCTCGGTTATCACCTCTCCCAATGCCGCAGGTACCAGGACCGTGCATTCCAGCTCCAGCAGCTCCTCGTTGGTGATGTTGGTCGCGGAGGGGAGGTCCATCACGGAGCCGGTGGCCTCCTTGTGTTCGGTCACCTTCTTGATGTCCAGCCCCGAAGGGTCGTAGATGCCGCCGGTGGAGTCGGATACGGCCAGCACCTTCATGCCTAGTTCATCCCGCAGAAGGCGGGCGGCGTTCCTTCCTACGTTGCCGAAGCCCTGCACGGCCACGGTGGAGCCCTGAGGTGAGAGCTTTCGGGAACGCAGGGCCTCTCGGAGGCAGTTCATGAGACCGCGTGACGTCGCCTCCTCCCGGCCCTCCGAGCCGCCCAGGGAGACAGGCTTGCCAGTGACCACCGCGGGGACGGAATGGCCTACGTTGGCGGAGTAGGCATCCATGATCCAGGACATGGTCTGGGCGTTGGTGTAAACATCTGGCGCGGGGATATCCACGTGCGGGCCTATCACCGGCGACAGCTCCCATGCGAAACGCCTGGTCATGCGCTCCAACTCCGACCTGCTAAGTTGCTTGGGGTCGCACATCACTCCCCCTTTGGCCCCTCCGAAGGGTATGCCCACCACCGCGCACTTCCACGTCATCCACATGGCCAGTGCCCTCATCTCCTCCAGGGAGACGGTGGGATGGTATCGTATCCCTCCCTTGTAGGGGCCCCTGGCGTTGTTGTGCTGCACCCGGTAACCGGTGAAGACCCTTAGCGAGCCGTCATCCATCTTCACAGGGAAGTTGATCACAAGCTCCCGCCGTGACCTCACCAGGAT
>Ga0123334_1003858_pt1 | contig 15799 bp, 12 predicted proteins | sample BiotimSIPDNA_FD_89706 | JGI IMG/M metagenome (GOLD analysis project Ga0123334, IMG submission 89706) | Anaerobic biogas reactor microbial communites from Washington, USA - Biogas_R1 time_0 SIP DNA | ecosystem: Engineered > Bioreactor > Anaerobic > Unclassified | place: Washington, USA... | reverse complement strand
TATCCTCCGGCCGACAACCAAAGCATAACCGAAACCGAACAGAAGGCAAGAGATTCAGAAATGCAACCAGTTGAAGTCGGAAATCCTAACCCTTAAACTGGCACTAACCGAGGGGGACAGTCACGTGGTCGACGACTGTTATTCCTGTTACTGAGGTGGGCTACCTCTTGTCTGCAAGAGTTTGCTGTCTTCGCACCGGTTTGCAGATCCAATCTGGTTTGCCCATGACAAACAATACCAAATTCCCCTCCGTGTGCGACGAGCCGGGATTCCCATTTAACGCCACAGTTTACACATCTGCACGCAGCACCGTCAACAATATCAGAATCAGGGTGTCGATTTCAGGGCGTCTGGGCCACCGACATGGCCAGTGTGTCTCCCAGAAAGGCCCCAGAACATGTAAACGCGCCAAAAGACGAGCATTTCGGCAGTTGTTCGATGCACCGCAACCACCGATTCACCGTTGATCTCTTGGACTTTCACTGAGTTGCCTGTCATCCTGTCTTCACCGTTTCCGGGCTGGCTCTCAATCGGGTGATTCGTACAGGGACTTTCCGAAAGAGTGCGCTCGGTACCACCATTTCGGCCGTCTGGAACACTGTGTACCGGGAATGCCTGACTACTGTGGCTCCGATCTTGATGAGCTTTTCTCAACGGCCTTCATAGGCCTGATGCTATCAGAACCCCACCTGCACTTCACCAACTACTTGGGAAATCCGGGAGTAGGATCATAGCTGCATGTGGGGCTGGGCACGTATCGTCAGAAGCGTGTGATTCTGCCAAGAAGTTCTCCGTATGGGGCTCCAGATGTGAATAGATTTGGGATTTTACTGCTTAATGCTAAGTAGAGCGAACGCATGAGAACACCGACGCGTTGCTCTGCAGGTCAGAACAGGCCGGTTCTGCCGTGAAAGACAATCGGGTCGGTCGGTCTAGCATTCATGTGGTGATGGGTTCAAGTCACGTAGGTCATTGTACTGAGGAAGGTATGTCAGGAGAAGATGAGTTGAGACAGGAGTTCCGGGAGTATTCTGCCCATGCCATATGCCTTCTCAACAAGGGGTTCTATGCGATGGCTGCCGATTGGCTGGAGAAGGTTTCTTCTTCCATTGACGCTCATCCTGAGTTGTTTACGAGGGAAGAGGCCGGGTCAGTAAATAACCTGAGAGGAATAGCGTGGAAGCGTGCCGGGTGCTTCAAAAGGGCCATGCCGGCCTATCAAAAGGCCATTGAACGGGGCCCGAGCAACATGCAAGCCGTCTATATTGGAAACTTGGCGGTTGTCGCATATGAACTGGCTGAATATGAACGAGCCTTTGCGTTGCTCAACAAGGCCATGGCTAGTATTCCCAAAGACAGCGCCTCCTATGCGTTCAGCCTCGTCAATCGTTCCACGTTCGACATGGCGACGGGGGGCTATGCACGGGCTGCACGTTCGTTGAAAGAAGCTGTCCGTATTTATGAGCGTACAAAACCAGACAGCGACGACATGTTGCATGCGTATGAACGCTCCGGCCAACTGCTCGTGGCATTGGGCCAACCGTGCGAGGCGATCCATATCCTGGAAGACGTCTTTGCACGGAAGCAGGGCCTCTGGGGAGAGGCCCATCCGCGTTCCATTGATGCAGGCCTGACCCTGGCCGAAGCGTATATGGTCGCTGGCCAGTGGGCGAGGGCCAGTGAGTTGGTGGATCACGCCTGGGAGATATACGCCCGTTGCCAGGCCCCGACTTCTGCCTATATTGGGCGGGTGCGGATGCTCCAAGCGGATCTTGCTGACCGGCTCGGCCGACGAGGAACGTTCCGGCATGTTCGTGAAGCTCAACGCCTCTTCAGGATTGCATACGGTCGTGACGATCACCCTGATATCCTGCGGCTGAAGATGATCAAGGGCGAGTTCTTCGCCCGGGCCTTCAAGAACTACCGACGGGCTCTGGCCCTGATGCCAAGAGCCAGCGAGATGGAATACTCCGGACCCTGCACCGCGCAAGCGGAGCTCGAGAACAACCGAGGGTACTGCCTGCTACGGACCGGCGACTCCAGGGGTGCTTGGCAGTGTTTCGTACGCAGCCGCAGGTTATTCCGGCGATTCGCTCGCCAACACATTTACCAAACGGAACTTCTCCAGAATATGCGGGAAGTGCTTATCGAGAGCGGTCATCCTCGGCTAGCCGAAGTGATCGAGATGCGCGGGCTGACTTCTACGGGCAAAGTGAAGTCTGAAACGCACTCCCACATTGGTACCGAGCTTGCTCAGTCCAAGCCGCCAAGCGATCCAAGTGGTCTGACAGTTATCTTGGTGGGTGACAAAGCGTATGTGGATACCTTGACTGAAGTGAGTAACAGACTCGAGCAAGCGAATCGCTACTATCGAGATGAGGGCTTTCGGCTGAATTGGTCGGTCTGCACCAACCTAAAGGACCTGGTGACGTGTCTCAAGGCCGAGAAGACGAGCTACTGCAAAGTCTCTATTGTCTTAGGAGGGCAAACCTCTGATACCGTATATAGTCAAATCACGCAGGAACTGGCCGACGAGGTTCCTTTGGCCATGGAGTACCGGTATCTTCCGTGGGTTGAGTTAGCCATTGTGCTCCTACACCGGGCATGCGAACAGAACTATTTCTGGGGGGTTACGAGACAGGTTCCTGAAGTGCTCAGGCGCGAAGCGAATGTTGTAAGTAATCCGATGATCTTCAAACATGTTGAAAGCGATGTATTGGAAGAGGTGTGGCGAGGACTCAACCGCAGCATTGTCGCAGCGGTTCAATCTAACTCTAGTGAAGAAGGAGAAAGACATGGCGACTGAAGTGAAGGAAAAGCAGCAAAGACGCAAGGCACCTGAATCCAATGAGAATCACGAGTGGCGTGAAGTTGCGGTCCAACAGAAAAGCGACCAGGCGTACCTGGAAGCCAATCGCCAGAGGCCAGGAGAGTAGATCATGGCCACCGACACCCCCGTATGGCTGGGTTGTGAATGCGAGTACGCCGTCATGGGGACCGATTCAGCAGGGCGTGGCCAGTTTGGCCACGCCCTGCTGGGCTTCATAAGGGAACGGCTCCAGTGGCTGCCAGACTACAGCAGTTCTGATGGCTTTATGTCGGCGTTCGGCCGGCTGTATATCGATTGCGGTTGTCACCCAGAGATCAGCATCAGGCCATGCAGCAATCCGTATGATGCGGTTGATACAATCAACTATCTGCAGTCCTTTGCCGTCGAGTTCGCGCGGAGGCATGAGAACAGACTCTTCTTGAGTCGCGCGTGCGTAGACTACTGCTCCAGGACCACGTGGGGAAATCACGATTGCTACAGTGTCGAGTCAGGTTCCGCCATCAACGTGGCTTTTGTCATTCCCCATCTTGTAACGAGAAGTTTGATAGCCGGCGCCGGAGGGTTTCAGATTGTTGATGGTAGAGTTCCAAAAGTGAGATTCTGCCTTAGTCCCAGAGCCCAGTTTGTGGACGCCGTTGCTGGACAAACAGGGTTTCCCATCTGGCAGGTCAAACCCGGCATGGCTTCTCGATTTGATACTAGGGTACATATTAGGGTGGGGGAAAACGTCATATCTAATCTCGCGCTCGGCCTCAAGCTTGGAACGACGGCGCTCGTCATTGCGCTAGCCGCTGAAGAGCCGCAGTTACTCAGAAGAGTTCCTGTCCTGGCCGATCCAGTAGAGGCTATCAAAGATATCAGTAACACGTGGTGGTGTCATCGGAGCTGCCCGGTCCGAACTCGGGATGGTGCCTGGGTAGAGCCCCTTGAGATTCAGCGACTCTATCTGGAACTGGTCAACGAGTACTCTGATCGAGCTGGGCTTCCGCCCTGGTCGAAGTGGTTGACGAGGATCTGGTCGGAGGTACTCGATTTTCTCGATGCTGGTATCGCCGGGCCATCAGCCGATGAAGGGGACGCACAAACGCGATCCTGGGGGCTTGATTGGCTCGCCAAGAAAGACATGTTCGAGACCTGTCTGCGCGAAGAAGGCTATACGCTGACAGACTTGCAGAAAAGGACGGTTCCCAAAGAGCTCGCTTACAGGCTCCTTCGTTGTGACATGGATTGGGCTAGGCTCACCGATGACGGACCAGGACATCAGTGGGCCCAGCAGGAGGAGGCAAGGTTTCCTCTTGTCTCGCCACGGGGCCCGGACAATGCTCCTTTCTACCCCGTGACCGGCGCGGCGAAGTCGCGATCCGACACCATTCGAGCGAAATCGGGCGATAGTCGCTATATCTGTAGCTGGAGCTGCGTAGCAGATCGACAAACGCATGAAGTGATGGATCGTTTTACAGACTCCGATGGCGATGCATCGGCACGATGGTCGAAGACACGCGCAATCATCGACAACCTTGAGAAGTACCCTGTCGAAGGCTGAGATGATTCATCCCGCGTAGACAGTCGAAAGAGGTACTCAGCCGCCTCGCGGACTCGTGCATTATAGCGAGAGGATACATCCATCCTGCGACGCGAACAGAGACTCGATGATAGAGGATAATCGGGATCACGATGATGTCGCAAAGACGAAGTATCTATTATCTAGGGGGCGATGTGCGGATCGAAAGGTCGCTTCGCAGCTTTCGGAAGCGTCTGGAGTTCCAGGTGGCCAGTTTCTCTGATTTGTGGCGCTGCTTGAAGGGATTGCGAAATGGTGAATGTGATCTCTTGATTCTCGACCTGGACCATCCGCCTGCCAGTGACCATAGGCCGCTTGTCGAGTTGAGACAAGTGTGTCCTTGCGCGAAGATCCTGGCGTTAGTCACCCATGCCGATGTTGTAGGGGCGGTTAGGGCCATGAAGGAAGGGGCTCTTGATTGCATCGAGAAACCTCTCGATGGATATATGCTGCGCTCGAAGGTCGAGTGTCTTCTGGACGGTAGAGGTGGGTCCTTAGACCTGGGCCATACTCATCTAACCACCATGGAGACTCTGGTCCTGGGGCGTGTCTTGGAGGGAAAGACTACCCGAGAGATTGCCCGAGATCTGCACCGCTCTCCGAGAACCATCGAAGTCCATAGAAAGAATATTATGAGAAAGCTGGAAGTATCGAATGTGGTTGATTTGGTACGGCTGGCGATAAGAAAGGGGTTTTGCCATGTACGATGGTCGCGACATTATGTTCGGTACCCTGTACAGGCATAATGGCCCCTGGCCAGTGTGCCGTTGCTTCTGGCATCACGGCAGTACGGCATGGGCAGAGTACACAGAAGTCACCTCCTGGGCGGACGACAAAAGCGAAATAGGTTGCATTTTAGGGTCTCCTGGCGTAGTATTGAGCCTGTACTATGCCGTTCGGGAGATTTATAGGGCGTTGCCATGGCGCTGTCGAGGCAGGTTATGCGGTTCCGAACGGGTGTCCTTTGGGAAAGGGGAGCGAAATATGCCGGTACCCTTGGATGCATTCCGGGACCTTACAGACGGTCTCACTCAGTGCGTCAGGACCAAGCTGGGAGAAAGGCTAACATCGAAGTTGGAGTATGCCGACCCAGATGACGTTCTCAGTCTTTGCATGAGACAACTGGAATATAAACTTCTTTCTGCAGAAAGCTTATGTCAACGATGTGGCAACCAAATACCCGTTGACTGTGACGACTGGATCAGAGATGAGGCTGAGCAGATCTCGAAGGAAACACTTGCGCAACCGTATGTACAGGATTGTGAACTTGTGGCTTGCTACTCGTTCCTGTCGCCACAACGAATTCGTAAAGATTGGAAGCAGAAGTATGACGCATATGTGGAAGCCACCGTTCAGTCGGTTATGTTGGAGCCGCCATGCGACGAGTATAAGGACGAATATAAGACGGAAAAGGAACGGAAGGAACTGTGCGCCAAAGTAAGCAAGATGGTGTTTGACGGGGATACTTTCAATCACCTAGCCAAGGAATATGAACAGCGCCAAGGGATAAGTCTTGACCGATTCCTAAAATCAAAAATCACGATGAGGACAAGAGAGGCAATTGTGCCGAATGGTGTGTGTGTGGGCGAGGGCGATTGCTCTGAGTGCGAGACTGTTGCTATCAAAGAAGGGCCTATTTCAACAGGAGATGGGGAGTTGATGGCTAAGTATCGCATGGCCCAAGCGATTCGTGAGAGCTATAGATTCAATTACTATTGGTATTCCACCCAGATAATCCAGCGTATTGCGACAAGACGCTATGGCCAAGGGATGCCAGGAATAGACCTGGCGCGAGTACAGGATGAGGTGGAAATGCGGGTTTTCGGAGAAGAGTCTTTTTGTCACGCGGTTGACCAATACAAACCGCGTCTAGGAAGGACGTTTGAGGTCTTCCTGAAACAACGAATCATAGACAGGGTAAGGAATGTAGTCGCACCGGCGCCTGGCCCGAACACAGGGGGATATGAACTGGAGGATCTTGAGGTCCCCGGTGCTCCTGGCTATTTCGCACCTGGCAAGAACGAGCCCATACGACAGAGGGAATTATCGCGAGCTATCCGGGAATGCCTGAAGGAGCTCTGGAGTCTGAGCAAAGGTCGCCGGATGTGGGTTGCTCTCCAACTGAGGTTCTTTGGAGTTCTCTTCCCTGATGAAGTACCGGCCCTGGAAGATCTGATTGAAATCGTGGATTGTGACAAACTGCACCAAGCAAAGAACCGACATGGCAAGATCCATGCCTTGGAAGAGCTTGTGAGAGAATACAGGAAGCAGCAAAGGACTTTTCTTCGACTGGAAAGTGAAGATCTGCCGGAGGCCGAGCGGAATCGAAATACGATGTGTGAACGCGTAGACGCCTGTCGGTGGGAATTGGCGAAAGCGGGCCTTACGGTTAGATGGACTGACCGATTGGAAAGCATCGCCTTGAAGTACACTCAGGAACAGATGAAAGACAAAGCGAAGAATGCTTCTGAAAAACGCCGATTGTACCTCGAATTCATGATGAATTACCGACGTTACTATGAGGCAAGAAAGAACCTTCTTGATTTGAGGGCGGATTACTGGAAGGTCATTGCGTATCCACAGAGATTTGTAGCTGAGGTCCTTGGGAAATCACAACCTCAGATTGCCAAAGACATCAAGAGTGCATTGGAGCTCTTGCGTGAGTGTCTCCTCGGAAAAGGAGTCGCGAAGAGAGAATGGACTTCTGTGGATGATCCGTCAGAGCAGCATTCATGAAGTAAAAGTAGCATTGAGCCTCACCATAGAATTGGGAGCACATTAGATGTGTGCAGAAGATGAACGCAAGAGGCGGTACTCAAGGGATTCGATTTTGGAACGGGCGTTGTTTCCTAGCAGGCTTCCCAAGGTAAGCGAGTCTCAGCTATGGAGCTATGCCCTGGATTTACTCGGTCCCGAGGAAGAGGATCGGGTTATGGAGATGATCGCAAGAGATCCGGAGGCTCAGGAGGAACTGGAGCATATCAGGGATTCCATTGACTCGGCCAGCGAGTACAGCGCCAGACAGTCGCTGCTAGCCCGTGCTCGGGCACAGGCAAGAGCTGTGCTCAATGCTGCTGGACGAGAGCCGTCATCGATTGCAGCCATATTGGTACCTACTGATGAAGAACTCGCATTGGCCTATGAGAACGCAGCGTATAAGATTATGGGCCCGCCGAAGCTTGTGGCAGCAAGTGTAAGGGAGGTATCGAGATCGGAGGTGGACGTGACGGATCAGAGGCCGATGTCGCGGCCAATTGAGATAGTCAGTGACGCCGGGTTCAAGGTCTCTGTAGTTCTTGTTCCCGATAGCACTATTTACGCGTCTATCACCGTGTCGAAACCGCCACTCGACGGCGAAGTGATATTGTGGAAGTATGCCAGTGATCGTCAAGCATGGAAGGAAGAGGTTGCAGTCCCTTTGTCAAGGGGCAAGGCAAGTATTGACGGTTGTCCAGATGGCTTGTTGAAAATCACCCTTTCCGAAAACCGCGAACTTTCGTTTTGTATTGCCTCACCGACTGCCAAAGGTTGAAGCCTGGAGAGAACTCATGGATTGCGTGGTGCTCAAGTACCGTGTGTGCTCCGAAGATCGCATAGAGCTTGAAGTCGAGGTCCACAAGGATAACACGCAGTTGAATCATCCCAGGATTTTTCCTGAGGTGTGCTCGCATAAGGGACTCGACAAACTTTCACGCGACATATGGCCCGTTCTGGAGAAGGCAGTCGACTTTTCCGGCAGTATGAACCCAGCAGTAGCAGTGGGGCATATCAAGAAGATCAAAGAACATGGCACAGAACTTAGACGCATGTTGTTGCCTGATCCGCTGGTCCAATATTTGGAGAAACCCGATTGCCCATATCACATCATATTTCGCTGTGACCCAATGCTCAACGGCATTCCTTTCGATCACATCTTCGTTTGGGGAGATTTCATTTCTTTCAAACGACCTGTAGGCAAACAATTGCTTAACGACGAGATGCCATTGTGGCCTACCTCGATACCTCAGTGCGAGAGCTATCAGGCTCTTGCTCTGATTGATCCGGGTGGGCTATTCCAGGACGCGATGAGAGAAGAGGAACTTAAGAGGTTCAAGGACGGGGCGAAGGAATTTGCAGACTGTCGTCGTTCAGAGAGGCTCCAAGGCAGGATCGAGTTTGTAACGAAATCGAGCGGTAGCAAAGGTGACGTTGTAAAAGCCGTTCGGGACAATCATTTTGTCTTCCTTGCTTGTCACCATTTCTACAATGAGGATAACCCTGGACTTAGCGGCTTTCTCCTTGCGGAAGCTGCGAGGAATGAGCCCGACGAGCTTTTTACAGCGGAAGACCTTCTGGAAAGCGTCGGGGCGGGAGATCAGCCACCGTATGTGTTGTTGTCCGCTAGCTGCGAGTCCGGTGTCACAGAGGGGTGGGATGCGAACTGGCGAAAGAACAAAGGCCTGTACGGGATGGTGGATGCGGCTCTGAGGATCGGCATTCCACACTATATTAGCACTTCTGTAGAGATCCCGGCCTGCAACTCTCTCGCGATTGCTTCGCCCTTTTTCGCTGAGATTGCGTCGGGTAGGACGGTTGGAGAGTCCCTACGTCGCGCTAGGCTGGCTTTCCGCGGTCAGCACAAGACAGATGCCTGTCATCCGGGAACAGCTCTCGGACTCGCCTTCATGCTGTATGGCAACCCTGCCAACGCCTATTTTTGCGCCCGGGGTCATCGTACGGCCAGCCATATTCATCACCCCCCCGTCGGCTGTTGTTCCATCCTGGATGATGGAAGGCCCTGTGGGGCGGTAGTGTGCCAGAAAGATGACGGCTATCACAAATCGCTATGCTCAGCGCACTTCACGGATCGGCAAATCAAGTGTTCTGCGGGGCATTCCGTTGGCTCACGTGACGCTCTCCATTTGTGTTCTGTGGAAGGATGCACAAATGTCTTTTGCTCACAATGCAGAGGCGCTGAGCAGAGCAAGTGCTGGTTTCATCTATGCCACGAGGGGCATGAAGTTACTGATGATAGTCAGAGGAAGATCTGCTCGGGGAAACATCAGGATGATGAGAAACGTATTGTGTGCCCGAAGGAGAACGGCTGGGAACAGGGCCTTTGCGACGAGTGTTACGAGCACACGTGTAAGGCTACCAACACTGGCAAAAAGGGGCCAGTTTGCCCGCACTGTGGCGGATACATAAATCACGCCAACCCCTGGTTTGCAGCCTGTTATGACTGTGGCCGACAGGTGTGCTCTTATTGTGGGCGCTGGCACAAAGAAACGATCTATTGCCCGGACACGACGCCGGGGGATTCGCTGAAAGTTACAAGGGATAGAAATTGGCTGAGACTCATAGAGGAGCGGGCATTCAAAGACCAGAAAATAGCTTCTCATCAGCGATTGGAGCAACTTCTGGAGTTCGTTAAGTCATTTCAGGCCAATGTGTTGGTTAATATTGGCGAGGAAACACACCAGTTGCTGATGCCCAGACTGTCCCCACCTTCAAGCAGCCCGGGCAGGATTCAACAAGTGATTGGGATGGAAGAGGAAGAGCAAGAGGAACTTAGTGAGAAGCAACTGTTCGCTGAGCTGAACGACTGGAAGTTACCCATGCATCCCGGTTTGCAGAAGCAATGGGAACCTCCTGACGAGTGGCTGGGGCATATGCATCAAGTCAATCGCATCTGTGTGAACGTGGTCAAGGCCAAGGGTCTTCTGAGCAAGCCAATACTTGTTGCCGTTTGCAGCCTCGTTCCTGTGGAGTGGCAAAGAGATCGTGGTCCTGTACTTGTAGATGCAGGCTCGGGACACATCGAGAAGGTTCGTCGTGTGGTCAAAGAATGGTGGCAAGCCAGGCATGGTGAAACCTTGCCTGATCTCTATATGGTTATCCATTCTCCCGTGGGCTGGATACCAACATGCAAACCTGTCTATGGGCAGGGGCATATGCCAGTACTCGTTACTCCTTCAGGCGGGGACTGGAATGTGCAGTCACCTCCTATAGAGGGTATGCCGGAGCATGTGCGCGCCTTTATGGACCTTCTTCAGCCTAGGACGACATATATGCGATTGCATTACATTCGAGCTAGGATTGAGGCGTACTTGTCCACGCATGACTATACCACGGTACACAAGACCCGGAAGAGTATCAAGGAGCAGTCGGGACAGACAATGCTCGATCGCGAGATTTGTAGGGCCTTTGAGATTCTAGCAGACGAGCCGTCGTTTGAATTGGATAAGCGAAATGGCCAACCTGTTCTCAGGCATGTCGCTGCTACTATGTGAAACCTCGGTGGACGTGTGACAATGAGGACGTCAAAGCTGTCGAGGTTTCGTGCTAGTGCTGTGGGATTGGTAAGCATCTGTTGCTGTGCCGCTAGGGCGTGTCCTAAGTCTCAGGGTTATTGGAGCCTGTGAGGCTAATGAGAATGATTCTGCGGAAGGGCGTGTTAGGCAGACCGAAGGAACGGAGGAGATGAATAGGAAGTAAGTATTGGTCGTAGTTGTAGGTGAGATCAGCACACTGGTGAAAGGATGAGCTATGGCGTTTGATACGCGTGCCTTCGAACAGGCCATTTCTCGCAAGAAAGGTTTGATGGACAAGCTTGGAGATGCGGGACGTTTTCTGCGAGCACTCGTCGACAGTGGTGAGATCTCGGAGGCGGCGATCAAAACGGCCATTGAGGAACTGGAGCGGTATACCGAGGCCGTATTCGAGGATATCGAGAGCACTGGAGACAGGTGGCACCGGCTTTACCGTCAGATCGCCGAATTGAAAGAGAAGATGGCCGATGCCCCTCCTCCCGTAAAGCGTGCCCTGACGGCCGAGGCCAGTGTCAAGCTGAGATCCTATGATGGATTCCAGTCTCGCATTGACGGGCTAACAAGGAATGGAGTTGCGGCACAAGTATTGGTTGAGAAGTTGCACGATGTCTTGCTCCTTCTGAAAGGGCCGATGACAGAAGATGCCATAGACGATTGGACAACGAGGCTGAGTGAAGCTATCGAAGCGAGGGCTGTTTCCGATCGGGCTCTTCGCGAACTTGAAGGGATCTCAAAACGATACGAATCAGCCTCAGAGCCCTTGCCGGTGGAACGTACGGAAGAGGAACTGGACAAGCTCACATCAACTGAGGAATTGCCCAGGGGAGAGGTTGAAAGACGTCTCGAAGAGGAGTTCTAGGGATTGGGTTGGTATCCGGCTTCGCAGGCCCGATCACCTTCTCTGGAGTGTCTCGTTCAGAGTCGCGAAAGTCATGAATTGGTACTGACACGTATTTGCCAGAAGTACCGGGAGATTGCACAAATGAGACTTGCAGATTATTTCAGAGATCTAAGCCAGCTGTTCAAGTCGACCAAGCAGCGAGAGCGAGAGAAGGAACGTGAGCGACGTCAGGCCTTTCGCAGAGCGGAGATGGCTCTCGATGAAGTGAATGCGAAGCTCAAAGGGTTGGAGAAGAAAGGGCGTGATGCTTGGGCTAAAGCCAAAGCATTGACCAGGACCGGACAGAAAGCTGCAGCCCAGCGCGCCATAGTGACCTATCGTGGAACTCAGGTCATGGCCGTCAAGATTGACCAGAAACGATTCGCGTTCGAGCAGTCGCTATTAACCATGGAAATGGCGAAAACGGACGGTGATTTTTCCCGGGCATTGGCGTTGATGGCTCAGGTTACAGAGGTCGATCCAGACAAGGTTGACGATGTCTTGTTCACGGTCGATATGAAGAGGTCTGAGCAAGGGGAAGTTGACAAGCTATGGATGAAAGAGTACCGTAAACACATGGAGGGCGCAGAGGGTGCATTAGAAGACTTCGTGCCGTCCCTGGAGGAACTCGGTGCCCAACTCGAAGAAGAAGCTTCTCACGAAATTGGGATTATGGAGAATGGGTCCACCAGTACGGAGCTGTTGCAGGACATTGAGAAGGGTCGTGAGCGAGTGCGGAAGCTTCTCGAAGGGGAGGATCCTAAATGAGCTATCTTGCCGACAAGCGCAGACATCACGAAAAAGCCTGTGCGGAGGCGATTCGTGGGAAGGATTACCGACTTGCAAGGTTTCACGCCGCAAAGACGGCTGAGTTCTCATTGAAACTCGCGGAACAGGTCGGAGGCAAGGTGGCCTGTAGTTATGTAAAGGACGCTTTTGACTGGATCGTGATAGGAGAAGAAGTGGCAGGGCGTACAGCTCCTACCGCAGCGACGGAGTCCGGCATGGAGGGAGGTCCGCGTGAACGAGAGCAGGACTCTGAGGTTGAGTCACAGTGGCTAGTGACAGAGAAGCCGAATGTGTCTCTGGATGAGCTTGCAGGAATGGCGGATGTGAAGCAGTTGATTCGCGACATGATTCTCGATCCACTCCGCAATCCCGATGCGGCGATGAGATGGGGTGTTACCAAAGGTGGCGGCATCCTCGTATTCGGGCCTCCAGGCAATGGCAAGACGACGCTGGCAAAAGCCATTGCTCACGAATTGGACTGCCCTTTCTACTTGGCGACAGGTGCCGATATACGTTCAAAGTGGAGTGGGGAGGCCGAGAAACGTCTAAGACAGTTACTTCGGCAGGCCAGATCACACTCCGTGTCTGTGCTGTTTATCGACGATCTCGATAGCCTGTTACCTCGCCGGGGAGGACACTCAGTTGTAGATAACCGAGTTGTCTGTCAGTTCCTGGCGGAGGTGGGTGGGTTTGAATCCAGCAAGAATGCCCTCCTCTTGCTCGGCGCGACGAACTGTCCGTGGGAAATCGATGATGCGGTCTTTCGCACAGGGCGCTTTGATGAAAAGCTTTTCGTTGGCTTGCCCGATGAGGCGGCTCGTGAACAGATCTTGAGGATGAATTTGCACGAAGTCCCGCTGACGCCGGAAGTCGACTTAGCAGAAGTTGCTCGATGTCTGGAGGGGTACACTGGTTCAGACATCGTGGGCATCGCGAGTTCTTGTCGGCGAGCGGGTTTTCGACGAGAAATAAGCGGTCAAATGGATACGGCTGTAATACCTTCTGACGTGGAAGAGGCGCTGGCGAGGATTCCTCCATCGGTTACTCCTTCACTCATGAGGAAATACGAGGACTTCTACAAGAGACGCTTCTAAGCGGCACAGAGCAGTTGGAATCAGTAGCCGTTGGAATGGGAATCGGTCATGGTCAAAACTGTAATGATAATTGGTTTGGCCGCTGTTGCAGTCGTTTCTACAGGGCGAGCCCGTATTCGACAGGGGCGCATGCCGAAGATGCGGATTCTTGTTGATGTTGTTGCATATCATTCCGACGCTCACGCCGTCATAGTCTCGCAAGCGGAATCTGATGCTTCGTTCAACCTAGGGCATCGCCTGGTTGCTGTAAGTCTCTTTATTCTGCTCGCCCCAGTGATGACTGCTCCGTTGGCCAATAGGGTCCTCGACAGGGAATCCAATGCAAGCAACCTTCTGCTTCTGCTTGGCTACACAGGGCTCGACATGCTGGTGGTTCACGTGGTCGGCGGTTTTTCCATTAGAGGGATCGTATCCGCTATGGTCTACATGTTTGGACTGTTGGCCGTGTTCAGCTACAACCTTTGGACCTGCGCCTTTCTGGGCAGACTGAGGCCGTGAATACCCGTGGTCGTGCTGCTCGAGTTATGGATCCGTACAGCAGGGATGATTCTAGGGCACTGCTGTGCATGTTCGTGGAGTGGAGATTGCTTGCCCAAAACAGGTTGTGTCCCTTGACTGTCGTCAATAGGAGGTGTTTGACCGCATCTTCTCAGAGGGCTGCCGGTGGGATGACGAGTTGGCAATACTGCGGGTCAGGTGATATGACGTCGACTATCAAGAGTCTCCTCATGATGAGATTGGAGTCTTGGAGAGCTTGAAGCTGTAGAGAGAGTCAGAACTGTGTGAAGATTCTGGGTCTGTGAGCGTCTGACAGCAAGCGATTGCAGTGCGAATACAATACCTGAATTGAACCCAGGTCCTATCGGCGCAAGATTGGCCTTAGTGTTCTTGTCATGCACTCTGCAAAGGAGGTCGAAGACCATGTTCGCAGCAAAGACAGCCGAGTATATTTCAAATTACTCAAAGATAACGCTCATGGCCGTAACATTGACAGCGTGTGCAACTGTGGCTAAGCCTCAGGCCCCGCCTTTCAATGCGAAGAACTACCCTGTCCTATATTCGAATGACGGATTCGTCTTTGTCAGAACTGACGATTTGCAGTATGGCTTCCGTATCGGCGAGGGTGATGATCCAGATTGGTCAGATGACGGTAACAAAATAGTCTATGAAACAGGGTCACAGATAGCGATTTACACCCTTGATGATAGGAAGACCCATGCGACAGGCGTCTCTGGCTGGCTTCCCCAATGGGTGGATAATGACAGGCACATCCTCTTCACTCAGAGAAAAGCCGACTCTTTGGATGGGAAGATCATGCTCATGGAGGCCGATACCTTTAAGACAAGACAGATAGGGTCAGGGCATGTGCTTGGGGTCGCGGGAAAAGAGGTCTTTATGAGGGACAGAGACACCTTCTGCGGATACGATATGGACGCTGATAAGAAGCTCCCGTCACCGATACCTCCTGTGGATTCAGATGTGGCAGTCGCCACAGCGGATAATGGCAGAGTCATAGCTTTCACCATGGTGGGTAAGACTGAAGAAGGCAAGCAGGGCGGCCATTTCATGCCAGGGGAACACCTGGGGGTGAAGACTGTCCTCGTCCTCTATACGGAAGAGCCTCAGAAGAGCGGCGCGCTCGAGGCTACAGCGATGAAGGCGGGCTATACTCACGGGGATTACACCATGTTCGGGCCCGAATTCTCGAATGACGCAAGCAAACTCGCTGTAATCGACACCGTCTTCGATCATACCGATATCATGTCGCTCAAACCAGGAGAGAGCGGATGGCCGTCCACCAATAGCACGGTATACGTATGGGATCTGGGGAGCAAGACCAAGAGGACATACTGCAAGGGTATCAAGGACATTATTGAGATAGAGTGGGCCGGCGACGACGATAGCATGTTCATAGCATATATGACCGAGAAGACATATCCTACCGAGGTCAAAGGCATGAAAGTTCAGGTAGCCTTGGCTCCGAGGTTCCTCACTCCACAATTCGTCGAGAAGAACAACCTCGACAAATCGTATCTGAATGCCGACCAGATATGCCTGTTTAGGGGTATTGATGACAGGGGCATCGCCTTCAGCGGACACTCAGTGGACTATTTTGTGGAGAAATGACTCGTTACTCAAATATTGAAGGGACTTGAGGGGCCCGGTTTGGCGGAAGATTCGGTCAGTTTCAATCGGGTGTCTTTTCATCCGGGGGAGGTATAACCGAAAGTTGTGGATGGCGTGCATGAAAAGAGCGGCGTATCCTTCTGAGTTGGAACATTCAACGAAGACTCATAGGAAAGGACACGCCACATGGCAGACAGTACCGTATCGAGT
>Ga0123334_1003845_pt1 | contig 15844 bp, 31 predicted proteins | sample BiotimSIPDNA_FD_89706 | JGI IMG/M metagenome (GOLD analysis project Ga0123334, IMG submission 89706) | Anaerobic biogas reactor microbial communites from Washington, USA - Biogas_R1 time_0 SIP DNA | ecosystem: Engineered > Bioreactor > Anaerobic > Unclassified | place: Washington, USA... | reverse complement strand
GGATTGATAAACAGTATTGATTTGAGTTTCGAATATTCAGAAAAAATTCAGAAGTTGTGATATAATAAATTCGGTTACGAAAACACATACAAAATAAATTTATTTGAAAGGTAATTTAAAAATGGGTAAAAATGTAGGAATGAGTCACAAAGTTGGAAAAAGAGAAATCAAGTCTAATGTTCGCTGGATTGAATATGATATTGATTGGTTTGCACTGGCAAAAACAAACTGTTCAAAGTGCTATGGCCGAGGATATGAAGGTTATGAAGTTCGAACTGATGATGAGATTCTTGAAAATAAAGAACGTGTCAAGATTCTTTGCAAATGTGTAGTTGATAGATGGTCGAAAATGACTGATGATGAAAGAATGCTCTATGCCACACGTAAAGAAAATGCTGATGAAATTCTTGAAAAGGCAAAAGCAGAAATCAATAAAGTAGTTGAAGAATTGAAAGCTGAACAGGCTCAATCAGAATAAAAATTTATCCTTCTTTTGAATTTTATAGCTCTATTGAAAGATAGAGCTATTTTTTATTAAAAATGTTGCCAATGATGTATGATTAAAGAAAACAAAGGAGCTATTATGCAAATATTATCAATTGATGCAGTTAATTCGATATTAGATGAATATAAAGAAAACGTCTGTAAAGATGCATTTCTTTCAGGCTCATATAGATTTAACAGAGCGAATGAAAAATCTGATATTGATATTGTAATGCCGATCATGTTTAAATCAGATTTAATAAAATATTTAGACTGCAACGTTATTTCGTATGTTGATTCATCATATAATGCAGGTGTTAAATTTATTATATTGTCGAGTAACAGAGAAATCACAATTAATGTCGTTTTTCTACACCCATTAGATTTTGTTTGCTGGTACAAAGCGGCTGATATGATATTAGCGTCTAAAGTTGAAATTAAAGATATGAGTAGAAATAAATTTCATGCTCTTCATCAGATTATGGTTTCATTGCCAAAAATGATGATTGATGAATATGTTGATTCGAATAACTATCAAAAATTTATAAATGGTATCGACAGCCATAAAATTGATGATATATTTGGAGATTATAAATGATTCTCATTGCTGGCGATTCTCATGCTGATTACAGATATATGCGAAAACTCTTTGATCTGGCCAAAGAAACAACTATCAAAGATATTATCATTTGTGGTGATTTTGGCTATTGGCCTACTGACCCTGAAGGAAAAACTTTTCTACATCATTTGAATAATTTCATGCAAGATAAAGATTTAAGAGTTTATTTTGTTGATGGTAATCATGAAGATTTCAGAGCATTGAATAAATTGCCAAAAGATAAAGTATCAATGATTCCCGAAGCTCATAATGTTTTTTACATTCCGAGAGGTGTCACAACTGTTATTGATAATCGAAAAGTATTAGGTTTCGGCGGTGCAGTCTCTATTGATAAACAATGGAGAGTATTAGGTAAGTCTTGGTTCATTGAAGAGGCAATCACTGATGATGATATCAATAATTTAAACGATGTAGAAAATATTGATGTTATGATATGCCATGATGGGCCCCTGGATATTGTTTCGGATCCAAGTTATAAGACTGATCATGATTCAGATATCAACAGACAGCGTTTAAGAAAAGCTGTGATGAAAGCCAAGCCTAAGATGTTATTTCATGGCCATTATCACAAATATCAACATTATATCAATGGTGAGATGTATGTATATGCACTTCACTGTAATTATGGAAAGTTTCATGAATCTTATAAAATTATTTGATATGATGTTATACTGATTATGTTCTCAAATCTCCTGGGATAAAGTTCCCTTTTAATACTCTCATTTTCGAGAGTATTTTTTTTTCTAATTTTTGTTGACTTTCATGTCGATAAATGTTATAATGAATGCATAATGAGATAAAGGAGATTTGAAATGAAAGTTAAAGAATTCGCAATGAAGCTTGAAAGTGCAACATCAGGTCGATTATTCAAAGTTGGGGGATGTGTTCGTGATTCAGTTCTCGGAAAACATTCTAAGGATATCGACTGTGAACTCTTTGGAGTTCAGCCAGAAAAGCTGACAACATTCCTCGACTCTCATAACATCAAATATGATATCGACCACCAAGCAAAATTTCCAGTCTATCGCGTTCAGATAGACAATGAAGAAATCGAAATCGGATTTCCAAGACGTGACAACAAAACGGGTCATAAACACAATGACTTTGAAATTGAGATTGATCCTTTCATGAGTCTGAAAGATGCCTCAGTGAGAAGAGATTTCACATGTAATGCAATGTATCAGAGTTTCAAATCTGATACGATTCTTGATCCTCACAATGGACTTGAAGATATCAAAAATAATGTTTTGAGACCTGTTGATTCAAAAACATTTATTGAAGATCCGCTCAGATTGTTCAGAGCTTTTCAGTTCATAGCAAGATTCGGATTTGATTATGAGCCAGTATTAGAACTCTGCACTGAAGAATTCGTAAATGAAACTAAACATCTTTCAAAAGATTCAATCTTCAAAGAATTTGAAAAAGCCATAGTGCATGGAAAACATTTTGTAAAAGCACTCAGTTTTTTAAAAGATTCTGGACTTTTGAAAGTTCATTTTCCTGATCTTGATAAACTTTCTGATTGCCAACAGTCACATAGACACCACGCCGAAGGAAATGTATGGAAACATACAATGATGGTTGTCGATGTCATGATGAATCAGTGATTAAATAATCAGAAACAGTGTTATAATCAATTTAAAATTAGTTCAAGGAGAAATATATGACCTATCGAAAAAGAATACTCAGAAACCGCAAGAAAGAAAAGTATTTGATTGTCGGAACATTCGAAGTTGCTCATGAAGGTAATATGCAGCCTATTAACTTTACTTTTTCACTCAATACGCGAAAAAATCAGAAGTTGATTAAAACTGACTCTGCTCATGAAAAATTGAAAGCTTATATCAAAGATATTTTTGAAGAGCAGAAGTTTGGTCGTGATGCAGTTCATAACGTATCAATCACTAATATTGTTAAAGCAATTTAAGGTAAAACTATGAAAGAAACAATAAAATTTGCCAATCAGCCGATATTCAAAGAACAATGGGAAAAGAATCTTCATAAACCAATCGAAGTATTAGAAAAGCCTAATGAAGTTGTTAAAATTGTTAATGACGCTGTTAACTATGAAATAATGTTTAATATGCTTAGAAATTATTTCAACAATGTTGATGTGATTAAAATTTACAGTTTCATTATAGACTATGAAACAACAGACAGTGACATTATAGTGAATTCATTGGAGATTGTAATATGATTTCAACTCGTGAAACAATTTATGCTGTAATGTATGAAAATCATATCAGTTCTGAATGCTATAAAAACTTTGAAGATTGTATAGCTTTCATTAAACGTGATAAGACAGCTAAAGCATTGAAAAATAGCCCTTGGACTTTTATCAATGATGTTGGCCATAGATACACAATACATGAACTCGTGATTAAAGGATAAATATCATGTTAGAAAAAATTCGTGAACTTGAAGAAAAAATTAGAGAATGGGAATATCACTATCGTATTCTTGATAACCCTATTGTGTCTGATGCTGTTTATGATTATGCGTTCAAAGAGTTGAAAAAACTCGCAGCTGAATATCCAGAACATATTTCTGAAAATTCTCCTGTTCATAGAATTGGCAATACTCTGATTGATGGTTTCAAAAAAGTGAAACATAAGCACGTCATGGGTAGTATTGAGAATACATACAATCATGATGAACTCAGAGCATGGGATATCAAACTCTCTGAAAAACTTGGCTGTAAAGCTAATTCTCTACGCTATACTCTTGAAGATAAGTTTGATGGTATATCAGGCTCAATTCACTATAAAGATGGAAAACTTGATTATGCTGCAACTCGTGGTGATGGTGAAACAGGTGATGATATCACAAACAATGTTAAAGCGGTTATCAATGTTCCGAAAGAATTAAAAATTTGGTATCTGACATGCGAAGTCAGAGGTGAATTTGTTATCTTCAAAAATCAGTTAGATATCATCAATAAAAAAGAGAACTCTGATTATAAGAATGTTCGAAACCTTGTATCAGGCACTATGAAATCACTCGATTCGTCTGTTATTCGAAATCGCAATGTTATCTTTATACCGTATTATCTCTATGATAAAGATGGAAAAGAACTTTCTTTTGATGATGGTAATATTGGTTCATCTGTATTTAGTCTATTCTGGCAGGATGCTTATCCACCGATTGTTAATTATGGCGGCAACATTGAAGAAATCATTCAGATATTGAAAGAGATTGAAAACAAAGATGATTATAAATATCATAAGAACCGCAAATGGTTAGTTGATGGTGCTGTTATTAAAATAAATAATTTTAATCTCAGAGAACAGCTTGGTTATGTTTCAAATTGTCCAGTCTGGGCAAAAGCATATAAATTTGAGCAAGAAAAAGCTATCACAACAGTCAAATCAATTACTTGGCAAGTTGGCCGAGACAGAATAACGCCTGTAGCTGAATTAGAACCAGTAGAACTTGAAGGAACAACAGTCTCAAGAGCAACAATACATAATGTTACACAACTGAAGAGACTGCGAGTTACAAACGGTTGCAAAGTAGAAATTGAAAAAGCTGGCTTTATTATTCCATACATCAATAAAGTAGTTGAAGATGATGGTATTTTGCAGATTTATATTCCGAGAACTTGTCCAGAATGTAAGGCTGAAACAGCCATTATTAAAAAAGAATCTGAAATACTGATATGCACAAATGAAAATTGTCCGGCCAAGCTCGTTAATAAAACTCTTTATATGATCAATGCTCTTGATATTGAAGAAATTGGTGAATCATTTGTTACTGAACTCGTATCAAAGAATATGATCAAAAATCAGTATGATTTGTTTCTATTGTCGTATGATGCTATAATGACGATGGATAGAATGGGCACGCGAAAGGCTGATAAAATATATCATAATCTTCAGAAAGCTATCATACAGCCATTATACAAAGTAATTCAGAGTCTTGGAATATCAGAAGTTGGAGAATCGAACAGTGAAAAAATTGCTAATAAAGTGGAATGTCTGGATAATTTTGTTAGTGCCGATGTTAATACTCTTACAAATATTGAAAATATCGGAGAAACTACTGCAAAAAATATCCTGGACTTTCTCGACAAAAACAAAGAGATCATCAATCAGATAAAGCAAATCTTTGTGATTAGAAAGAATGAAGGTTTCACAAATCTGCTGAATGGTAAGAAGTTTGTAATAACTGGCGCAGCCACAAAGTCTAGGGATGAACTATGTGCAATGGTTAAAAAGAATGGTGGCGAAGTTGCTGGTTCAGTATCGAAGAAAACTGATTACCTGATCATCGGCAGTAAAGAAGATGCATCATTTAATTCAAGTAAGAAAACAAAAGCGATTGAATTGAATGTTCCGATACACGATGAATTTTGGTTATTTAATGAAATTGGCCTGAATGAAGAAAAGGTTGTTGAACCGAAGAAGGTCACTGAATCCGCATTTGTTGAAATTGACGAAATATTTTAAAAGAATTTGAAAAGAAGTGTAATCATGAAAGATGTACATACAGTTTCTATGATATTAAAAGATATAGATGGAGAACATTTACAATCTGGTAATATCCAAATAAAAGACATTAAAATACTTTCTGAATTATATGGGAAATCGGCGGTTTTGATCATGTATGAAGAACTCATGAGCCGAGATGCAATAGAGCGTGAAGAACTCAGAAAGCAGCTCGCCGAGGCGCGGGCCACGATTGCTAACCACGAAGGAGGGCATGAAAAATGAGCGACACCCCTAAAACGGATTCCGCAGAAGCTTGGAGCGATAACGTCGGAATGGGTATATTAGTCGTTCCTGCTAGAGAAATGCGACAAGTAGAAAAGCAGCTTGCCGAGGCGCGGGCTGAGATTGAGAATAAGCAGTATTCTATAACCTGCGATGCAGAACGGATACAACTATTATGCGAGACAGTGGAGGAGCAGCGAGCCGAGATTGAACGGTTGAAGGCTAAAAACACAATACTTGATTCCTGTATCGCTGATATGGCAGAAGAACAGGCGGCATTGTGCGCAGAAGATCAGAGCATAACCGAGCTGGTTGCGTCGAAAGACAGGTTGATCGAGCAGATGCGGCGGGCAATAGAAAAGGTGGTTGCTAATTTTCGGGTTAATCTGCGCGATCTTACAGAGTTCGAGGAGAAACAAGTAAGGATATTGGAGGCCGCATTAGCGGCAGAAAGGGGCGAGAGATTATGAGTAAACTAAAACCATGTCCGTTTTGTGGCGGCGATGCAGAGCGTTTCACGATCGAATCTGAAAAAGATTATCCGGTAGACTTCGGCGGTGACGTTATCCAGTGCAAAAAATGCTTCGCATCGACAAAGGTGTTTTTTGGCGAAAAACAAGGCATCGTCAGCGCGTGGAATAAAAGAGCCGCGAAAGGTGAGTGAAAATGACACTCAAATTGCTATTAGCTCTTGTCGATGGGCACTTTCACGGCGATGATTCACAATTCAAATTTTTGCAAGCCTTGAAAGCGGTTGAGAAGCATTACCGCAAAAAGGGAAAGCGATATACCGCTGATTGCCTTAAAAGGCGGATTGATAATGTGGTCGCGGTTTGGGATGGAGAAAAGAGTGCCGAAGCGGCAGAAAGGGCGGGAAATGAAAGAAGAAAAGAAAGAAGAGTCAACAGAAAAAGAAATTACTCTGAATGACTTGTTTTAATTATGAAAACATTTATTATCAGTGATATGCACTTTGGCCATAAAAACATTATTAAGTATGAGAATAGGCCATTCGCATCAGTTGGTGAAATGGATGATTTAATCATTCAGAAGTGGAATAACTCTGTTAAAAATGGCGATATAGTTTTTGTGTTAGGTGATGTATCGTTTTATAATCAAGAGAAAACAAAAGAAATCATTTCTTCACTGAACGGAAGAAAATTTTTGATCATGGGTAATCATGATTATAAATGGAAAGAAACAGCATGGAGGAAAATAGGCTTTGAATGCGTTTATCGTTATCCAATCATTATTGATCAATTTTTTATTCTCTCTCATGAACCAGTTTATCTTAATGATAACATGCCTTATCGAAACATTCATGGTCACATACACAGTAAAAGAATGGATAATAAATGCTACGTTAACGCTTCTGTTGAATGCATTAACTATTATCCAGTCAATATTGTGGCTATAAAAAATTACTTTCATGATATAATGATACCTGTATTCAGAAAGAACTCATTTGAAGAAATAGGAGATTGATATGCAGATTAACATTAAAAACACAAATTTTAAACCGTTTACTGTTGAAATAACTTTTGAAAGTGAATCAGAAGCTAACAATTTCTGGCATAGAATGAACGTGGCTAATGAAGTTATAGCTATGCACAATGACGGGCATGAATTTTTGGAAGATAATAATTTAGAGTTGTGGGAAAATCTTGATAACTATTACAGACCAAAAGCTATTGAAGAAAAGCCAAAAACATTTGAATATAATGGACGCACTTATAAAATAAAGCGATTAGATAGTGGCTATGGTAATTGTGTAGGCTGTTATTTTGATGCAACTGGCAATTGTCCAAATGATTCAATTTTTAATTGTAGAGATTTGCAATCTATAGCTGTGGAGGTAACATCATGAGAAGATTAGCAACAATTAGAAAAATTGATCGTATTGAAGAAATTCTAGGTGCTGATAATATTTGTTTGGTTCATATTGACGGTTGGCAATGTGTAGCAAAGAAGAATGAATTCAAAAAAGACGATCTTTGTATTTATTTTGAAATTGATTCGATATTGCCTGATAAGCCATGTTTTGATTTTATGCGACCGAGAAAATTCAGAGTCAAAACAATTAAATGTATGAAACAGCTATCACAAGGACTAGCACTACCATTGTCCATTCTTTCTGATTTTAATCTTAATCCAAAAGATTATCAATCACGTGTTTCGATAGGAACTGATCTGACTGATGTATTGGATGTTAAAAAACATGACCCTGAAGCTGAAAAAGAATCTTTTAAACGTGTAGTAAAAGAAAAACCTTGGTATCAAAAGTTGCTTGGCAAGATTCCATATCTTGGAAAATGGCTATTCAAGAAAAAAGGTGCAACAGAATATCCGAGCCATATTGTATCAAAAACTGATGAAGAAAGATTTCAAAACGCTTCAAATGGCATGAAAGAATGTTTTGTTAATACGCCTTTTGATGTAACAGAAAAAGTTGATGGAACATCAACTACGTTCATTTATAAACCTGGTTCTTTCTTCACAAAAGAAACATTCATGGTATGCAGTCGAAACTTTCTTAAACATATTGAAGATGATTCATGGTGGTGGACTATTGCACGAAAAGCCGATATTTACAACAAAATGAAAAAGCTACACTCTGATATGACATTGACCAAAAACACCTATCTGATAATGCAGGGTGAAACAATTGCACCTGACATTCAGAAGAATAAATATAAAGTAAAAGATTATGATTTCTATCTGTTTAATGTTAAGCTTGTAACTGGTGATATAACAACTGAATATTCACCATCTCAGATTGAAGATTTGAAAGATTTACATAAACTTGATCTGAAAACTGTTCCTTTGCTGGCCGCAGATGTAATAGTTACATCTGTTGAAGAATTGAATGAATATATTAAAAATCGTGATTTTGGCATAGAATCAAGAGTGAATGAAAATGTTGTTGCCGAAGGTTTTGTAGTGAGATTGCAGAATCAGAATGTAACAAAATTTAAATCTTTTAAATTTATCAATCCTGAATTTCTTTTAAAACATGAGGAGTAATTTATGAAAATTGATTTTACAAAATTTCCAATAGGAACAAAAGTATGGGATATGAAACATGGCTGGGGCAAAATCATTAAAAATGATATTGCAAGTGCATATCCAGTCAGAGTAGAATTTCCCAATGAATATGAAATGTTTTATACTTCTCAAGGTAAAGAACATATTGATGATGTAATGCCAACATTATTTTTACATTCATTTGAAATTCCAGAATGTGCTTATAAATGTCCACCGATCATCAATCTCGAAATCCCGCTATTATCCAGAATTAAAAACATGATAAAACGATTATAATGGGTGAATGTGTCGAAGTAGATTTTTATGATATGTCAATGACTCTGCGAGTTATAGCCAATAACAATGAACATTTTATCAAACTCAGAGAAGATGATTTGACTATTGATAAAATCAAAAAAATTGAAATAGTTGATTTTTAAGGAGTATTTATGTTTTTTAATTCAATGAAACTGAAAATGAAGATTGAGAAAGAATTTGATGTGAAGTTTTTGGCAGTGACGGCGGGCAGAATAGCAGCGGGTTGGTGTTGCCGAAAGCGCCGACAGTGAAGAAAGGTAAGAAGAAATGAAAATACCGCAAGCGCATTATTTATGCGAAAGTTGCGCTATTAATCGCTTTGCTATTGAGGCGATTTTCAAGGCAAAGGAACTACGAAAAATAGGTAAGCAATGGATTTGTAAAGATTGCTATTACGACTCGCTATCCGAACGCGGATTGCACGCATTTAAGAACGACCCTAGTTTTTCAACATTTAAAAAGTTGTCTGAGCTTATAAAAGAAAAGAGGAATATTGATGCGAACAGATCATAACGGACTTGTTTATCGTTGTTTTGTGTGCAAAGAAAGATTTGCTAGACTTACAGAATCAACAGGATGCAATCACGACGGAGCTAGAATGTCTATAGAAGCGGCTGACTACATAGATAGATTGGAAAAAGAGCTGCAAAATGCTAACGCAAAGATTGTTGAACTGCAAGCCCTGTTACAATGAGCTTTTCAGGCGTTGCAAGCAGCATGAACGAAGCGGCCAAGCTGCCGAGGACTTTAAAAGGGTTTCTATGCTCAAATCTTTCATGCTTTGCACTCCAAATAGAGTATAGTTTGAGTATAGCACAAAAACTTTTTAACTAAAAATAAAATTAGTGCTTGCAATGAAAAAAAGATTGTGCTATATTCAAATTGTGCGAAATTAAAAAATGAGGTAACAACAATGAAAAAAATTTTTATGATCGACCAAGATTTTTCATCTCTCTTAAAAAGAGATGGGATTGAATTTAAAACCATTCCGGTCATTTGCGCTAACGGCGCAACCAATCAAACTTGCTACGAATATATAAGCAAGAAAACCGGTCGCAAAGTTCGCGCGATTGAAACTATCATGCTGGCCGGTTGCGACGGGTTTACCTCTGAAACCGTTATGAAAGAGGTAAAATAGTGAAACCAACCGAACGCCTTACTGACGGGCAAATTGATTTATTGCGCGATTTGATTGATAATCAGATTAAATTCAATCCGTTTAATGACGTGTTGATCTTTCTCGGCGATTATATCGACCGTGGCAAATCAAGCGGCGACGAGTTTGAAACAATGCAGTATATTCAGCGATTGCAAGCTAATCGACCCGAAAAAATCGTTGTGTTAAAAGGCAATCACGAAGATATGGCCGAAAACGCATTAACAACTAAGCCGGACATTGCCAAATATGGCGGTTACAACGCTTATAGTCACGGCGAAGAAGTAGATAATAGATTTATGTTTGCTTGGAAGCAGAATGGCGCTACCGCTTGGCAATGGGGCGATGCACACAAAGAACGCTTGCTGAATTGGATTGCAGAAATGCCATTGTATTGCTTAACCGATGACTTTCTGTTTGTTCACGCTGGCGCTGATGCAGATTTGCCAATAGAAAAGCAAACGACCGTTGATTTGTTGTGGAATCGTTACAACTTTGAGAAATATAAAGGGCGACGATTAGTTGTTGGTCATACGCCGACAAAGAGCGGTCTTGTTAGCTTTGAAGCTAATCGCATCATGGTTGATACTGGCGCATTCTTTAAGGGCATTCTATCGGCTGTAAACGTGCTTAATGGCGATGTTTTTCAGGCAGTGCGTTCATAATTTCGGGTTGTTCACAAAAACGAACATCGTAAATCGCGAATTGAGAATAAAAGGAGAAGCAATGAAACTAACACGAGCGATTATTGATTTTAATCAGATTTGTTTTGCACAATTTTATGGTTCAGTGCAAAAAGATGATGAACTTGAAGATAGAGATGATAAGATTCTTTTTTTTAAACATTGTGTTCTGAATAAGCTGGCCGATATCAACAAAACATTGAAAGCCAATGAAATCATATTAGCAATGGATTCAGGCTCATGGCGTGAAGATGTATTCACATACTATAAGGCCAAAAGAAAAGAACAGCGTGCCGACAATTCAATAGAATTCAATTTAATCTTTGAATGTATTGATGAACTGAAAAAAGATTTATCTGAACTGAATTACAAAGTGATAGCTGTCAAAAAGGCTGAAGGTGATGATGTAATTGCTGCACTAGTTGATAAATTTCTCAAAGATGAACAAACTGAAAAGATATACATTGTTTCAACTGATAAAGACTTTCAACAGCTGACTAATGAAAGAGTTTTGTTATATAATCATCTCAAAGGTGAACTTATCAACTGTGCTGATAAAGACGTATTCTTGATCAAATTGATTATGTCTGGCGATACTTCTGATGGTATTCCTAATATGCTCTCTGATGATGATACATTTGTTAATAGTGCTAAGAGGCAAAAAGCATGTGGTGAAGTGAAACAGAATAAAATTCTGACTGAAGGTCTTGACAACTTCTTGAAATCCGATGCTCTTATACGGAAGAATTTTGAACGCAATCAGAAGTTGATTACTCTTTCGGAACAATACATACCATCAAACATCTGGAAAGCGATTCAAGATGAATATGATAAAGTATCATTGACTTTTAAACGAAAAAATGCTATTGTTATTGCTAATTTTTTCAGAACTCATAAATTGAATGGACTAGTTCAAAAGGCTAATGATTTCATCTGAGGATTTATAATGAAAAAATGCTGTATCATGATACTATTGTTTCAGATGTTTTGCACTGGCTGTATGAAATCGAACTTTCTTGACCCTACTGATGAGATAGAAATCAAAACATCTGATGGTCTTGAAAAAGAAACAAAACAAATAATAGATAAGATTACTGAATAAATAAGAAGGCAGACAAAATCCATAAAAAGATATTGTCTGCTTTTTTCTTGAAAAAATTTTAAAATAAAGCTAAACTTTTTGAGCTAAAGTAACGATATATATAATGTAAGATTTGAAAACAAAAAAAAGGAGAATGTGAAATGAAAGACTTATTCTTAGTGATTCTGACAGTTCTGGTGAGTATTAACCTGTTGTATGCTATTGATAGACTTGAAACAGTGACTAATGAATTGAAGCTGGTTGAAAAAGTCTGGTCAGTGCAGATGCCTGATCATGATGAAGATTTCGAGTGTGAAGAATGGGAAAATGGTTACACTGATGAAGAGTGGACAGAATTGCTCGGACTTTAAAGGAGAAAGAAAATGAATAAAGAATTGATTGAAAAAGTAGATGCTCTGATGAATGAATGGTTCAATAATATTAATAATGACAAAAGCAATAAAGCTTGGAAGAAACTGCTTGGAGATGTTAAATGATAAACTATATCAATCCAATTTTCAAATGGTTCAGAAACAGACAGAAAACAGTTAAATGTCAGAATTGCAATCACTATGACTTCGGAATGTGTAAACGCTATCCACCACAGGTAACATTAGCTAGAATATGTTTACAAAAGCAAGAGCATGATATTGGTTATCATCTGCTTTCAAAAAGCCATTACCCAATAGTTGATAAGAATGATTACTGTGCAGAATTCGAATAAAGGAGATTATATGAGAATGGAAGATGAAAGAGTATTTAAGATTCTTGAGCCATTAGGGTTTTTGAAAACAAATCAGTTGTTCGAATACAAACATGAAGCGCTAACATATGCAGAACCATTTAGAACAGCTTTGATCAATGAAGAAGAATTGATCAGAAAAGCTATTGAGTATGTATGTATTGAATACTTTAAAATGGGTAAACGCTTTGCCTATCTTGAAGTGGAAAATTTCATTGAAAAGGTTCGTGATATAGTTTAAGATCCTCCATATTTTAATTCTGATGTTTAACAGCATCAGAATTTTTTCTAATTTTTGTTGACTCTCATGCCGATATATGTTATGATGATTGAGTAATGATATAAACAAACAAAGGAGATTTGAAAATGAAAAAAGTATTAACGGTTGATGTTTATAGAAATTCTAATGATTCGCAACCATTTAACAAATTTGATGGTTTAAATACTCTTAACTTAATTTCAACAAAAGATGTTGAAATTGATGGACCCAGCTATCATGAAGCTGATCTTGAAAATGAGCCATTAATCGGTATCTTTTGTGACGTTCTCTGTGGTGAAGAAATATATAGAGCTTTCCCTGTAGATATTAATGGAAAGAAACTGCCAAAATGGTGGATGATGGGTGGAAACTATGTTTCAACATCAGACTCAAGATTTCCACTCAAATATCCTGTTAGATTGATGGATAGAAATGAAAATTGAAAGGAAGATTAATATGAAACTTGAAACAGTGAATGAACTAATCAAAACATACGGTGCTCAGACAATTTATAAAGTTGCCAAAGGTCGAATGAAAGGTAATAAACACCTCTGGTATAGTTTCTTCACAACTCATAATGATATCATTGAAGTTGAAACAGTTAAAAATCTTGCCTATGCCAGAATGACAGATGTTGAAAGAGCATATTTTAATTAATTTTTAGTCAGCCAGTAACTTGGGAGACTTAGACAGCAAATTAAACAAAATCAAAAATCCCTCTCATTGATTTGAGAGGGATTTTTTTTATCAATCTTTCTGATGATATCGTCTTTCATATTTAAACGTATGAATCAATTCACTCTCTTCAGTAAGCTTATCATACTTCTGAACAGGCACGAATTGATTATTGACCATACAATACTTAGCTCTGATCTTATTCTTTTTGTCAGTGCAAACAATCAGAGATTTATACGGATCAAGTCTATAAATTTCATTCTGTTGACCTTCAAGAATCATTTCAAAATTTTCGAGTAATATTTCAGGCAATTTCATTTATCAATCCTTTCATAATAACAATCTTCAATTAAACACATTGTTGGATATTTGTATTCGAAATATGTAACACTATTGCATGTATCTTTGAAACAACATAAATCACATGGCTGAACACCGAATTGACGTGAATGATATATAACTTTCAGCTTTATCACTTCTCCAAGATGATTTGTCCACATAAATTCTCTGAACCGCATATCCACCTCATTTTAAGTTTGACTTCTGCAACGATACCTTTGAACACGTTGTTATTAATTACTGATGTAATATCGTTAATCGCATGGCCATTAAGAATCATTTGATTGATATCTTTACCCCATGCAGAAACGATATCGGGCCAGATAACAACATTAAATCCAGCTTTAATAACTTTCATGATACGATTTGTGATTTGACTATTTCTTCTTTCATTGTCATAGACAAAAATAAAATTATCTTTGTCTGAGACTTCAAGTAAACGATTCAGATCAATGTCAGCTGAGTTGATACTAATGGCATTAGGTAGAAACAAAGAATCAAGATAACCTTCAGTTACATAGATTCTTTCTGTTCTCTTCACTTTTTCAAGACCGCAAACATTCAATTCATCTTCATTGAATAATATGCTGATGTATCTTAGCTTGTTAAATTTGCTTATAGCACGTCCTTGAGCACCTACAATCTTCTTATTGATATTGAATATAGGCCAAACTATTCTTTCATCACTAGCACCTATCTGAGTGAATTTATTCGCTATTTTTGAATTAACCCACATGGGATAATTGTAACAGAAATAAATATCATCAAAAAACTTAAATGGTACTTGCCTGTCAGAAAGATATTTTCTGGCACGATGTTCAACATCAAGTTCTGAGATGGGTATCAAATCAGTTATCTTTTCTAACTCGACACGTTTAAAATCAATAGTTGATTTCTTTTGAACAACTGTTTTTAATTTAAAAATAATTGTCTTGACGTATTCAACATAGATATGATAACATTGATCTTTCAAGAAAACAGAAAGTGGACGTGAATAGCCACAATTGAAACAGTGATAGAAATAATCACCATTCTTATTGATTATCCACGCACGCTTCTTTCTTTCATTCTTCTGAGAGTCTTTACAGACGTAACAGCGAAAATGAAACTTATCACCCTTTTTCTTTAATTGTTCTAATCCAATAGCATAGATTAGATTTTCAATATCAGGATTTATCATAAGTTTTTCAGGCGTGTCTTAGCATGTGCTATTGCATCGTCTTTCGTTATTATTCTTTGAGCAAGCTGAAGCTGTCTGACTTCATCAAGTATCATTCCGATTGATTTACCCGGAACAAAACCGAGTGCTATCAAATCTCTACCCTGTATCAAATGAGGCAATGAACTATTCAGAACACCGAGATTTTCAATTCTCTGTCTGAATTCATTGTTTTCTTTGAGTGTTTCTGAACCAGGCTTTCCAACACAAATTCTACCGAGACCATCTGCTGTTCTCAAATCCATCAAATCGTTCAATGATGTATGATTCTTTTCGAGTTCGTCAGCTTTCTTCAATAGTGCTTTATCACTTATTTTAACATCAATCATGTGATTTTTAACAAGTGCAACAACTGGCTTATGAAATTTATTAGGAAGAAATGATTCAACAATTGATTGTGCTATTTCTGCACCTGCTTTATCATGAGCAGGCGAAACTATATCCTGTTTCTTCTCACTAAAAGCAGTAACAGCAGGTTTACCAACATCATGAAGTAATGCAGCAAAGAACATCATCACTTTTTTATCTTTTTTC
>Ga0123334_1003843_pt1 | contig 15844 bp, 13 predicted proteins | sample BiotimSIPDNA_FD_89706 | JGI IMG/M metagenome (GOLD analysis project Ga0123334, IMG submission 89706) | Anaerobic biogas reactor microbial communites from Washington, USA - Biogas_R1 time_0 SIP DNA | ecosystem: Engineered > Bioreactor > Anaerobic > Unclassified | place: Washington, USA... | reverse complement strand
CGGGCGCTCGATTTTCTTGTCGAGAACTCGGGAACGAGGACGAATCTGGAGGTAGACTTTTTCGGAGGCGAACCTCTGATGAACTGGGACGTTGTCAAACGGCTCGTCGAATACGCCAGAACCCTGGAAGAACCGCGGGGCAAGAAATTTCGTTTTACGCTGACTACAAACGGAGTGCTTATTGACGACGACGTGATAGAGTTTTCAAACAGGGAAATGAGCAACGTCGTACTCAGTCTTGACGGGCGCCCGGAAACGCACGACAGACTCAGAAAGGACTACACCGGAAAAGGAAGCTATGATGTGATAGTCCCCAAATTCAAGCGCTTCGCACAGGCGCGCGGCGGAAAAGACTATTATATCCGGGGAACCTTCACACACCTGAACACGGACTTCACCGCCGACATATTCCATATGGCGGATCTCGGCTTTACGGAGCTGAGCATGGAGCCTGTGGTATGCGCGCCGTCGGATCCTTTCGCGCTCACGCGGGAAGATCTGCCGGTACTGCTCGAGCAGTATGATATCCTCGCCGCCGAAATGATCAAGAGGAAGAAGAACGGAAAAGGATTCACATTTTATCACTATATGCTCGATGTGGAAAGGGGGCCCTGCATATACAAGCGGGTCTCCGGCTGCGGCTCGGGGACCGAGTACATGGCCGTTACCCCCTGGGGCGAGCTTTTCCCCTGTCATCAGTTTGTGGGAGAAGCTGAATACAGCCTCGGAAACATATGGGAGGGCGTAAAAAACACGCAAAAGCAGGAGGAATTTCGCCGCTGCAACGCGTACACGCGCCCCGAATGCCGGGATTGCTGGGCAAAGCTCTACTGCGCGGGCGGCTGCGCCGCCAACGCATATCATGCCGCGGGAGATATTTCGGGCGTATACCAATACGGCTGCGAGTTGTTTAAGAAGCGCATCGAGTGTGCGCTGCTGCTTAAGGTCGCGGAGGCTGAAGATTAAATAATGTTTGAAATCATGGATACTCCGATATGCGATTTTATAAACGGCTATATAAAAAGCGGGGTTTCCCGGCTGCATATGCCGGGGCACAAGGGTGTTCCTTTCCTGGGTTTTGAAAAATACGATCTCACCGAGATAAAGGGCGCCGACTCGCTTTATGAGGCTTCCGGCGTTATCGCGCGCAGCGAGGGCAACGCGTCGCGATTATTCGGCACTGAGCACAGCTTTTACTCAACCGAGGGCTCGTCCCTGTGCGTGAAGGCAATGCTTCACACCGCCATGATAAACGCGGTGCCGTTTGAGGGAAGACCGGTCGTCCTCGCAGCCAGGAACGTGCACAAGTCGTTTATACACGCCTGCGCCCTGCTGGATATTGACGCCGAGTGGCTGTATCCGGAAAGCGGCAGCTATATATGCAGCTGCAGTGTCAGCTGCGCGGAGCTGGAGGAAAAGCTCGGATCCATGGCGGCGCCGCCCATTGCCGTATATATCACTTCCCCGGACTATCTGGGAGGGATATCGGACATTTCGGGCATCAGCCGGGTATGCGTAAGGCACGGTGTCCCGCTTATCGTTGACAACGCACACGGCGCGTACCTTAAATTTCTGCGCGAATCGCTGCATCCTATCGATCTGGGAGCGGATATGTGCTGCGACTCCGCCCACAAGACCCTGCCGGTGCTTACGGGCGGAGCGTATCTGCATGTTTCAAAAAGCGCGCCGGAAGGCTTTGCCCGGACCGCGCGCGGCTCTATGGCGCTTTTTGCCTCTACGAGCCCATCGTATCTCATACTGCAGTCTCTGGACCTGTGCAACAGGTATATTCATGAGGGCTACGCGGCGAGACTGGAAGGCTGCGCCGGAAATCTTGACCGCCTCAAGGCCGCGATCAGGGAAAACGGATGCGCCGTAAGGGACACGGAGCCGCTAAAGCTGGTTATCGACGCCGGGAAAACGGGGATGAGCGGAACGGCGCTCGCGGATGTTCTGCGCGCGAATATGGTCGAGTGCGAGTACAGCGACAGCGAAAACGTTGTAATGATGTTCACACCCGAGAACACCCAGACCGATTATATAAGGGCAGCGGCCGCACTGTCGGGACTGTCCGCGGGGAGCTCGGCAGCGGCAGGGACACAGGCCTCGCTGAGGAAAGCGGAAAAGGCCATGACGATACGCGAGGCGGTTTTTAAAAAGCATGAAACGGTGGCGCCCCAAGCCGCGATCGGGCGCGTTTGCGCTTCGCCCGCGGTGTCCTGTCCGCCGGCAGTGCCTATAGCGGTGAGTGGAGAGGTCATAACAAAGGAAGCCGCGGAGCTTTTTATTAAGCACGGCATAAAAGAGGTCGAGGTTGTCCTCGCCTGAACAGTTATGAGCTATATGTGCAGCCTGACATTGTTCGAGGTGAGTCTGAGCTGAAGCTCGTCGGTCCGCAGCGCCGGAAAATCGCTTGTCATCGAGGCAGCCGTGCCCGCTGCCTCGCCGGTTAAGGCACAGGCAGGAATAGTGCGCGTTACTTCCCACATCGGATCGGTAACTGAAATATTCCGTCCGGCTGCTATCAGGTTCGGCACTTCGTGGGAGTACAGCGTGCGGAAGGAAATTTCATGACAGCATCCTGACGCGGTCCACTCCGCCGCCACTCCGATACTGTCCGGGATAAACGCGCCTTTTTCGGTCTTATCCTGCGTATACGCGCCGACAATGCGCCGCGACATGCGGACAAGCGGAATCGAGGACATGGTGACGGGGACATAATCCGGCTGTTCGGATTTGAATTTCAGGATATCCTCATACATTTTTCCGTGTACCTCAATAACGGCCTCGGAGAGCTCCTCGCCGTCCACGCCGGAAAAACGGGTAGAGGCCAGCGATGCGACTTTAGCGTTGTCAAACCGGCTGCCCTGCGCTTTTTCTCCCGAATCATTCCCCCGCGCCGGAATATCGGCGAGACCGAACATCTTAAGCTTAACATTGCCTCCCGTATAGTAATAATACCAGCCTGCAAGACCGTTGCCGCGCTTGTTAAGCGCGGTCGGAGCTCCGGCTAAATGCGCTATATCGGCGTCACCCGTACAATCCACGACCGAATCGCAGGTTATGACGCTGCGCCCCGACTTGTTTTCGATAACAATGCCCGAAATACGCGGGCCGTCCTTTATGACAGCAGCCCCCAGCGTACCGTACAGTATTTTTACCCCGAGCTCCAGCAGCAGCTTCTCGACGCGCAGCGCGAAGAGGTGCGGATTAAACTGTGCGATGAACCGGGATTTTTTCCGCTCCTCGAGCGTCCCGCCCTCAAGCCAGGCTTTCGGATAATTTGCTTCCGCGCCGTGCTCAATGGAAAGTCGCAGAAGCTCCTCGCTGATGCCGAAGGTCACCTGATTACCCATTCCGTCATCGAGCGGGAGATAGATCGTGATCAGACCAAGTGTCGCCATTCCCCCGAGACAGTACTCCCGTTCCAGCAAAACGACGTCCGCTCCGCCGCGCGCCGCGGCGATCGCCGCCGATATACCGGCAACACCTCCGCCCGCTATCACTACGCCCGCGCGGCGGGACACTTCGAGCCGCCGTCCCGGCTCCGTTATAAACTCTTTTATTTCGCTCACCTCTTTGATTCGTGTTAAGTCATTCCTCTGACTGTATTCTAGCGGCGGACATGCGGAACGGTCAAGAAAGATTTCAAAATAGGGCAAAGTAAATATAAAAGGTCGGAGCCGTTAAGCATACGGTTCCGATTTTTTCTATCCGAAAAGCAGCCTTATAATATTCACAAAAAGCATATTGACACTGACGCTGCGTCACAGTTTATACTGAATTTATCCGAAAAATACTGTTTTGCTTATGACGGAGGAGGTCGGCAGGTTTTATGATGGAATACGGAGTAAGCCAATTATCAAAGGTCGCCGGAGTAAGCGTTCGGACTCTGCACTATTATGACCGGATAGGGCTTTTGTCGCCGGAAAGAAAAGGCGGAAACGGGTATCGGGTTTACGGGCAAAAAGAGGTTGAGCTGCTGCAGCAGATTTTGTTTTACCGTGAGATGGGATTACCGCTTTCCGAGATCCGAAAAATAGTCAGAGCCCGGGATTATGATGCGATTGCGGCGCTTCGCAGCCACCTGTCGGAGCTTAAAGCAAAACGGGAACAGATCGGGCGGCTCATCGCAAATGTGGAAAAAACAATCGCTGCCGCTAAAGGAGAGACAACAATGAGCGATAAGGAAAGGTTCGAGGGTTTTAAAAGGAAAATCATCGATGACAATGAAAAGGCGTATGGAAAGGAGCTTCGCGAGAAATACGGAGAGGACGCAGTTGAGGCGGGCAACGCGAAAATTATGGGACTGACGCGCGAGCAATACGCACAGGCCGAGGAGCTGTCGCGCCGTATAAACGAGACTCTTAAGGAGGCTTTCGTGACGGGGGACCCGGCCGGCGAGTCCGCGCAGGAAGCCTGCCGGATGCATAAAAAGTGGCTGGGTTATTATTGGGGCGCCTATTCGAAAGAGGCGCATCTGGGACTGGCTCAGACCTATGTTGACGATCCCCGTTTTACAAAATATTTTGACGAAAACGCTGCCCCGGGCTGCGCCGCTTTCTTCCTCGAAGCCATGAAGATATTTTGCGGTTGATTTAAAGAGTTTGCTGAATCATAAGTGAGAAAAGCTTCCGCGGTCGGCACCTGCATATCAGGAAAAAAAGGGCACAATAAGAAGGCCTTTATATGCCAATACTATCTGTGTGAAGGCGCTGCGCACCGTCAGATAAACCGCGGGAGAAAAACTATGATTATCGATATAAAAAAAGCGGTCTATACCCTGCTGGCCGTGTTATGCCTGTCGCTTATTTCCGGCTGCGGCGCGAAGAGCGCTCCGATGCCGACTGTTTCCGCGCCTCTCGGCACGGGCATCGCACGCGCGTCGGACGAGCGCTCGAAGAAGATCGTAGTACAAACGCAAACGCCTGCCGACACAAGACCGGTAACTTATAAAAATACCGACTACGGATTTAACTTCACGCTGCCGGCCGACTGGAAGGGCTATTCGATAGTATACGGGAAATGGGAAGGGCTTGGCAGCGGCGGGAAAGCCGGGGGAAATGCTGACACGGCAGGACCGGTTATATCAATAAGGAATCCGGGATGGACAAAGCAGGTACCGCGGCAGGATATACCGATAATGATATTTACGCTTGATCAGTGGAAGAGACTTCAAAACGATAAGTTTCATGTCGGCGCCTCGTATGACAAACCCGGCGAGCTCGGCCGCAATCACAAATATGTATTCGCGATTCCCGCGGGGTATAATCGGGACTTCCGCGAAGGTTACCGGCAGGTTGAGACGATCCTAAAAAGCAAGCCGCTCAAACCGACGAAAGCAAAAAAATAAAGAGACGGTGATAATCGGAAAACCTGAGCCTCTCCAGGAGCTCAGGTTTTCCGATTATAAAGCCGGATAAATCTTACGCCGAGAGGCGCAGCCCGAACGGTACGTATTATGTAGATTGGAGCAGCTGCCGTACGAGCCGTTCATTTGAAAAAAGCACGCAGCCTCCGTCATGCGCCCGGCTCAATATGTCCTCCGTCGTGAGTTTTTTAAACAGCGGAGAATCCAAAGCGGCTCGCAGGCCGGCGTCTTTGACATTTGTATCCGAAAAGGGTGAAAAAGGGCATGGTTCGGCGCCGCCGCGGGGGTTTATGTGGATAAATCCGCGCCCGGCGGCAAGGCAGCCCTCGGATCGCGCTTCATCGCCGGGAAAAGACAAATACATCATTTCGCCGTCACCGGAGCGCAGCATATCGACTCGCGACGCAAGAAGCATGCGTTCCTCTTCGGTCAGAGCAAGCTCCTGCGATTTCCCGTCGGCGGGCACATATTCGATATAAAACACAAGCCTGCAGCCCGCCCCGGCGAGCATCGGCGTAAAGTCGGAGCCGGTTACATACGAGAGGTTCTCCTTCGTCACGGTGACCGATGCGCCGAATAATATGCCGCGAGAAGAAAGCGCCGACATTGCCGCTTTGAGGCGGTCGTATATACCTGCCCCGCGCCGCGTGTCGGTACGTGCCGCATCGCCCTCAATGCTCAGAATCGGAATTAAACAGCGGCTGCTGTCGAAAAGTTCGAGAATACCCCCCGTGAGCAGCGTTCCGTTCGTGAATACGGGAAACAGAATGTTTTTATGCGCTGCCGCCGCTTTGAGAACGTCGGGGCGAAGCAGCGGCTCGCCGCCCGCAAGCAGTATAAAGCATATACCGAGTTCTTCCGCCTGCGCGAAAACGCTGTCCCAGTCGGCGGCGGTCAGCAGGTCACCGGCAGCGCCGTCGTCGCAGGCTTTGTTAGCCCGGGCATAGCAGCCCGCGCAGTGAAGGTTGCATGAATTGGTTACGCTAGCTATAAGAAACGGCGGGATATGAAGCCCCGAAAGGGCATAATTATCTGCCCTTCGCTTTTCGGCTCTTGCGCAGGCGAGCGAAAAAGCGGCGAGAAAAGCACCCTGCCTGGGCGCTTTCAAAGTTACCTTTACCGCGCTTTTTATTAGATTTTTAATACCCCGGGCGTGGTATTGTTCAAGATCGATACTCATGTTTTAGCCTTTAAGCCGATGATCGCCACGGCCTCGTATTTTCCTTTCCGCTCATATAGTACTAACACCCCTAATTGAATAACAGCCGCACCGGGCTTGTCAACACCAATCAGTTATTTATAAGAAAGTTCTTTACATTATGATGCACTTGACAATCCGAGTAACATATGATAATAGTAACATATGTTACCTGGGGAGAGGGCATAAATAATGACAATCAATCACGCTATATTGGGAATTCTAAGCTGCCGGCCGATGACGGGCTACGACATTAAAAAGATCATACAGGAATCCGATATCATGCACTGGTCGGGAAACAACAATCAGGTGTACAAAGCCCTTATCGAGCTGCACGGAGAAGGGCTGGTTATAAGCGAGGTCAGGTATCAGGAAAGCCTTCCCTCAAAAAAGATATATACGGTTACCGAAGAAGGGCTCAAGGTGCTCAGGGAATGGACGGCACTCGAGCCCGAGCCCGCGGAGCTGCGAAAGCCGTTTTTATTACAGCTTAAATGGGCGGACGTTCTTGACGGCGCTCAGCTGCAGGCTTTATTGGCGAACTATGAAAACCAAATAAGGATTTGCCTTGCGATGAGCCGCGAAAAAGCAAGACGCGGCGACGGGCTAAAGCCGAGGAGCAGCCGGGAGTCTTTTTTATGGAAGATGATAGATAAAAACGCGGTATCAACTTATCAAAACGAGCTGGACTGGATACAAGGTGTGCAAAAGCAGCTTTCGGAGCTCGATGCGGGGGGAGCGGATAAACTTGAATTACAGGATAGTTAACAAAGAAAACCTAAAATATATAAAGATACAAAGCGGTGCGCGGGCAATCAGGTCGGAGCAGGACGCTCTGGAGCTTGTCGCCCTGTGCGGTGAAAACGAGACAAGCTTTCTTGTGTTACATCATGAGGCGCTGTCGGATGATTTTTTTAAACTGAAAACCGGCATTGCCGGAGCGATGCTGCAGAAGCTGGTAAACTACCGTGTTAAAACCGCTATAATTATTGAAGATACATCGGAATTCGGCATACGATTCAATGAATTTGCCGCTGAGGCAAACAGGGGAAGCCAATACCGCGTATTCAATGATGTCGGGAAGGCGGAAGACTGGTTTAGAGAAGGGACGTAAAAAAGATGAGGGCCGTATCTGTATTTAAGTCCGCTGAGGGGAAAAACGCTATACTCGGGGTTTACGACTCGCTGCTTGAAAAATGGCCGATACCGTATGAAAAGTATGTTCTAAAGACCGGTCAGGGCGATACGTTTGCCGTCGTCTGCGGAGAGAAGACGCTGCCTGCGCTGCTCCTGCTGCACGGTTCGAGTTCGAACTCCGCAATGTGGATAGCGGACATATCCGAATATGCCGCTCATTTCAGGGTATACGCTGTGGATATTCCGGGCGAACCGGGTAAAAGCGCGGATGTTCGTCCCGATTTGAAAACATCTGCCTATTCCGACTGGCTAAACGACGTACTCGACGGGCTTTGTATTGATAAGGCGTCCTTCGCGGGCATTTCGCTCGGGGGATGGGTTTGTCTTAAATTCGCGGCGGCGCACCCTGACAGGGTAAGTATGCTCGCGCTGTTATGTCCGGCCGGTATAGGCCCTCAGAAGGCATCGGTTATGCTGTATGCCATGCTTATGAAGCCTCTTGGGAAAAAGGGGGAGGTCAGGTTAATCAGAAAGGTAATGGGTTCTGCCGAAATAACCGACGAGACTGTAGAGTACAGCCGGCTTATATCAAAAAACTTCTCACCTTATCTGGGAGAAGTACCGATAATAGAAGATGACGAGCTCGGACGCATAATCTGCCCGGTACTGCTCATAGCCGGTCAGAAAGACGTATTGATTAACACGGAAAAGACAGTGAAAAGGGCAAATAAAACGCTTCCGCAGGCGGTTGTCGTAACGCTGCCGAACGCCGGACACGGTCTTATCGATCAAAGAGAGAGGATACTGCCGTTTTTGATGGGTATAGACAAGTAGGCGTATGACTGATAATCTGTAAATAAAGACAGCTGAGCTGCCTGAGTCGGCGGGGCTGCCGGCTGCATAAACTGTTTGATCGGAGAATCGGTATGAATCTGACGGAAGACGCAAAACAAAAACTTATCCTGGGAAACGAGAGGTATCTTTCAGGCAGGCTTCACGCGGAGGGGTTCGGAGCCCGGATGCGAGAAGAGCTCGCGGAAAAGGGGCAGAAGCCCGGCGCGCTCATAGTATGCTGTTCGGACTCACGTGTCCCGCCGGAGATAATATTCGATCAGTACCCGGGCGACATTTTCGTAGTGAGAACCGCGGGCAATGTTGTCGATGAAATCGCACTGGGAAGCATAGAGTACGGTGTAGAGCACCTGAGTATACCGCTTGTATTGGTACTCGGTCATGAAAACTGCGGCGCGGTAAAGGCGACAATAGAAGGAGAAGGCGGGCACGGAGCGGTGAAGGCCATCATTGATAAAATTAAGCCGTCGATGGAAAAGCATTTGGGGTCCGCCGATATTTATGAAGACTGCACCGACGAAAACATTCGCAGTACCATGGAGGAAATAAGGAAAAACGCGGCAGTCGCGGCTCTTATACGAGAGGGCAGGGTCGAAGTGGCGGGAGCAAAATACGGAATTCGCAGCGGTAAAGTATGCTTCTTTTAGGGAGGCTGCCATACAGCGGAATCGGAGCGGAGTTTATGCTGCGCTCCGATTCCGCCGTATTTCCGAGGCTTCTATCCGCGGGCAGCGGCTATCCTGTGGTCCGACATTTTGCGCTCATATGCTGAATCGACGCATTCATAATCAAAGGCGGAACCGTCTTCCGAGAATGCTTCAAAGTGAACGAAAGCGGGGAAATAAACACCTTGATCGACTGCCTCGTCGTTAAGGGTAAGTTTTACTTCGACCATGCCGTCGTCCGATAATGTCCGGACTTTGCTGAGTAAAGAGGAAACGCGAAGAAGAATGCTGTTCATTCTAGACTCTCTTTCGTAATAAAAATAAGTTGTACAACCTCCGGTAGCATAGTATATAGCAATAGGTAAAAAAGGTCGAAACATGTCGAAAGTAAAATATTGTAAAATGCCATAAAAAATTATCGTTTTACACCGATATATTTGTGTTTTTTTCAATCAAAAGCACGCCTTATCCGCGAGCCGCTTGCCGGCGGATCGCATTTAAGGCGCGCTGATGTTATATTTGTAAAAAATTAATGAATTTTAGCGGGCAGTCCGCGTGAACTGAAGAGCTCAAGCGCCTGCTCCATAAAACCGTCATCCGGCGGGTCGACGTTTTTAAGTTTGTACGGCCATCCCAAACGCATGTATTTTGATTTGCCCATGGAGTGATAAGGCAGCAGCTGCACAAGCTTTACGGCGCTTCCGAGCTTCGCGCAGAACTCAGCCGTTTTCACAAGATTGTCGTGTCCGGCGTTCAGCTTCGGTATTACGGGCACACGAATCTGCAAAGCGCCGCCGTTTTCGGCGATCGTCTCAGCGTTTGAAAGGATGAGGTCATTCGGTACGCCCGTTAAGCTTTTATGTCTGTCGGAATCCATGTGTTTGATGTCATACAGGAAAAGGTTTACATACGGCAGTATCCGCAAATACTGCCCGCGCGGCGCGAAGCCCGTTGTATCAAGACAGACGTTGATGCCTTTTTCGCAAAGCTTCATGGCCAGACTTAAGGTGAAATCAAACTGAAACATCGGTTCTCCGCCCGAAATGGTGGCGCCGCCTTCTTTTTTAAAGAAAAACCTGTCCTTTTCCACACGTGCGCAGGCATCCTCTACGCTGATTTCGTAACCGGAGGGGACCAAAGCACGGGAGGGGCAAACCTGCGCGCAGCTCAGGCAGTCAGTGCACTTTAAGCGGTCGATTTCGACCTTGGTTATCATTGAATCGTCTGCAAGTGACTTTTCCGGTTCCTTTGTGTAAAGGGCACCGGCGGGACAGGCGTTAAGGCATAATCCGCCGCATTTTTCGTTGCCTGTGCATTTGACGGGCAGGTATGAGAGCTCGTAGTCATAACACTGCGATTCCGGACTGTGACACCACAGGCAGCGCAGCGGGCAGCCTTTTGTATACACCGTAGTTCTTATGCCCGGTCCGTCGTGAACGGCGAAACCCTGAATGTCGTAGATCCTTCCGATTATCTTCTCACTCATACAAACTGTTCGGCGCGGCTTATGAAGTCTTCCTGTACATCAGGCGTCATATGTACAAAGTAGGTGGAAAATCCCGCGATGCGCACAATAAGGTCTTTATATGAAACGGGATCTTTCATAGCTTTGCGCAGTTCCTCGGAAGCCACAACGTTGAATTGAAGCTGCAGGCCGCCCAGGTCGAAGTAAGCTTGTATAAGCTCACGCAGCTTCCAGGTTCCCTCGTCGCCCTCCACGGAACGGGGGTCGAAACGTATGTTAAGCTGGTTTCCGTTACCGTATTTGTAGTGGGAGAGTCTCGCGGCGCTCTTTACATAGGCTACCGGACCGTTTGCCACCGCGCCCTGTCTCGGAGAGATTGCGTCCGCCATAGGCTCGCCGGCTCTGCGTCCGTCCGGTGTGGCGCAGGTGTTTTTGCCTATGGTCACATTTACCGTAAGCGTGAGCGAACCGGCAGCCATCGCGCAGCCCCGGGGGCCGGTATATGACATAAGGCTGTCCGCGTATACGTCGGAGCACCACCTTGCAAGCTCGTCGACCTCAAGGTCGTCGTTGCCGTAGTGCGGCACCTCGTTGATTATCATCTGGCGCAGATTTTCATATCCTTCCCAGTTAGAGCAAAGGGCGTCGTAAAGCTCACGAAGGGAAACCTTTTTATCGTCAAAGCAGAGCTTCTTTATGGTCATAAGGCTATCGGCGGTGTTGGCTATCGTGTTGGTCATTACGCCGAAGGAGTTGTATTTGGCTCCGCCCCAGGTGACATCCCTGCCGCTTTCGATGCAGCCGTCAACGGTAACCGAAGCGCTCAGACAGGGAAAGAACTCGGAATAGACCACCTCAAAAAACTGGAATATTTTCTGCTCAAAATCAACGTAAAATTTGACCTGTCTTTCGTATTCGGCTTTGAGTTCTTCAAACGACTCATATTCGTACAGTTTTTTGCAGGGCAGCCAGCCCGCATCTCCCGTCATCGGGTTTTTGTTTCCGTGAATGCAGAGGTTTAAAACTCCGATCAGCGTTACTCCGCCGAAAGAGCCGGTGCTGCCGCAGCATGGCCATTCCTTGCCGGGAACGGTGGGCTCCACACAGCCGATAACGCCGTATTCGCGCGCGTCTTCAAGAGGTATGCCGCGCGCCAAAAGGGTTTTAATCATTACCTCGTCGTTGTCAAACTGCGGTATGCCGCCGGCAAGCTTGCTGGTTTCGATGGCTATTTTCCAGATAATGTCCGGCGTGTGCTCGTTCACCCTTATGCAAACACTGGGATCCGGGACTATCAGTCGTCGGAATGAAAGCAGTAAAAGTTCGGAGGCGGTGTTGTAGCCGCTGGAACCGTCCGGCTTCAAGCCGCCGATTGTTATGTGAATGCCGCCGGAAATAGTATGGTCGGTACCTAAAGTGCTGAACAGGCTCCGCCCTTCTTTGTTGAGCTTTATAAGCTCATCGTTTGCGGGACAGCCGTACATCATTATAAGGTCGCCTATGCGCAGAATAAAGGCGTCGAAGAGCTCCTGCGCTTCTTTTTGGGTAAGTCTGCCTTCGGCCAGGTCCGCGTCCAGAAGATCGCCCACATATCTGTCAACATTCGCTATGGACTCGCCGTGCTGCTGACCGTCCGCGGATATTATGGTCTGATAGAATATGATAATCTGCAGCCCTTCCCAGAGTGTTCTGGCGGGGTTTTCCATTATCCAGTCAAGAGAGTCCGCCATGCGCAGAAGCTCGGACTTACGTTCGGGATCGGCTGTGGACAGAGCTTTCTGTCTGCAGCCGTCGGCATAACGTTTTGACATGAGGATGGCGCCGTCGCACAGCTTGATTACCGCGCGGTAAAAGGCGTGGCTTTTTGCGTTTTCAAAGGTTACGTTTTTGTCGACCTCCGCCAACTTTGAAGCCGCCTGCCTGCGTATTGCTCCGAAGCCGACCTTGACCGCCTTTTCGAAGTTGGCTACAAAATGACCCTGAGGCAGCCGGAAAGAACGATTCCGGCGAACCCCGGAAGCGCCGTTGCCGGCGTGATCGTATATGTAGTCCGGCATAAAGCCTTTGACATGGCTGATGATATCCCTGTCTTTCCAATAATCGGCGGCCTCAAGCAGCATTGCTCTTTCTTCGTCGTCCATCCAAACGCAGCCGGGCGTTTGCCAGGCGGCTTTAAATTTATCGTCCGAGTCTCCCAAACAAACCGGGATCCAGTCGCTTCCCGCTTCAATATTGAAGTTAACGGTGCGCATGCGCGGTCCGCAGCTGCTGACAAGGATATCTTCGTCATCGATGAATATCTCTCGTGCGGCACACCACTCATAAAGAAATCCGGCCCGCTTAAGAATAGGGTATTCAGCCTCATGCTCTTTGTAGTATTTTGTTATAATCCGGGCGCGCTCGGTGTTTAAGCGCAGATGTCCTTCGGTATACCAGTCGCGCTTTTCCTTTAGCCGCTTTATACGCTCGGAGACACTAAGATCGTATTCCATGTTAACCTCCTGTATGTTCAGTTCACTGTGTTGCCGACGCCGCATGTTAAGGATATGGTTTTCCGGAAGTGAATGCGTAAAAGCCGGAGTCTGTGCGCCTGAGAAGTCAGAAGCACGGGCTCCGGCTATCCGGCCTAAACGTTGCGGCAGTTATATGCGCACGCGCTCAGATTTTTCCGAGCGCCTTTAGGACTTTGTCGGGCGTAGCGGGGGGATCAACCCAAACGCCGGTCGCGTTGTGTATTGCTATGATGACAAGGTGGGTGTTTGCCAGCGAATGACTGATGCCGTTTGCGCCGTAAGCGGCGTTGCCTGCGCGGGTCTCGAGGAAATCGCATTCTACCGGCGGAACATCCATTATGGTCGGTTTCTTGTATTCGATCATATTCGAGTTGAGCCGTACGCCGGTACGGGCGTCGTAGACATAGTCTTCCAATGACTGACAGCCCTGGCTGAAATACATGACCTGATGGATTTGGCTTTCCAGTGAGGTGGGCCGCATGACTTTGCCGGGATCGGCGACCACTCCGAAGCGCAGGATCTCAACCTCGCCGGTTTCCGTGTCCACGGCCACTTCGCAGAAAGCCACGTTCATTGTGTCCAGCTTCTTTCCCATTTCTCCCGTTGACCATACGGAAAGAGGCGGTCTGCCGGTGTATGTGGCGAAGACGTTCTGTGTCACCGCCGAGGCAAGAGGCACGGCTATGTCCGGATTGGCCTTGACTATGATTTTTCCGTCAGCCATATCAAGGTCATCGGGTTTCATCCCGATGAAAGGACTAGGCCCCGTCGGCTTGCCGGCGCTGAACATTCCCTGCGGTAGCGGATGCTCGGCCTCGTCTATGGCGGCTTCCAGAATCCGGCGCTTGAGTATATTCGCGCACTCCTTCATGGCCCAGGCGGAGGCAGTGGTGCCGTCCGAGCCTCCGCCTACCGGAGTAAAGGTTTCCCTGTAGTCGAAGTCGATGCGTATGTCTTCATATTCAAGACCAAGCTCCTCGGCAACCACCATGGCGTTGCATTCGACGGCGTATACACCGAAGACAGGACCCTGCGTCGGCATATGTACGACGCCGTCGCGCAGTTCCAGCTTGCATCTGTAAATCATGCCTGAGTGTCGCGGGCACATCTGATACCTGAAGCTCATGCCGTGCATGCGTCCGTCGGGCAGCTTTTTGGTTCCGGCGGAGTGCCAGTTCCAGTTCATAAGCTTTTTTCCGGCCTCGACGCAGGCCTCGAAGCTCGGCACGGGATTGGGATCGCTTTGGGATTCCGGGCCGTGCAGATTAAGCCGCGCTATATCCAAAGGATCCTTGCCCAGTTTTTCGGCGATAAGGTAGATAGCCATGGTGCCGTTGTCCCAGTTGAAGGGACAATGCTGACCGCTCACGTACATAAGCCCGCGGTTGCTGTCTACAATCTCCATATGCTGGCGTATATTCTGGCATTTAAAAGTTTTATACGGGCCCTGAAGCTGGTCGCCGACGTTTCCGAAGGTAGAGCTTCCCCAGGAACCGCCGTCCGCAATCGAAAAATCGTCGACAGCGGTTATCAGACCGTTTTCTTTCACGCCGATTTTCAGATGCATATAGCGCTCTTTCATTAAAAAGTCAAAGGACTCTTCGCGGCTGTTTACGCATCTGACCGGTCTCCCTGTCCTTTTGGCAAGCAGCGGCGTAATCTCCTGAGATTTTCTCAGGCCCCAGTCACAGTATTTGCCTCCCATGAAAAGACCTTCCTGAACCGTCTTTTCAAGAGGCATGCCGTACATATTGCTGATAGCGCGCCGCTCTCTTACCGCGCCTTCTATATGCAGGGTCTTCCCTTCGCCGTAATAGGGATCGTCGGACCACCATGCGACCGAACCGGAGGGGTTCGGCATGACTACCGCGAAGGGCGGCATATAAATATCATATTCAATTATCATGTCGGCTTCCGCGAAGCCCGCTTCGAGATCTCCGGAGGCCATGATCGAATATGAAACGTTTCCTTTTTTGGGCGGATTTACTATTCCGCCTCTGCCGGGGGCCCCGAAAGTCAATGCTTGCGTTACTTCGGGGCGTATAACCGGGGCGTCCGGCTTTCTGCCTTCATTAAGGTCGACTACATGCGGCAGCACTTCCCACTCAATATCGAGCAGCCTTAGCGCTTCCTCGCAGATATCTTCGCTTTCCGCGACGACGATTACACCCACCTCCGCGTTTTCCTGGTCGGCCGTATTGTCCAGCCAGGGCCTGAGCGGGCCCCAGTGCTCACCGAAACTTTTCAGATTCTTTATGTCATCGTCTTCCCAGGTCAGTATATCCACGACGCCCGGAAGTGCTCTGGCTTTGGATGTGTCCACGCTGAGTATCCTGGCTCGGGCGTACGGACTGCGCAGAAATTTCGCGTGCAGCATTTCCGGAAGCACATAGTCTATTCCGTACTTCGCAACGCCCGTCGCTATCGCGTAGGATAACTTGCCGGGAACATTGGGTTTTCCGACGACCCTGAAGGATTCTCTTAGTCCGTTTACTCCTGCTATATCAGCCATTTTATCAACCTCCCGACGCCATTTTTACCGCCGCCTCCATGATAGCCGTGGAGTGCCGCGGATATGTGCCGCAGATGCATATGTTGCCGGCGAGCGCTTCTTTGATCTCCCGCTCGCTCGGGTTCGGGTTT
>Ga0123334_1003842_pt1 | contig 15847 bp, 14 predicted proteins | sample BiotimSIPDNA_FD_89706 | JGI IMG/M metagenome (GOLD analysis project Ga0123334, IMG submission 89706) | Anaerobic biogas reactor microbial communites from Washington, USA - Biogas_R1 time_0 SIP DNA | ecosystem: Engineered > Bioreactor > Anaerobic > Unclassified | place: Washington, USA... | reverse complement strand
TGTTGTGGAAGGTGCTGGAAACAAAGTTTATCTTCGTCCAGAAACGGCTCAAGGTATTTTCATTAACTTCAGAAACATTATCGATAACGTGCGTCCAAAAATGCCATTTGGCATAGGTCAAATTGGAAAATCGTTCCGTAATGAAATTACACCAGGTAACTTTATCTTCCGTACACGTGAATTTGAACAAATGGAACTGGAATTCTTCTGCGAACCAGGCACAGAAGTCGAGTGGTACGAGTACTGGAAGAAATTTTGCATGAACTGGCTTTTGCAAGATTTAGGGATTACTGCTGAAAAGCTTCGTTTGCGTGAACATGCACCAGAAGAATTATCTCATTATTCCAATGGAACTTCTGATGTAGAGTATGAATTCCCATTTGGTTGGGGTGAATTATGGGGCATTGCTAGCCGTACTGATTTTGATTTAACTCAACATCAAAAAGAATCCAAAGTCAAGCAAGAGTATTTTGATCCTATCACTAACAAACGCTACATCCCTTATGTTGTCGAACCTTCATTGGGTGTTGATCGCTTATTGCTCGTTTTACTTTGCGATGCTTATGATGTAGAAAAACTCGATGATGGAGAAGAACGTGTGGTATTACATTTCCATCCATCTGTAGCTCCAGTGAAAGCTGCTGTTTTACCTCTAGTCAAAAAAGGCAAAGTAAAAGAAGTTGCTGAATCCATTTTCCAAAATCTCATTACTCGTTTTAACGTAGAATACGATGAAACACAGTCTATTGGAAAACGCTACCGCAGGCAAGATGAATTAGGAACCCCTTACTGTATCACAGTGGATTTTGATACCATTGGAGAAGGGGACGATGTTGATTTATCTAAAAAAGGAAAAGTCACTGTTCGCGATCGCGATACCATGAAGCAAGAACTAGTGGCTATTGAAGATCTAGAAGAATGGCTTGCCAAGCGTGTTAGATAACACCAGATTTAGCCATTTTTCGATTTTTAGAGGCTTTTTTTAGAAATAAAATGAGGTTTACATGAATTTATCCGTTTCAAGAACTCTATTATTTTGTAGCTCTTTACTTCTATTATGGGGCTGCGGTGGTGACGACAAAGGTCTTGGATCAAATGATCCTTTCGCAACATATAGTTCTTCTATTACAATAGACCCATTCCTTTCTTCTGCAGTTATTGATCCAGGGTTATCTTCTGGTATTGTTGACCCAGGGCTTTCTTCCCCAATTATTGATCCAGGGTTATCTTCTGGTGTTGTTGATCCAGGGCTTTCTTCCCCAATTATTGATCCAGGCTTATCTTCTGGTATAATTGACCCAGGGCTTTCTTCTGCAATTATCGATCCAGGCTTATCTTCTGCTACGGATCCTATTGTTTCTAGCTCAAGTACTATTTCTGGCCCAGGTATTCCAGTAGAAGCATATCCAGTTGCCAATTATGGAGTCATTCTTTCCAACGGTAAAACAGGTTGGAGCTCTCGCTATTGGGATGCTTGTAAACCACACTGTTCTTGGATTTCTAATGGAGCAGAAGGCCAAACAGATACTACTACAGAAGCTTCTTACCAAGCCAATTTAACGACTGCTCGTAATTGTAATATCAAGGATATTGAAATCCCTACTTTTACACTGAGTAGAAATAATCAACAATATTGGACAGGCTGGGAAGGCACGGAAAGTGCTTGTAAAGAAGGTAAAGGCGGGGCTTTTACTTGTACCGATATGGCCCCTGTTCAAGTCAATGATACTCTATCTTATGGTTTTGTTGCTGGCCCAGGATCTTCTACAACTTGTGGAAAATGTTTCCATTTACAATTTAATGGAAGTATGAATGGTGCTGATGATGGCAATAAACCTAAAGCCACTCATAAAGCTTTGAAAGGAAAGCATATGGTGGTGATGACTTCTAATATTGGTCATGATGTTAAAGAGGGTCAGTTTGATTTAATGGTTCCAGGCGGTGGAGTCGGTCAATTTGATGCTCTTTCAACAATGGTGAATGGCTCTGGAGTACAATGGGGTGCTCAATATGGCGGCTTTTTAACTCAATGCCAACAATCTTTAGGGTATGATAATACTTTAGAAAGTTATCAAAATTGCGTAAAAGATATGTGTGACGCTGCTTTTACAGGGTATGATAATCTATTACGTGGTTGTCATTGGTATGCCGATTGGTATATGGCTGCAGATAATCCAACTTATAATTGGGAAGAAGTCGAATGCCCTCAATACTTAGTCGATAGATATAAAACAACAATCAATACAACAAGAAGAAATATTTACGCTTATCAAACAGACTGGTCTACTTATGAAGGGGGAGAAATCCCTACCGATACACGTTTTCCAGTAGATCTTGAATAAAACCCTTTTTCAAAACAAACAAAAAAAGCCTCTTATTATATAATAAGGGGCTTTTAATATTTATAAAAAGAAGAATTAATCTTCAGAAACGTTGCAGTTCGCTTTCATTTCTTCTAGTGCTGCAGCTGGATCAAGCTCGATGGCTTCATAAGCGTCATCAATCATTTCAGCAAAAGTATTGTACCATTCTGCAAAGATTTCGACTTCAACATGATCGACACCAGGAATGGTCAAACGTACGCCACAGCTTTCACCAATACGATCTTGGTAATTAGCAACTTCAGGACGTAAAAGACTTAAATCTAGACCGTCCAAATCTTCTGGATCAATCCAAACGGCTTCATCTTCTTCTTTGTCCGATTCTTCTGTGCATTCACATTCACATTCTTCGTCATCACATTCACAGTCATCTTCACAGTCGCAGTCGCAATCGCAATCGCAATCATCACAGCAGCAGCAATCGTATTCGTCATCTTCTTCATCAATGCCGCTATCATAATAGAACTCATCTTCTTCAAGATAAAGAGTTTCTACAAAAATGCCTTTTGCATTTAATGCTTTTGCTGCTTCGAGGAATTCTTCAAATGTCCCTGCAAAATAGCGAGAGGCTTCAGCATCTTCATTTAATGTTTGTACAGGAATTGGTAAAAAACCATGTTTCTGTATATTTTCGCAAATTTCGTCACTAACCGTTTTTTTTATTTCTTCGCTCATGGTTTATCTCCGTTGTTATTTATGATACTTTAATAAAGAAGGTGCTTTTTCATGTATTAATTTGAGAATACGTGCTTCAGCTTCATCTCCTCTTGCCGTTTGCCTTACGCTAACTAGAGGGAGAAATAGAGGGCTATTAAACAATGTTCCTAAAGGAATAGGGTTTTTACGACAGAAAGTAATTTCTATAAAATCACGAGCTGCATCTTGTAAGTCGTCTGCCTTTTCAAAATGACCATCTAAAAAAGCCCTGTATAACTGAACGAAAATAGAGGATGCTTCAGAAATATTAGCAGAAGCGCTGATTAGGCCCTTTCCACCCATTTCTAGTATATCAATAAACGCTCCGTCTTCGCCACTGAGAACTGCAAAATCATTGTTTGCTGTTTCTTTAATGACTCGAACAGTGTCTTCGTGATACTTTTCACCAATTCTAAATTCTACTGCTTGTTTTAATCCAATGATGTTTTTGTCTTCAGATAACTTAATGAGTGTATCTGGATGAATGTAATTGGATGTTCTTCCTGGGACGTTATAAAGAATAATTTTTGCGCCCGTTTCTGAACTTAAAGTTTTAAAATGTTTTTCAATCCCTTCTTGTGAAGGATTGTTGTAATAGCCTGTAACGCAAAGTACTGGAACAGAAGCTATTTTTAAAATTTCTTGAATCATTTCAATGGATTCTCTAGTGCAGTTTGATCCTGCGCCAGCAATCACTGGAACTCTTCCATTCACATAATCCAACGTGAATTTGATAATATCAAGATGTTGTTTGTGTGTTACAGTCGCACTTTGACCTGTGGTACCTACAGGAACAATTCCGCTCACACCAGATTCAATTAAATCATCGATCATAAGAGCCATTTTCTTATAATCAATTGTATTATAAAGATTTTTTGGGTCGTCACTCATGAGTGGAGTGAACAAAGCAGGAAATACACCAGTTAATTGAGAAGATTTTGTTATTTGCATGATGTAAAAATAGACATTTCTAATCAACTTGGAAATACAAATTTCTAAATTACCATTTTAAACACTCTCCCTTTTTAGAAAGGAATCTTTTATGCAAACGATTACTCAATTATGGAAAAAAATTCAATCACCTGATTTTAATCCTTCAACAGATTTTGCTCTTGTAGAAGAAATTAAAAAAGAAGCTTTAACTTCACAAAAGCCAACAAAAGTCACGTTTGGAACTTCTGGATGGCGTGGAGAAATTGGATCTGAATTTACTATCCGCAATTTACAAGTCGTTGGAGCGGCTATTGTTCGTTTGTATCGCGAAGCCACTCCTGAATTATTGAAGTCTTTAGGTGTTCTTAATTTTGAAGATCTTCAAAAACGAGGTCTTGTCATTGGGCATGATAATCGTTTGCTTGGAAAAGAATTTTGTATGGCAGTGGCATCACAATTTCAAAAAGCTGGGGTCAAGATTTATTATGGTGGAGAAATGGCTACACCAGAATTTTCTGCTTCTGTTGAACTTTTGGGGGCTGCATGTTCTATTAATATGACTCCAAGTCATAATCCAAGCCATTACAATGGAATCAAGTTTAATCCTGCAGATGGTGGTCCTGCTGGTCCAGAAATTACAGATGTCATTACAGCTCTATCAAATGAAATGATGAACACTCATCAATTTGAACCAGTGGGCGAGGTTTCATTTGAAAAGATTGATCCAGTTAAGATTTATAAAGAATTTTTAGTGAAACAAGAAACTATCAAGTTTGGGCGTATTCAAAAATTAATTGATGAAGGTCGCTTAACTCTTGTTTGTGATCACGTTCATGGCTCTACTAGAGGGCGTCCAGCGGCATTGCTTGGAAATCCAGAATGCTTAATCAGTCTTCGTACTGAAGATGATTCCCTTTTTGGTGGTGTTGCTCCAGAACCAAGTTCTAAAAATCTAGAACTTGTACGTCAGGCTTTAGATGCAAGCAAGAACTGGTTCCGTTTAGGTGCCATTTTTGACCCTGATGGAGACCGTATTCGTTTTTATGATGGCACTCGCGAAATTGATATGAATAGCTTTGGTGCGATAGCTTTCCATTATATGATCACATGGCGTAAGGAACAAGGGGTTGTAGCGAAGTCTGTTGCAACGTCAAATTTTGTCAATATTATTGCCGAAAAATTAGGCGTTCCTGTGATGGAAACCCCTGTGGGCTTTAAAAATTTCAGACCTTGGTTGGCTAGAAATGCGCGCCCTAAAGCCTTAATTGCTTTTGAAGAATCTGACGGTATTTCTGGATTAAACAACACTCTTGAAAAAGACGCTCAGTTTGGTCTTCTTCTTGCACTAGAAATTATGGCCGTTACAGGTAAAAATCTAGGTGAATACTTGGATGCTCTTTATGCTGAGTATGGTCGTTTTTATCCAACTCGTTCTGGTTTTGAAGTCGATAAGTCTTTAGTTGGTGATCCACTTATTGCTAAAGTAAATGCTGTTGCAGAAAGAGCTCAACCTAAAATGAAAGTATTAGTCGGTTCAGAAGAAAAAGAAGTCAAACAATTATTAACTCTAGATGGTGTTAAGATTATTTTCACTGATGATTCTTGGATGCTCATTCGTCCTTCAGGTACAGAACCTAAGGTTAGAATTTATACAGAATGTCGTAAACCAGAAGAAAAGGATGCTCTTTTTGAAGCCGCTAAAGCTTTATTTTTTAAAGAGTAAAAGGATATTATGAAAAAGATAATTTTATTCCTATTCTGCTTATTAACCACAATATCTGCTCAAGTAGAGCCTGAATTTCAGGGTTTTGCTGGTAATTTATTGAGGCTAAAAAAAGCAAATAAAGGCTATCATGATTTTTCGATGGAAATAACAGTTCCTCCTTGGGCTTTTTCTGTCGAAGGTTCTGTAAAGTCTCCTGGTGGCGATCCAGATGTTTTGTTTAATGGCATTTTTGATGAAGAACTCATTGTGGTAATGGCATATATTCCTTACCCAACACAAGGAAAAGATGGTAATGAATATCAAACAGGCATGTTTGATCTCATGATCTATCTACAAGATGAAAAAACTGTGATTAAAGATCTTTCCTTTAAATTGCTTTCTCCTGCAAATGATAGCTGGGCAAAAGAATCATTTGAAATGGCTAAAAGTTCTAGTCAAATGCTAGGCCCTATCTGGAATGGAAAATTTGAGAAAAAGATTATTGTCGCAAGTGCCACTCCATTAACAAAGAAAAAAATAAAAGCTCTACAAAAGAAAATGAATAAGAAATGAACGTATTCTTTTTCTATTAATTTTAAGGTATTATTAAAAAAGAAACCCACTAAATTGATAGTGGGTTCTTTTTATTTCTTCAAAATCAAAAGCTAATCTCGTTCCTAAAAAATAAACCTTCTGGCGAAAATGAAAAACCACCAGCTTGGGGCCAGTGGTTATCTTTTTTATTATGGGGTATAATAATTATTCTTCCATATCTTCTACATCTATTTCAGCATTATGATAAACGTCTTGAACATCATCATTGTCTTCGAATTTATCAATTAGTTTTAATAGTTTTTGAGCATCAGCACGTTCCAATTTAATGGTATCATTTGGAACATAAGCTAATTCAGCGCTCATCATTTCAATATTAGCTGCTTCTAAGGCTTTAGTTACGGCTTCAAAAGCATCAGGAGTTGTGCTTACTTCATGCACATTTTCTTCTGTAGACATGTCACTAGCACCTGCTTCAAGAACAATGTCCATGACTTTATCTTCAGTGTACTTTTCTGCATCAATTAAAATCACGCCCTTGTATGTGAAGGCCCATGCGACAGAGCCAGATTCACCCATGTTGCCGCCATTTTTATTAAAAACATTACGTACTTCAGCAACCGTTCTTACTTTGTTATCAGTCATGCAACTGACTAAAATAGCGACGCCACCTGGACCACGTCCTTCATACATTGGTTCGGTCATGTCGGCACCAGAGTTTCCGCCAACTGCTTTCTGTATAGCACTCTCAATGTTTTTAGCTGGTAAACTTTGACCTTTAGCTTTAAGAACGGCGGCTCTCAATCTTGGATTGGCATCCAAATTATCACCGCCTAATTTTGCAGCAATTGAGATTTCTTTAATTAATTTATTCCACGCTTTGGCACGGCCAACATCTGTTTTTGCTTTTTTACGTTTGATGGTTGCCCATTTGGAATGTCCAGACATATTTACCTCAAAGATCTAAAGTTCAATAGTTAATGTTAAAAATAAAATTTTATCGTTAATGTTGTAGAGTCTTTCTATAATCATTTACAGCTTTTTTGTATTCTATGATTGATTTAGTGATTCTATTTGCTAAATCTTCTTGCCCTTTTGCTGAATTCATATAATTTTCATCTTTAGGATGGGTGATAAAGCCTAATTCTACGAGAACAGCAGGCATTAGTGCCCCGACTAAAACCATAAATCCAGCACCGCCAACGCCTGTACCAAGTTGTTTGATTTTGCCATTATTGTTAAAACTGTTTAATAATTCCTCAGTGTACATGTAGCTGTTTTGTTTGTATTTTTCTAAACGAGCTTCTAATTTAAACCACTCCAAAGGGGATAACTCTTCTTTTGCTTCTTTATCCCCATAAAGAGAGGCCACCTTGTTTTCTCGACGAGCAATAGCTTTATCTTCTTCGCTCTCTGGAGCTCTAAGAACATAGAAATGATAACCTTCTGTACGCTTTTGCCTTTCAATACCATCAACGGCATTACAATGAAGACTGATAAATAAATCGCCATCCCATTTGTTTGCCAAATTAGCTCTTTGTGAAAGTTCAATAAACACGTCTTTTTCTCGAGTGAGCTTAACGTTAAAGCCTTCTTTAGTAAGTTTCTTTTTTAGCAATTTAGCTACAGATAAAACAATGTCTTTCTCTTGACTTTTTTTCCCTAATGCACCTGGATCTTTGCCTCCGTGACCAGGATCTATTACTATGGTTTTAACTTCGCGTGTGCCAGCAGTTTCTTTTTTAGAGGTTTGGGGGATTATAGGCTTAGGCTTGGCTTTCGGTAAATCAGTAAATAGGACTAAATTTTTTATGGTATCTAAGGTGATATTTTTATTGAATTCTTTTTGAAAAAACTTAACGGTTTCTTCTGCAGGCGCAAAAACTTTATCTTTTTCAAGGTATACAGGAGCTGATAATGATTCTGTTTTTCCATCGTGTAAAAAATAAGGAAATCCAACGACAAAAACCCATTCAGAAGAATTCCCTTTAAGAGAGAGTCTTTTTTCCACTGGATGAAATTCTATAGTGTAATTTTCATGATTAGCGAGAGCTTCTAGGTTTAGCATCCAAATAGAATTATGCTTTATAAGCATAGGACTAGCAGTAGCAGAGTATACAAAGACTGCTAATAAAAATAACAATATATTTTTTAGCGATGCATTTTGATAATTCGAGCCATTTCTAGCTTGGCGTCTCGCGTTATAATATCTTGTCTTTTGTCTTGTTGATCTTTGCCTCGACATATTCCTATTTCAAGTTTTGCGTAACGATTTTTGAAATACAATTTTAAAGGAACAATTGTTTTTCCTTTTGTTTCAACCGCTTTTCTCATTTTTTGAATTTCATGAAGGTGGGCGAGTAGCTTACGCCGACGAGCGGGGATATGATTAAAGCGATTGGCAAATAAATACTCATCAATATGAGCACCCACTAGCCAAATCTCATCTTTATCTGAAGATACATCAACCCAAGCATCACCTAGATTACATTTCCCATCACGAATAGATTTTATTTCTGAACCAATTAGCATAATTCCGACTTCAAAACGCTCTTCCACAGAATAAAGGTGGTTTGCTTTACGATTGATGATAGTCGGTGTTTTTTGTTCTTTAGGCTTGTTCATTTTTTGATTCTATGGATTCAGAAAAAAGCTCATCTATGACTGGAGTATCGTTTAAGAATTTTTTTAATTCTCGGCTGGCTTCAAAAACAGGTTTAATACCTGCTTTAACAATCACATCCTCTCCTGTTTTTGGATTTCTTGCTTTTCGAGCTTTTCTCTCTTTAATTTTAAATCGACCAAATCCTCGAATTTCAATATTATTCCCTTCACTCATGGCTTTTACAACAGATGAAAGAAATGATTCAATAATCACTTTGGTATCTACTTGAGTTAGTCCAGTTCGTAAAGCGATATCTTCTACAATATCTTTTTTGGTAATGTTACTGTTGTTTGTCGCCATTTTATTGTAACTCCAAAAAAATCAATCACTTATAAATATAAGTTATAATTTTTTTAGACGTTAGTCAATGAGAATATTACCAACCTTTCGATCGTTTTTGCTTGTTAGGCACCATTTCATCTAAGGCTATTTTTAATTCTTTGCAACCTTCTCCAGTAATTGCTGAAGTAAGAATTACTTTTTCTTTCTTCTTTAAAAAGATTTTTTGAGTTTTTTCGATTCCTAAATCCGACTTATTCAAAGCAATTAAATAGGGTTTTTCTGCTAATTTTGGATGAAAACCAAGCAATTCTTTTTTAAGAATTTTGAACTTTTCATAAGCATCTTCTTCAAAACCATCGATCACAAATAACAACGTATGTGTTCTTTCAATATGCTTTAAAAACTGATGACCAAGACCCCTTCCTTCACTAGCTCCTTCAATTAAACCAGGAATATCAGCAACAACAAAGCTACGAGAGCCCAATTGCACAATTCCTAAAATAGGCTCTAGAGTGGTGAATGGATAATCTCCAATTTTAGGACGAGCACTAGATATTTTATGAACTAAAGAAGATTTGCCTGCATTTGGAAAGCCTACAAGCCCAACATCTGCCATGAGCTTCAATTCTAGATAAAGCATGCGCTTTTCTCCAGGTTTCCCTGGAATAATCTTTCTCGGAGCTTGATTACTAGGAGTTGCAAAGTGCTGGTTTCCAAAGCCTCCTCGACCTCCTTTTGCAGCAACCCAAGTTTGACCAATTTCTGTTAAATCAGCTAAAATTCGGCCTTCTTCGTCTTTAACTAATGTTCCCCTTGGTACATTCACTATTAAATCATCGGCACTGGCTCCAGTACAACGAGATGCTCCACCAGGGGAACCACTTTTGGCCTTGTACAGGCGAATATTTCCCATATCTAAGAGAGTGGAGTATTGTTCATTGACGGCTAGAATGACACTGCCTCCACGACCACCATCACCACCATCAGGCCCACCTAATGGTGTGTATATTTCGTGGCGAAAACTACATAAACCGTCTCCGCCTTTGCCTGATCGCACTTCTATTACTTTTTCATCTAAAAACATTATAGACTGATTCCTTCATCTAGCCCAAGAGCTATATTCATGTTTTGCACTGCGGCACCACTAGCTCCTTTGCCTAAATTGTCGATGATTGTGGTGACTTGCATCAGGTTCTCATTTCCAAAAATCTGAATCCGTGCTTTATTAGTGTCGTTACATACAGTACAATCTAAACGTCCGTGATGAAGTTCAGGGATTTTTTCGTAAGGCATGATTTCAATAAAATGACACCCATCATAATGAGATTGAAATACTTCTGTAAGGCTTTCAGGCGTTATTTTATGAGTGAATTGTGATGCAAAAAGATTAATGGAAACAGCCATTCCTTTATAGAAAGGGCCTAAAATAGGACTAAATAAAGGAGGATTTTTTAATTCCGTATATTTTTGCATCTCAGGCAAATGCTTGTGAGTAAGAGCGAGTGCGTAAGGGCTTGGGGCAAAAATAAATGATTCTTTACCAGCAACTTTTGCATTATTAATCTCTGTTTCATATTCTGAAATAAGCTTTTTTCCACCACCAGAATACCCTGTGATTCCATAAGCAGAAACAGGTGTTTCTAGAGGCAAAAGCCCTTTTGATGTCAAAGGATAGAGTCCCAAATTAAATGCTGTAGCATGGCATCCTGGATTTGCAATCCTATGACTTTGACGTATTTGATCTCGAAATTTTTGGGAAAGTTCTGGCAATCCGTAGGCCCAAAGTGGATTAGTACGATGAGCAGTAGAGGCGTCGATAATTTTTGTCTTAGAATTAGTGCAAAGAAGAGCGCTTTCTTTAGCGGCTTCATCTGGTAAGCATAAAAAGGTGATATCAGAAGCATTAATGAGTTTTGCTCGAGCTTCTGGATCTTTTCTAAGCGCAGAATCAATTTCTAATATTTCAATATCATCACGATTGTTTAATCTTTCATGAATCTGTAAACCAGTAGTTCCTTCTTGACCATCGACAAAAACTTTAATTTTCATTATTAGCCCTAAACTTTATTGACCACAGCACTTTTTATATTTTTTCCCAGAACCGCAAGGGCATGGGTCATTACGCCCTACATCTGGGCCTTCTTTTTTTACCGTTTCAGGCTTTACAGCGCGGCCGTCATAAAAGAACCATTCGTCATTAATTTTATGGAATTCACCAAGTTCATGATGATTGCGAGTAATGTTACCTTGCTTAAAGCGAGCAATAAACTCAACCCAACCGATATTTTTTTCTTCTTCTGTCTTTGTATTGCGAATTTCAATACCAACCCATTCTGATTCACGACTCCAAGCTTCGACACTTTTCTCATCAAACTCTTCTCTTTGAGTTGGATCTAAAGAATCTTTTAACCAAGATATTTCGTGTTTTGCATAAGCTGTATAACGAGAACGCATTAGAACTTCTGGTGAAGAAGCCTTTTCTGCTTTTTTTATAATAGGTTCACAACATTCGCTATATTTTTTAAGTGACCCACAAGGGCATAAATCTTGAGACATATGATTACCTGTTTTTAAATGATTTTTTTTAGAATCCAGAATTCTTCTTTTCCAACTCGATCTGGTAAGCTGTTTTGAGCGGGGATTTTTTCAATCACATCAAAGATACCACCAAGACGAGCCATTAATTCACCTTCAGAAGTGCAATGAGGAGGACCTTGGAAGGTATTTCCATTCACTAATGGGTAAAATAAAGAAATAATAATCCCATCGTCTTTGAGCATTTTGTACCAAACTTCAAAATACTCATCTCGACGCCCTGGGTGAATTGCAGAAAAAGTGCCATATTCGTATATAATATCAAATAACTGGCCACCTTTTTTAGGGTCTTTTGGGGACAAATCAAAAAGATCTAAATCAAGAGATTTTAGATTTTTGTATTTACGGCTCAAGCGATCTAGTTCATCTACAGCGGTTGGACTAAAATCAACAGCAAGAACATCGTGCCCTTTGATGGCCCATTGTTCAGCATCATAGCCAAATGCAGCACCAGGAACTAGAACACTTCCAGTTTTAGGACATGAAGAGTGTTCAAAAAACTTTAAAAGAGCTGGAGTAGCCTTTTTAAAATTCCAATAATCTTTGCCCTCTGAATAGAGAGAGTCCCAAAAATCGGGTAGGTTTTGTGTTAACATATTTCTGCCGTCCCTTGTTTGTATGCGAGTTGTCCACACGCTGCTAAAATATCTCTTCCACGCGGATTTCTTATGGTAATTTGAACTTTAGCAGAGCGAACTATTTCTAAAAACTGTTCAATTTCTTCTGTAGTAGGAGCTTCTAGATGTGGGTCATCACCATCATTTAAAGCGATTGCGTTGACTTTACAACGACGTGGTGCGCAAATACGAATCAATTCCTTTGCAGCTTCTTTAGTGCAAGTGACTCCTTTAATCAAAACAAATTCAAATGTCACATAATTATCTGTGCGTCTTGTATATTCGTCAGTTGCTTCTAAAAGTTTTTCTATAGGCCATGTTCTATTCACTGGCATTACAGCGGAGCGATTTTCGTTATTGGTACTATTTAAGCTAACAGCTAAACAACACGGAGTATTGCGGTCGACTAATTCCTTTATTTTAGGAACCACTCCAGAGGTGCTAATGGTCATACGCTTACGGCCCATATTAAATAATTTTTGATTATGCAACGTACAACAAGTACGATGTACATGTTCAAGATTATTCAATGGTTCGCCCATACCCATGAAAATAATATTGGTGACTTCCGCTGCAGCTCCTTCGTCATTTAAGACTTGACCTTTTTTCAAATGCCAGTTCACTCGAATGATCTCTTCTAAAATTTCCCCAGCCTCAAGATTTCTAATAAAGCCCATTTTAGCTGTTCTGCAAAAAGAACAGTTCATTGCACAGCCGATTTGAGTGGAAACACAAACTGAAAAACGACCATTGGTTGGAATCATCACTGTTTCAATGTAGTGATTATCATGAGTTTTAAATAACCATTTAATGGTACCATCCACGGATTCTTTTTTTAATTCTTCAGTTAAGGAATGAATATAAAACGCCTCTTTCATTTTGGATTGGAGAGAGGGGGAGATATTGACCATTTCTTCGATATTTTCCACTTGATTACGAAACAACCAATTTTGAATTTGTTCCGCCCTAAAAGGTTTTTCTCCTACACTTTTTAACCAAGTTTTTAATTCGTTAAGAGTCAATGATTTTATATTATGCAAGCCGTTCACTAGACGGTAAAGATAGTAAAATATACGTATTTTGTATAGATTTGAGAAAAATGAAAACCCTCCAGAAGGCTGCTTTTAGTAGTAAAAATCGTTAAAAGTCTCATTAAAAAACTCTTTTTACTAGCCTTATTGGCCTGTTATATCAAAAGCCAACTTGCGAATAGACCATTTGACAATCATAGAGATAAAAAAGTTTTCCTATTATGGCTAGGAAAACTCAGTGATTTAAGGCCAGTTATGATTTTATTATGGCTTCAAAAGATAATTAAAACATTTTACGTGTACGATTTGGTTTTACAGGCTGATCTTTGCTTTTGGGGCTTGAAGGAGGAGCTACATCTGAGCCCTTACTACTAAAGAGAGTGGCATTATCTGCTGATTTTACTTTCAGATCATAATGATTACCGTCGCAAATTTCTTCTGGAACATATCCAGAAGAGTATAAGCAATAGGTCTTAGTACCGCAAAATTCTCCAGCAATTTTACCTGTGAAATTACATACACTTTTACTGATCACTCCTGCAGGCATAGGGAATGCTTTTTTAGGCAAATCTTTATGTAATTCCTTCATGACATCAATCCATATAGGAAGAGCATCTTCAGTACCTGTGTGACCAGCTCCCATTGTACCTGGTGCATCAGGTCCGATCCAAACACCCATAGTATATTGTTTGGTAAAACCTATATACCAAGCGTCTGTATAATCATTTGTGGTACCTGTTTTTCCACCACTCGGGTGATAAAATCCATTAGACCAAACTCGGGCCGCTGTACCTCGGACATTCACATCTTTAAGCATATCCACCATGATGTAAGCAGATGGAGCTCTTAAAACTTCATGTTCAACCTTAAAATGCTTTTCAATTACTTCGCCGCTTCGATCGACAATGCTTTCGATCATGTAGGGCTCAATTCGATTTCCTCCATTTGGAAATACAGTATAAGCAGATGTCATTTCCATGAGCGTAGCACCTACAGAGCCTAAAGCAAGGCTAGGGACTGCTAATAAAGGAGCTTTTTGAATTCCAAATTTCCGAGAATAATTGACTACGTTATTCAAACCGTATTTCATGCCTGTTAAAATAGCAGGAAGATTCTTAGATAAATAGAGAGCTCTTCTTAAAGTCATCATTCCTTCAAAATCATGCCCAAAATTCGCAGGGCGCCAAGTTTTAGAAGGATCATCTGGGTCTGGAATGGTCACTGGTTGGTCGTTTACAGAATCACAAGGACTTGCTCCGTTATCCATCGCCGTTGCATAAACAAAGGGCTTAAAAGAGGATCCAGGTTGACGTAAAGATTGAACCGTTCTATTCCATTTAGACTCATTGAAATTACTACCACCAACCATAGCACGTATAGCTCCAGTTTCGTTTTCAATAAGTATGGCAGCGACTTCAGCGTGATGATATAAAAGACTATCAGGAAAGCGTCTCTTAGTTAAATCGCTCACGGTATCTTTTGAAAGATAATCTTTCTTAAATAGGGTATAAACGCTATCAAAATGAACAAGAACGCTGTCTTCTTTCATTTCGTACTTTTTAGCAAGACCAAGCCGTCTAATGCTGCGTCTTTTAATTCGCTTGCGTACACTTTCAATTTGTTTAACAGCAGCTTGTTCTGCAAATGCTTGAATTTCTGGGTCTATCGTACTGTAAATAGAAATACCATCAGCATAAAGAGAATTCTCTCCATACTTCTTTTCCATATATTTTCTTATTTCTTCATAGAAATAAAGACCAGCCTTCATTTCTTCTTTTTTCTCTATAGTATTAAGAGGTTCTTGAACATAGGACTTATACTCACTTTTTGAAATATACCCTGCATCCATCAATGCATATAGAACTGTATTTCTTCTATCTAGTGAACGCTTTGGGTGCTTGTCTGGCCTGTAGGCTTCTGGTCGTTGAAGCATACCAGCAAGAACGGCATATTGAGGAATGGATAAACTATCTAGAGGCTTTCCAAAATAAAATTTACCTGCCGCTTGAAAGCCGTAATTACCACCTCCAAGATAAACCTCATTCATATAAAACTCAAAAATTTCTTCTTTAGTATAAGTAGCTTCAATTCGAATCGCTGTCATTAATTCTTTTATTTTTCTAGAAATCTTTCTTTCGGGCGTTAAGAATAAAAGCTTCGATAGTTGCTGACTTAAAGTAGAAGCTCCTCTTAATTTAGCACCCTTAAACACACTTTCTGATATTGCACTTGGAATAGCCCAAATATTCATTCCCCAATGAGAATAAAATTTGCGGTCTTCAGTTGCCATGACTGCATTCATTGCCATTGCGGGGATCGAATCAAATGGAGTCCATTCTCTTCTTTCCACATAATATTCATGAGAAATATTATTGTCTTTATCATAAATG
>Ga0123334_1003841_pt1 | contig 15848 bp, 8 predicted proteins | sample BiotimSIPDNA_FD_89706 | JGI IMG/M metagenome (GOLD analysis project Ga0123334, IMG submission 89706) | Anaerobic biogas reactor microbial communites from Washington, USA - Biogas_R1 time_0 SIP DNA | ecosystem: Engineered > Bioreactor > Anaerobic > Unclassified | place: Washington, USA | collected... | reverse complement strand
TAAGCCGCCTGTTCCAAGAACATTGACCGTATCGTTTGGCAGAACGCCGTCGAAGATAGGCAGATAAACCTTTACGAGCTGCGCTCTGTCAAAATCGTCCTGCGGGGTTTTGGTATGGGTAAGTCCCAGGGGTTGACAGAAATTCTTGGCGATAAATTCCGTGTAGCTTATGCCACTTAGCCGCTCAACTAAAATTTCCAGCAGAGAAAAACCGTCGTTGCAATAATCGCACATCTCACCCGGATCCGCCTTCAAACCTTGTGATGCCAGCCGAGCTAACAGGGTGTCATGCGCTGTTTTGTCGGGGTCGCCAAACAAAAAAGAATTCGAAAAGCTGGAACCATAGATGCCCGATGAATGGTTCATCAGCATACGAGGGGTAATCTCTTTGTACCGTTCATCCGCCATCCGGAATTCGGGTATGTAGACGGTTAGCGGCGTATCAATATCAAGCAACCCCTTGTCTGCAAGCATCATCGTGGCAGCGGTTACAAACATCTTGCTGGTGGAACCAATGCCGTACATATCGTCCTTTGTAATGGAACGGTTTTCGGTTTTGTCATATACGCCGCTGCTGCCGGACAATATAATGCTGCCCTTATCAATAATGGCGTATTGCACGCTGATGGAACCGTAATCGCTTACAATTGTATCCGCAATGGCCTGCGCCTTATCCGCCAAAGCGTTATTGTTCATATTGCCGCAGTATCCTGTAAGGCTAAGCAGCAGAATCATACACAAAACAGCGAAAATGTGTTTTTTCATGTTTTCCTCTCCTAATCAAAAATGAACCCGCGGTCCAAGTCCCTCAAGTTCCGCCATATTGCAGCTGCATACGAATACGGATAGCTCAACTGGTTCGGTTTGGAGCGCCAAACTTTAGTTTGGCTTCCTTTTCTTTCCATGTGAACGTGGCGGCGTTAGGAAATCGGAGCATGCCCGACTAAAGTCGGGCGTTCCCTCAATCGGACGCTCCAAATAAAGAGCGCCTCTTCTTTCTTTATGGTAACTCGATCAGGACAAAATCCATGATTTTCGGAGCCTGTTTGGAAGGCCCGGTGAATGCCCAGGGGCCGCCCTCGGGGCTGATCGGGCGAAGCACCGCTTCGATGCCGTCGTAGTCGTAAGCGGTCAGATAGATCTTCCACCCGTCCAACTGATCGGTTTTCATGACATCCTGCGGAACCAACAGCGTGACGGTTTTGAACTGTTTGTCCACTTGAACCGTCGGTGCGGGCGTCAACGGCGTTCCGTAATAGACCGGTCCTGTTTTGTCATCAGATTCGTACATCGCCATCGACCATCCGGTGGCGTAGATCATGTAGTCCCAATCCATGCCTTCCGGCATCGTGGCGTTTTGGAAAGGCAAAGCACGGGCGCCTTTTCGATCGGGACGATCGAAAAAGATCTGGAAGGTCACGTGATCGAAGAGGTTCGTAGGGGACCACCCGTCCGTGAGGTTTTTGAGCGTGATGTCCATACGCAGCATCCGGCCGACCTGGCTCAGTTTCACACGCAACAGATCCTGCTGATGGTCGAAGGTGATATCTTTCGGGTAACGGTAGTCTCCGGTCGGGCCGGTGTCATCGCCCTCCGGATCCGATACATCGGCTAAAAGTTCTGTCGGAATATCGAAAAAGACCGTTACCGTCGGCGAATAGACCGATTCAGTGGCCTTCTTACCGTAACCACGGACAAATAACCGGTGTGCACCGGCGATGAACTCCGAAATCCTGACTGGCACTTCCCAGTTGCCTTCCGCATCGGGTACGACCGTGGCGTATTCTTTTTCGTTGCCGTCGATATAGAGCCGGATGCGCGCGGCGTTTCGAGAGGTTCCCTTCAAAACAAAATCCTCCCGCATCATTGCGTCCCCGTGAAGGGATGTCATCGCCACTTCAATATCAAAGGCTTTGACTTCTTGTTTCTGATCGGTCGCGCGGTAAACCGCCAACCCTTTTCCACCGATCAGGTAGTTCAGGAGCCCGTTTTGACCGACCACTACGTTTTTGGAGACGATTCCTTCCGTTAAAACCGGTTCGAGCACCGTTCCTTCGGGTAATCCCATTTCCATCTGTGTGGCATACCGGGACTGAGAAGAGGTGTTGAGAAAGACAAAATAGGTGGATTCTTGATGCTGAACGCGATAGATGAAAGCCCCGGGGCCGATCGGGTCGGAATGAACCACTGTCACCCGTCCGTATCGGAAGGCGGGTGTGTCTTTTCTGAGCTGTATGATCTTACGCACGTATTGATAGATCTCCGGATCGGTTTGGAAGTGGTCGACCCCCCCTGATTCAAAGCCTTCTTTGAACATGGTGGCGCGTGTTTCCACAAACCCCTGTTCGGTGCCGTAATAGACGACCGGGATTCCGGGGATCGTGAATATCACGAGCAAGGCCTGCTTGAGATCCCGCATCGAAACGCCTTTGAGAAAGCGTTCCATATCATGGTTGTCTACGAAGGTGATCAGACGTTTCCCGGAGAAATAGTTTTCCCTTTTTTGCAGCCGGTACGCCAGCATCTGCGTCGGTTTGCCTTCTTTAAAAACGCGCCGGAGCTCCGTCATCAGCGGAAAGTCGAGCATGCTGTTGTACCCCAGATCAAAGTAATTCGAGACCAGTTGCTCGCCGGTGTCCTCATAGGGTTGCGGCGTGACCCAAGCCTCTCCATAGGTCAGGAAGTCCGGTTTCGCGTTTTTCGAAGCCCGCGCGTACACGCCATCCGGGTCTTCCAGGAACTGGGGCCAAAAAGAGTCTTCCACATAGATCGAGGTGTCGATGCGAAACCCGTCGATGCCGTAATCGATCCAGAACCCGTATACCTCTTTCAACGCGTTAACCACGATCGGGTTTTCCGTATTCAGGTCATCCAGATCCGAGAGGGCGGTATTGAAACGATTCGGATTTTCTATCTCCAAAGGCCAGTGATAGATGTTCATCGCCCGTTGCGCGGGGTCATCGTAATCATTCTGATCAAACGGGTACAGGGTCGGTTTTTTTGTCGGTATGCTTTGTTCGTTGACCGAACCGGCGAGGGTGACGGGGTCATACAGAAGATAATTCCCCACGTGGTTGGCGACGATGTCCTGTATCACGCGGATGCCTTTTTCGTGGGCTGCTTGTATGAATTCCCGGTATAGGCCGAGATCCCCAAAGTGTTCGTCAATCGCCTTGAAGTCCCGCGCCCAGTACCCATGATACCCGCCGTATTGAACGCTTTCATCCCACCACTGATTGGCCACGGGAGGCGTGATCCAAAGAGCCGTGGCTCCCAGCTCCCGAATATAGTCCAATCGTTCGATCAAGCCCCGTAAGTCGCCGCCGTTATACTTCGAGTTTTCCACACCGGCTTCGATACCATCCGGAGTTTGCACATCGTTCAGACGGTCGCCATTCCAAAACCGGTCGATCATGACGAAATAGATGACCTGGTCTTCCCAGCGCGCCGTATTGGCGTAGAGTGTCAGAAATAAACAAAGGAACAGACAAGACAAGAAGACAAAACGTTTTACTCGCGACATCTGCTTACCTCCCTTTCATAATACTTTCAAGAATCATACCATAAACAGGTTATAGTAGAAGAAATGCAGAGCCGGGATAGAGGGTCCGAAAACGCGCTAACGCCCTATCCAACCGGCAGAGTGTGGTATAATGATCCGGATGTGTCATTGTGATGCTTTAGCGGAACACGCCGGTGTAAGGAAAATACGATGCGAAGGAGTACTCTCTGAATGGCCAAGGTTTTTCTTGTGAAAGGCATTCCTTCTTCGGGTAAAACGCAGTATATTTTGAATAAGGTCGCCGAAGCCCATCGGGAAAACCCTTTTTCCTATCTGGCGCTGGGCCCTTCCGGAAGCTTTATCCGATATTTGCGAGAACGCTTCCTCACCCTCGCGGGCAGCTTTTTCAACGACAGCTTCCTCTTGCTGGACCAGTACGTGGTTCAGTTCCTCCAAAATCGAAACGACGGGCTTTTTTACATCAATCGCAGCTTCCTGGCCGGTTTTGTCGCGGGGAAAGTGCGGGAGGAGCACCGGCTATATCCGTTGTTGCAGAAGGGGCAGGGGATGATCGATGCGTTTCTTCAATTCTACACGTGGTTGAAAGACCACGATGGGGAGAATTTGCTCAAAGAGATCGAGCAGACTGAAGACACGCTCTTGAAAGAGTTCGCGGGGCTGTACAGAACGATCGACACCCAATTGCGGGAGAAACGTCTCTTCACCGTGGAGGACGCGTATTATCGATTTTTGGGGTTGATCGAACAGAAAGTGGTACAGCCTCAAGAAATCCCCTATCGACGATTGTTCCTGGATGGATTTTTCGACCTGACTCCGAAGACCCGCCGATTTTTTTACGCCTTTTTCGACTTCTTTGAAGAGGTTTATCTCTCCGTCCCGTTAAATCCGGACGGTTCGTTGATGGACAGTTCTTTCGAGGCCTTTGAGACGGAACCGTCCGATCATCCCTCCGCTTCTCCGCTCCACGCCCTTCATCGCTGGCAAACCGTCTCGCTCGAGCCCGCGCACAACAGGCCACCCGACTCCTTGAAAGCCGCGCTCAACCTGTTGGGTAAAAATCCCCCTCTCTCAGGCGTTTCCAAGGAGCGAACCTCTTCCGGTTCTCCGTCTACCGGGACGCCTTTTGAAGTCAAGGAATGCGCGAATCCCCACCAGGAAGCCCTCTTTGTGTGCAACTGGGTGAAACAGTTGCTGAAAGAGGGAGCCTATAGCCCGGAAGACATCGGGATTGTCGTGAGAGACGAACGAAAGTATCTTTCGCTTTTGAAGGAGGGCTTCTCAGAAAACGGTGTTCCGTGCCGTTTCGAAGGCGATTTGCCCCTGAATCGCAGTTTGAACGTAAACAAGCTTCTCCTGCCGTTCCGCGCTTTCTCCGGCGGTTTTTCTCCGGATTCCTTGCTGGCGCTTCTGGAGATCGGATTTGTGGAGATAAGCGAGTCGCTCCCGTTCCCCGAGTTTGAAGCGCTCGCGATGCGGTCGAAACTCGCCTATTCCAGCGCTTTCTATAGGGATATCCCTGTCACATTTGCGCAGAGAAAGAAAGATTGGAACGAACGCCTAACACAATACGCCAAACTGGTGGAGCGGAAAAAGCAAGGTGCCAAAGCCCTTGACGATGACGGAGAAACCTATCGGCAGGCAGAGCAAGAGCACGATCGCCTCCTGTTCGCCAAAGAATTGATACGGAGACTGTTTGCCAAACTTTCCTTCTTTGAGCCGAATAAACCTCCGGCTATAAAAGAAGACTATATCCGATACTTTCAGACGCTTTACGAAGACTACGGGAACAGAGGCCTTCTATCCACAACCGAAGAAGAACAGAATGCGGCGCGTGTTTTACTGGACGAAGTCCTGCCCGAAATGAACCGTTTTCTCTATGCGATCGATCCCACCGATGACGGATCGAAGCCGATCTCCCAACGGCAATACTGGAAATACCTGAAGTTGTTCGTCGATCTGTCGGGGTACCGCCAATCGGTTCGGATCGACAACCGGGTGTATTTGTCCAATCTGGAGGACGCGCGGTTTCGCGAGAAGAAGGTCAAGGTATTCGTCGGGATGACCGATCAAAACTATCCGCTCCTCGCTTCCGGCTCCGTGTTTATGCGCGCGCAATGGCCAAAAGGCCAGGAGGAGCTTCCGAACGGTTCCTTTCGCGATTATATCGTTCAAAAAGAGCGTCGCGACTTCATGAATGCTGTCAGGTCCTCCGGTGATTTCGTTCTGTTCACCTACCCGAAGGCTGACATCTCCGGGAACACCTATCTGCCTTCCCTGTTCTTAAAACCGTTCTTGCGTTGGGCTGAAAAGCGGAAGGTTACGGGAAGTGAGCGGGATCCGCTCCTTCGCGTCACGGTGGGCGATCCGGCTAACTATTCGCTGCGGCAGTTCGCGGTCGAAACGATCGCAAAGGGGAAAAAGCCCTCACTGGAGGTCCTGGAAACATTGAAAGGAGCGGGGATCGATTGGGAGCGAATACGCCCGACCCGCCCCGGAAGCGTGTCATCTCCCCTGGAGAATACGCGTTACACCCAAACGCTTTCCGAACTCTTTGGAAAGACCTTCAGCGCGTCCAAGCACACAACGCTTCTCGAATGCCCCCGAAAATTCCTTTACCGGCATATCATGAAGCTTTACCGCCCTCTACGCGTTTTCTACGGTTTCGATTACCTGACCGAGGGTGTGATCTTTCACAACACGCTAAAAAACATCTTTTCCGATGAGAAGACCCGAAACCGGATGGACAATGCCAAAGCCTTTAAAACAACCGTGGAAGGGGTGCTGAAAAAAGAGATCGAAACGAGGATGTACGCGCCCTCGCCTCTGTTAGAAAGTGTTGAAACCGCCTACTTTACAGAGGTGATGGCCCGGTTCGCCCAAACCTATCCCGAGCGGATCGAGTCTTTGACGAATAGAATCCGGAAGCGTTATCCAGATTTGGAAACGGCTATCCCGTCCCTCTTCGAAGTCCCGTTTACGGAAAACGCGACGGCTCCCTTTCATCAAAAACCCGATGGGTCGCCCATCTACCTGATCGGGAAGATCGATCGTGTGGATATCCTTCCCGATAACCGCGCCGTGATCATTGACTATAAACGCACGATTCCGAGCGGAGGAACCGAACAGTTGCTGCTCTACGCCTGGGCATTGGAGACGCTCGAGAACCGGAAGGTCGCCGCGATTTCCCTGTTGCAGATCGTGCAAAAGCCGGAAAACGCTGAAAGAAAGTCAGGCATCAAAACCTTGGTATCGCAGATCGAAACGCCTAATGTGTTCGACGATCCCACAAGCCGCAGGACCAAGCCGAAGGATCGCGGTCAAGTGGTGGAAGAGGCCAGAAAGGCGATCGACGGCATCCTGAGCGGCGATTTCGCCAAAAACGGCAGTAAGTGCCGGCAATGTGAATATGCCAGCATTTGCCGTTTCCACTATGAAGAACCTGGAAAACCGGAGGAAGAGTGGGAGGGAAATCTGTGAGCGGGGCAGGCCTCAACGCAAACCAAAGAAAGATTTTGGAAACAGATGGAAGTTTGTTCATCAGCGCGGGCGCAGGTACCGGTAAAACCCACGCGATCGTTGAAAAGTTCTTCGCGCTGATTCGGGATCCCGGCGGGGCCATGGTATCGGCTATTCGGGTGGATCCGCTCTCCATCGCGGCGATCACCTTTACCAAAAAGGCCGCCGGTGAGATGAAGGAGCGGATCATCCGTCGCCTTGAAACGCTCGCTGACCAGCCGAATACCTCGGCGGAAGCGGAACGGATGCTCAACGCGATGCCTTTCGTCTGGATCGATACGATTCACGGGTTTTGCTCCCGAATCTTGCGGGAGTTCTCAATCGAAATGGACCTGGATCCTTCTTTTGAAGTGCTAAACGAATACCTGAAAGAGCGAAAGATCCGAGGTATCGTCCTCCGGGAGCTGGATCGGGAAATCGGAGAGAGAAAGCCGGATACGAAAACCGAGCTGCAGGCCTATCCGCTCAGGAATTTGTTGAAACAGTTTCGCCTGGACGGACTAATCGATCTTTTCATTCAGGCGCTCAGCCGAAAACGATTCGACGTGTGGGACATTTTCGCACCCGGGGAAGGGGAAAGCCACCCTGCCGACGATGTGGCGATGGCCTTCGGAACGCTTTTCAACAAAATGCTAAAAGCCTATGAGACGGAGTGCGCCCGCGATAATGCGGTGGATTTTGAAGCCCTTCTGCTCTATACCCTCCGCCTTTTAGAAGAACACGAAACCGTTCGCGATCATCTGGCCGACCGTTTCCGCGCCATCATCGTGGACGAGTTTCAAGATACGAACGTTCTCCAAAAGCGCATTCTGGATTCTTTCGCCCGCACTGGAAAAACCACTCTGATTTACGTCGGTGACGGCAAACAATCCATCTATCGATTCAACGGCGCGGAGATCGGCGTGTTCAATCTCACCCGGGAGGAGTGCGACGACACGCGGTATATCACCCTGGAAGAGAACTACCGCTCTCACGAGAAACTCATCGATTTCTACAACCGATTTTTCCCGAAGGTCTTCGGGACGCAGTCAGATCGTTACGGGATCGCGTATGAACCTTTGAAAGCGGGAGAAACGGAGGAAGCGGGGCGTTTCACTGAATACGCCGGGCGTGTGCGCCTTCTGCCGAAAGCCCAGGATTTTTCTGGGGAGTGCTTCAATATCTGCGCTTATATCACCCATCTGATCAAAACAGAACATTGGCGACCGAAAGATTTCGCGGTGCTGCTGCGAACCTTGACCGCCGTCGATACCATGACCGGCGTGTTCGAAAAGTACGGACTGCCTTATTACCAGGTGGGCTCGGCAAACTTTTATAGGCGTCTTGAAATTCTTTCGCTCTTGTCGCTGGTCCGAGCGCTCTACAACCCGTCGGATGAATACGCCCTGACGCAGCTTTTGTCCAGTTACCTCTCCCCGTTCGCCGAAGAAGAAATCCTCGAGATGAGAAAACGGGATCGGCGGTTTCTCTATACCGGGTTGAAGGGGTACGTTGAAGAAGAAGGCGAAACCCATCCCCAATACCGGCAATTCCTTCAGAGAATCGAAGGGTTGCGCGCGCGCCTGTCTCTACGCTCTATCGGAGAACTGCTGCGGGAGGCGATCCGGGAGTTTGATTACGATCTCTACCTCGCCTCCTTGCCGAACGGCGGGAAGGCGTGGCTGAACGTGAAGAAACTGCTGGAGATCGCCGACGGATTCACCGGAAACGCGTCTACCCGCGAATTCTTGGAGCAGATAGCGCAGGAAAGCGTCATTAAAGAGGAAGAAGCCACCCTCGAATCGGAGGCGGATGATGTGGTGCGGCTGATGACGATTCACAAGGCGAAAGGATTGCAATTTCCGATCGTGATTCTTCCAAACCTTGGATTCTATCAAAACCCCCCGTCACCCAGCTTTCTGACGGATTGGGAGAACCGGGCGATCTTTTTCTCAGCCGATTCGGAAGCGGAGGAGGAAGACCGTGCCGATTCGGAAAGCAAGCCGGTTCGCGACTCGGAGCCCGCGAAAAACTACAACGAGTTGAAAAACAAGGAAAAAGCCCGGGAATATGAGGAAAAAAAGCGCCTCTTGTATGTCGCAATGACACGAGCCAAAGAAGAGATCACGCTCAGTTTTTCTGAAAAACCCAAGAAATCCGAAAAGAAACCCTCACTGTCAAAAAGAGGCTTTCTTCCCTTATTGGCAGAGGGCGGCCTGGTCATTCCCGGAACGAATTGGACGCCGACCGACCAATCGGAATACGGCGATATCGTTTCGCTCGTACCGTTCGATCTCGAAAAGGTTCTTTCAACCGGTCAAACCGCGAACGAGGAGGAGCAATTGTCTGAGCCGGCCGACTTCATCCCGGAGACCGCCTTTCCTCTGGAAGACGCGCCGTATCAAAAGTACCTCAGCCCCTCCCTGCTCACCTCTGCCGAAGCGACCCGTCCTGAAGAAGCCTATCGCCTCCTAAGGAAGTATGAGGAAAAAAAGGTCGACGATCTGCTGCCCGAGCTCTTCAAACTCTCAGTGGGAGCCCCAGGGTATTCGGAAGAAGTCGGGACGCTCGTCCATAAAGTCTTGGAATTGTACGCGGAGAAGGATCTTTCGATGGTGACGCGCGCGACGGTGGAACGGCTGAACCGGGCGTTCGGGTATCCCGCGTCGGTTGTCGAATCGGCGGAAAAAAAGATACGCCTTGTCGCTGATCATCCTTTGTTTCAAGTTCTTCGGAACGCGCAGCCCTGCTTCAGCGAGAAACCCGTCCGTAAGTTGAGGGGCCGCCATATCCTATCCGGCACGATAGACAAACTGTACTTTTTGGAAGGGAAATGGCGCATCCTGGATTTCAAAGCCTCCCGACAAAATCCACTGTTTATTGAAAAATACCGTTTTCAGATGCGATTTTATCTTTACCTGGTCAAAGAGCTGCTCCGGCCGGCTCCGGAAACGGCCACGCTATTATTCCTTGAAGAAAGAAGCATGTTGGATGTAGCTTTGGATTCCGGATTTGAAGAAGAACTCGACAGAAGGATCGCGGAATACGAGAAAGCCTTCTCGCAATAAGCGGATAACAGGCTTTTTACGAAGGGAATCATTTTCGCGGAAGCGATCTTCTTATGCGCTTTTTTTCGGCGTGGCGACGGGTTTATTACCCCTTCTCACACTTTACGAAATGCAGATACTCGGTGGTTGACTCCGCCTTGTGGTTTCGGTTCTCGGTTTTATCCGCTTTGAACCGTTTATAGGCGTGAACGAACGTTTTCGGCGTTCCGCGGAGCGCCAGAATTTCCTGCAACTCCTTCAGGCTCATCAGGCCTTCGTTATTATAGCTCACCAGAAGGTATTTCGCGCGGGTCTTCTGGACCACTTCCGTAAAAGCCTGCTTCACCCGATGCTTCCGGCAAAAATCAGATTTCTGGCTCGTGTCTTTCCTCAGCCCGGTTTTTCCGGAAATTTCGGGGTGGTCGTACCGGGAGATCGTTTCCAGCAGATGGTAATTGGCGTCGTATTGTCGCGCGTTATAGGGGGGATCCAAGTACAGAAGATCAATCGGAACACGGTTGAGGACGTTCCGGATATCGTCGTTAAAGAGCGTGTGCGTTTTATCGCTGAAAATAATCTCATCTTTTACCAGTTCCAGCCTCTTTCGGGCGGACGCTTTCAACGTTTTCAGGAACGCGCCGTAGACGGACGCGGTGTTGGCCACTCTATCCGCCGCCTCGAGTAGCGTTGCGAGCAAGTAAAAGTACTCATCTTCATCGATCTTTCGATCGATTGCCCAGCCTTCGATTTTTTGCCGAATCGTGTCGATCAGCAACGCGTTCTCGTTTGAAAAATACAACCGAACGTGCGCCTGTCCGCGGGTGCCTTCTTCGCAGTAGTTCTCGTATATGAACCCTTTGCGAGGTTCTGTGCCGGTATTCAGATGTTCGAGAACAAATCGTGCCTTATCCTTCGCGACGCGCAATCCGGGCAGCTCCGATTCCAAACCCTGAAAGGTCAAAGGCGCGCAGATGCCGATGTACTTTCTGTTCGTCACGTAGCTGTAGTGCTGGATATCGTTTGATACGATCGAACAGCCTTTCGCCTTGAAAAACCGTCCGATGGCGCCCGTCCCCGCAAATAAGTCTCCGACGACACCGATTTCCTCCGTGATTACGGAACGAACCGTTCGATCGATGAAATCCAGGAGCGATAACTTGCTTCCGATGTAATTAAGCGCCACTTCATCATCCTCTTTTTGTCTGCAATACTATGGATCATCACCATGAAAACAAAGAACACCCATTTAGGGAAGCACGGTCGCGGAAAAAACGGTAAAAAAGAGTTTTAACGGATTACGATGCGCCTTCGATGGAGCGTCCACCGTTAAGCAGGCATGGTTTGATTCATTTGGCGTTTCTTCTATGAATGTTTCCCCGTCAAGAACCGATTACGTTCAAAACCTCTTAATAAGCCGAAGAAGCTCGCTGGGTTCCCGATTTTTACGACATTTAACCGTGAACCGGTTTCGGCGCTTTGTCTCCGAGTTTTTGATCGCGTTAAGCGCCTGATGTTCCAATCTTTTCCCCCACCGTGTAATAGGCGTTGTCCAAGCCGTAAAGGATAGGGTCGAGCATCCGCAAGTCCGGAAAGTGTATCTTTCCTTTCTCTCGAGAGATCAAGTTTTTAGCGATATGCGTCTGGGTGACTTTCGCGACATAGAGATGCCGGTGTTCGATCTGATGATCGTGGATCACTTCGCATTCCAGATTCACCGGAAATTCGGCTATCAGAGGGCAGAGCGGGTTTTGTCCCGGCTCGATTTCGAACAGCGTCGACTTATCCACCTCTTTGCCGGAATGGTTCCCGCAATAGTCGACCGCTTTCAATCGTTGGGTCGTCGGGAAGTTCAAGCTAAAGCAGCGATGCTCTCGAATTCCGAAGGTCGTATAATGATTTTCATTGATGGAAACCACCACAAGAGCGGGGTTGATTCCGGCGAGGGCGCAATCGCCGATTTCGGCGAAATTGGCTTTTCCGGCTACCATCGAACCGATTAATACGATTGGAATCGGATACACAAAAGCGATCGGACCCACCATTTCTTTTTCCACTTTCCTCACCTCATTTTATACTAAAGGGGCAGCGCCAATCGAATCGACTGTTTTGAGTGTATCACAAATTCGAGATAGCTAAGGATGAAGAAAGTCACGTTTTTTTCTTCCCGGATCGAAGATGCCGAGCGCCTAAAAGGACGCACTTTTCGATAAAAAGTTATATAATAACTATTATAGAACTCGCTCTCAAGGGGGAGATAGTTTTTGATGGGTATCGGGAAAAATCACGCGAAAAAAATATCCTTCGCTCTATTTTTCTTTATGATCCTCTTCTTTTTCGGGGGTTGTTTAAGAAAAGTCGGCGAGCCTCTTGATATCAACAATCTCCAAGGGAAGACGATCGGCTGCATGCTGGCCTACAGCTCGGATTACATTCTAACCAACGACTACGACGGCATCGAAGTCCGCCGGTTCGACACCTACACCGATATGATGATGGCGTTGACTTTCCACCAGTTGGATGCCGTAGCAATGGAGATGGATGAATCCTATGTTTTTTGCCGCCTCCAGCCAGAATTCGCGATCTACGGTTTATTCAAGGAAGATGAGCCTTTTTGCTACTATATGAACCCGGATACCCCCGAACTGAACGAAACCTTCAACGCCTTCATTCGTGAGTTTAGGGAAACAGAGGAATATCAAGACATCCGTCGGCGCGTCGAAGCTTCCGCCTTCGAACCTTATGTGAGCAAAGCCATAGACAACCCCGGCACGGAGGGAAAGACGCTGACTGTTTCGGTTTTTGACGGGTGGGAACCGGTTTCGTACCTGGATTTCGAGACCGACGAATGGGAAGGCTCGGATATTGAGCTCATTACTCATTTTGCCAACGCGATCGGCGCGAAGGTCGAATTCGAACCGATAGGGAGCTATACCCAAGCGGTCGTCGAGCTTAGCCGCGGGAAAGTGGACATCATGGTCTGTCCAGACTCTATCCGTTACAAAGAAGACTTGGAGAAGGCGAACAATGTGACGATGAGCGAATGGGTCTGGAAAAAAGACATCGTGATTATGGTGAATAGCGCGGACTACGAGGATTATTTCGCGGCGAAGGGGGAGAACTGAGGTGAACGAATTTTTCGAAGCGGTAAAAGACTCCATTTACATCAATTTGATCTATGAAGACCGCTATCTGTTCCTGATCGAGGGATTCGGCCTGACCGTTTTTATGACGGTGGCCACTTTTCTTCTGGGAACGTTGATAGGCGCCGTTTTCTGCCGGGCTCGGGTAAGCCGGCGCTCTTGGATCCGAAAAACCGTGGAAATGATCGGCACGCTGTTTGTCCGTTTGCCCACATTGGTCTTGTTGCTGATCTTTGTTTACCTCATTTTTTCGAATATCGAGGCGGAAACAGTCCTCCTGGCGATTGTTGCCTTCGCCATGAAAACGGGTGCCTATATCGCCGATATCCTCTATGCCGCTTATAAAGCGGTGAATCCTGGAGAGATCGAAGCAGGAAGAACGTTGGGAATGAGCCGGTTGAAAGTTTTCAGGTTCGTGATTCTTCCGCAAATCATCAACTACGCGTTGCCTACCTACCGGAATCAACTAATCATCACACTCCAGGAGACCTCTTTGGTCGGCTTTTTCGCGATCAACGACCTCACTCGCGCCAGCCAGGTGATAACGAGCCGCACGATGGATCCGTATATTGCCATAATCATCACTTGTGTCGTCTATCTCCTGATCGGCGCTGTTTCGAACTATCTTTTCAAACTGTTCGACCGTAAGAAACATCTCAAAGAAGGGCGGGATTACCGCATCGAATCCACCCTGTAAAAATGCGATACAAGAAATCGGTCCCCGCGATTAAAAGCCTAATACATCGAGGTGTTTTATGATATCCATCAGACAACTTAAAAAAAGTTTCGGAAATAACGTCGTTTTGGAGAATGTCAATGTTGAAATCAACAAAGGGGATGTTATCGGGGTGATCGGCCCTTCGGGTTGTGGAAAAAGCACCCTGATACGGTGCATCAACCTATTGGAGGCGCCCGATTCCGGCGAAATACGGATAGACGGCGTCAACATCGCGGAGAAAAACGCGCCGATCGACAGCATCCGGCAAAAGATGGGGATGGTCTATCAGAATTTTAATCTTTTTTCGCATAAAACCGTACTGGAAAATGTGATCATGGCCCCGATCCATTTGTTAAGAATCCCGAAAAAGCAAGCGATCGAAGAGGCGTTTTCTGTTTTGAAGATGGTTGGAATGAGCCATCGAGCTGATTTCATGCCCGATCAGCTATCCGGCGGACAGAAACAGCGCGCGGCGATCGCCCGATGCCTGGCTATGAAACCGGAGATCATCCTATTCGACGAGCCAACAAGCGCATTGGACCCCACTATGATCGACGAAGTGCTGGCGGTCATTCGCAAGTTGGTGAAAACCGGGATCACCTCGGTCATCGTTACGCACGAAATGGGCTTTGCGCGCAATATCGCGAACCGCATTTTCTTCATGGAAGAGCGTGGAATCTACGAGGAGGGAACGCCCGACGAGATCTTCGACCACCCGAAACGTGAAAAGACAAAGATCTTCATCCAAAAACTAAAAATTTTCGAATACAAGCTTCAGATTAGGCAACTCGACATCTACGAATTGGCAGGAAAGCTATCCGAATACGGTCAAAAATACGATATCGCGAAACGTCAGATGAACGGCCTCAATCTCATCTTGGAAGAAATACTCGTCTTTCTCTCCCAGAATGCGGATCATAAAGATATGACATCTGTCATCGTTAGCTATCAAGAGGCCAACCAACAAATCCAATTGGAAATCCGGTACGGAAGCCCTTCGATGAATGTGCTCGAACACCCGGATTTCGACGAGATCAGCCGCCAGCTGATACATGGATTGGCCACCGATATATCCTGCCTCCCCGGTGAAATGGGGTACACGCTGAAACTGACCCTTTGAACAGTATTTGGATAAAACCCTATAGCCCGTATGATACGGATCGTCGCGTCCCGTTTTTGCGCGGCAAGAGGTAAACCGATAGTCCTTCTTTCTCCCGGCCTATGTGCGCTTCGCCGATCTTTTCGGCGTTCACCTATTCTTCTGAAGAGTTTTTTCCTTCTACCGAATGGAGTAAAACCACCGTGAAACTCGTAAAATATTATTCATAGCTTAGATAACATATCATACCGATAACTTTACATCGGGTGCCCACAAATGAATAGTTCGCAAACATAACTGATGCTATAATAGAGGCATATTACCCTGTATCAAATCGGAGGTTATACGGTATGAAAATTACGACACGATTGCTGTTGGGGTTTTCTCTGATCCTGGTGCTGTTGGTGGCGAATTTTTTGATCTTTCGCGCTGTTTCCCAAAAAACGGAACGCGATAGCCAAGTGATTTTGGAAAACATCCAAATGACGAAAACACTTACCCAAGATAACCAGAATTTCTTCGAATTCGAACGTTTGATATTGAAGACCGTCCGCGATTTTTTGAGGGTAGGATACGTTTCGGACAAAGATCAAAAAACCGCTCTGGAAGAGGTCTATTTCCAAAATTATACGCAAGCCGTTGAAATGGCTGAAAAACACGGTTTCGCAAAAGAGATCGAGTCGATCCTCAATGAGTTGGACAATTTTATACAACAAGTGATGGAAGCCAAAGAAAAAGAGCTATCTTCCCAGCGGATTATGGACACCACGAAAACAGAGCGGATCCCAAAACAACAAGCACGGCTCTCCGAGATCGTTCGCCAGAT
>Ga0123334_1003834_pt1 | contig 15870 bp, 9 predicted proteins | sample BiotimSIPDNA_FD_89706 | JGI IMG/M metagenome (GOLD analysis project Ga0123334, IMG submission 89706) | Anaerobic biogas reactor microbial communites from Washington, USA - Biogas_R1 time_0 SIP DNA | ecosystem: Engineered > Bioreactor > Anaerobic > Unclassified | place: Washington, USA | collected... | reverse complement strand
TAGCGCAGCTTGGTAGCGCACTTCCTTGGGGTGGAAGGGGTCGTCAGTTCAAATCTGATCGTTCCGACCAGAAAAAAGAAAATTGTTCCCTCCGGGGAACTTTTTTATACATTGATTCATTTTAGTGGTAATATTTGATAAAATATCAAAATCAGTATGGAAAAGAAAATTATTATTAAAGGGGCGAGAGAAAACAATTTAAAAAACATTGATCTTACCCTACCAAAAGAAGCACTCATCGTTTTTAGCGGTTTATCGGGAAGCGGTAAATCCACTTTAGCGTTCGACACAATTTTTGCCGAAGGGCAACGACGTTATATGGAATCTCTTTCAAGTTATGCTAGACAATTTTTAGGTAATTTTGATAAACCTGATGTCGATGCAATTGAAGGTTTATCCCCCTCAATTGCGGTTGACCAAAAATCAGTCTCGCACAATCCTAGAAGTACTGTTGGTACTGTAACAGAAATATATGACTATTTAAGACTTTTGTATGGGCGAATTGGAATTCCTTATTGCCCAGAACATCATCAACCAATTATATCTTTTTCAGTGACGATGATGACTGATATCGTCATGAAATATCCTGAAGGAACAAAAATTCAATTATTAGCCCCAATAGTTCACGCAGAAAAAGGCACACAAAAAGAAGTATTAGAAAAAATTAGAAAAGATGGTTTTAATCGTGTTCGGGTAGATGGCACGATTATGACACTAGAAGAAGTGCCGGCTTTAGAAAAAAATACTAAACATAGTATCGATATAGTCGTCGACCGTTTAATCGTCAAACCAGAATCGCGTTCTCGTGTTTTTGAATCAATTGAAACTGTGCTAAATTTCTCTAAAGGAATTTTAGTCATTTTAAGTGAAATTGAAGAAAGAGTATTGTCCGATAAACACACATGTCCAATATGTGGTTTTTCTGTTCCACGCGTCGAACCACGACTATTTTCCTTTAACTCACCTTTAGGGTTTTGTCCTGAGTGCAAAGGTTTGGGAATGAAACGCGAAGCTGATCAGAGAAAAATTATCCCTAATCCAAGATTAAGTATTCGCAGTGGGGCGATTAAACATTATGCGAATATCGTTGATACAACTAACCTAGAATGGCAAGAGTTTGCTTTGCTATGCTCTTTATATAACATCCCGCTTGATAAACCTTGGAAAGATCTTTCTCCCGAACAACAAAAAATCGTCCTTTTTGGTTCGCCACAAATCCATCAATATACACTTCGTTCTTCAAGTGGCAACACCAATCATCGTCACCAGTATATTGAAGGTATTAAAACAAAACTCGAAAGATTATATAGTGAAACGACATCCGATTGGATGAGAGAATATTATGAAACCTATATGTCTGATCGTGAATGTACGACATGTCATGGTCGGCGACTTAATCCCGCTGCTTTGAGTGTATTAGTCGATAACAAAAACATTTATGAAATTTCGAGTTTACAACTTAAAGAACTGAAAGTATGGGCTAAAAACTTGCCCGCTCATTTAAATGAAGAAGAAAATAAAATCGCTGACTTAGTTTTAAAAGAAATAAGTAGCCGTACTTCATTCCTTTGCGATGTTGGCTTGGAATATTTAACTTTAATGAGACTAGCTATGACCTTAAGCGGTGGTGAAAGTCAAAGGATTCGTTTAGCCACCCAAATCGGCAGTAAATTAACTGGCGTTTTATATGTGATGGATGAACCTTCAATTGGCTTACATTCTCGCGATAGTGAAAAGCTCATTAAAACGATGAAAGAAATGCGTGATATTGGCAACACTTTAATTGTGGTTGAACACGATGAAGAGATGATAAGAAATGCTGATTATGTCGTCGATATTGGTCCAGGAGCAGGCATTCATGGTGGCGAAGTGGTCGCTGTTGGTACGCCGCAAGAAATTGCTGAAAATTTACAAAGCATTACTGGAGCATATTTATCTGAAAGAAAATATATTCCAATACCAAAAGTCCGTCGAACTGGAAATGGAAACTTCATCAAAATAGAAGGTGCAACTTGTCATAATTTGAAAAATGTTAGTGTGAAAATTCCACTTGGTGATTTTGTGGCAGTGACTGGTGTATCGGGAAGCGGAAAATCTTCACTTATTAATCAAACTCTTTTTAATCACTTAAAAGCTTATTTTGGCGATGAACAAGTGCAAGCGGGAGAAGTTAAATCAATTAGTGGATTTGAAAACATTGATAAAGTTATTGATATTACCCAAGAACCTATTGGTAGAACGCCAAGAAGTAATCCTGCAACATACGTTAAATTGTTCGATGATATTCGTGCTTTGTTTGCTGAAACAATAGAAGCTAAAGCTAGAGGTTATAGTAAAGGTAGATTTTCTTTTAACGTCGAAGGTGGCAGATGTGAAAAATGCGGTGGTGCAGGTGTAACGCGTATTCCGATGAACTTCCTGCCCGATGTTTATGTTAAATGTGATGCCTGTCAAGGCAAAAGATATAACGAAGAAACATTACAAGTTACTTACAAAGGTAAAAGCATTTATGACGTTTTAGAAATGACGATTGAAGATGCACTTAAATATTTTGCTAATCGTCCACGTCTAATGAAAAAAATCCAAACATTATTTGATGTTGGTTTGGGTTATATTAAGCTTGGTCAACCAGCGACGACATTAAGTGGCGGTGAAGCGCAACGCGTTAAACTAGCTGCTGAATTACAAAGAAGAGCGACTGGGAAAACGCTTTATATTCTCGACGAACCAACCACTGGTTTACATACGGATGATGTTAAGCGACTATTAGTAGTTTTACAAAGAATTGTTAATAATGGTGACACAGTGCTGGTGATTGAACACAATCTCGATGTTATCAAAGTCGCCGATTATGTGATAGACTTAGGTCCAGATGGTGGCGACCAAGGCGGACAATTAGTCGCTACCGGCACCCCGGAAGAAATCGTTAAAAACAAGAAATCTTACACCGGTTTATATTTGCAAAAAGTTTTGAAAAAGGAGCATTACGAATAAGTATGATTATCGCATTAATCTTTATGGTGGCTTTTGCCGCGCTCGCCGGATATGGCATTTATCAAGCAGTGACTTTTATTAAGTCACCTGTCGTAACAAAACAGTTTCGCCCTTTTATTATTAAACAATTAATATTTATCGGCGCCGCTGCAATTGCTTTCTTAGTGATGTCGTTTGGCTTTTACATGTGGCTTGAAGCTAATCCAACTCCACTATATGTCGTTCAATTAGTCGTTGGTGGTTTGCTTTTCCCTAGTGTTTTGCTTATCGCAATAAATAGTTTTATCATTCATTACTATAATAAACAAACACCGCAAGAACTCGATAAGTGGTTATATCGCATCATTTTTATTGGTTTTGCTTCTGCTTTAGTCTTTTTCTTTATTTGGACAAATGGCTTAGCTCCATATTTAACTTATCCATTAATAAATGGTTTTAGTTTTACCGATGGTTTTGTCACTCCTAATGGTCAAGCCCGTCCTAACATCGCTTTTTATGCGTTATGTATTTTAACTGGCGCAATATTAGTTTATTTTCTTTGTGATCACTATATGTATAAAGAATATGGTGAACACGGTATTTTAGAATCGACCTTTATTGTCGCCTTCCCAGCTGGCATTATCGGCGCTCGTATTTGGTACGTTATTGGTAACTGGTCGGTAGAGTTTGTCGGTCGCCCATGGTATACCATGTTCCAAGTTTGGGAGGGTGGTTTAACGATTTTAGGTGGCGCAGTAACCGGCATTGTTGTTGGAGTATTATTTTTCCTATGGCGCAATAAGGGAAAATCAATTTTCTTAGGTATTGATATTGTTGTTCCAACCATTTTAATCGCGCAAGCCGTTGGTCGACTTGGCAACTTCTTTAATTGTGAAGTTCACGGATTACCTAGCGATCTCATTTATTGGAAATGGCTTCCTGAAGTCATTTGGCGTAACGCTGCTTATTCCAGTACATCTGGTTTTGCCGATAGTGGGCAAATTTATGTACCACTTTTCTTGATTGAAGGGGTGGCTAATATTGTTGGCTATTTCATTATTTCAATGTTGTTTGGTCGCTTATTAAGAAAATATACCGAACTCGGTGACTTAGGTGCTGGCTACATTATTTGGTATGGTCTAACTCGTGTTTTAATGGAACCGCTTAGAAGTGCTGATTTCCAAATGGGAACAAACGGCTACTGGTCATGGATTTGGAGTCTTTCTTCCGTTGTAATTGGTGTTTTATTAATTGTTGCTAACCATGTGATTAGATACTTAATAGCTAAGAAAAACAATACTTATAAAGCTATACCAAACGCGAAAAAAACGTATTTAATGTCGACTGCAATTATCGGTGGGGTTGGCGCTATTTTGTTGGCCGTGGGCATTTATTTAATTACGAGCAATAATTTCGTTGCCAAAGTGGCATATAACAATTATAACGTCGGAGTCATTTTGTTAATTGTTGGCCTTTCTTTAATCGCATTAATTTCCATCTCAATATTAAAATTAGTGGAAGTTATCAAAACGGAGAAACATGTCAAATATAAATTACTGCTATTTGATTTAGATGGGACTTTATGTAATACCGATGAAATGGTAGTGCAAACTTTTTTCAAGTTATATGAAAATTACACACCAAAGGTAAAAAGGACTCGCGAAGAAATTTATTATTTTTCAGGCCCACCACTTAAAAAAACGATGGCCGAGGAATTTCCTAATTATCGAGTTGAGGAACTGTGCGATGCTTTTGTGAAAACGTCAAAAATTTATTATGATTTAACTGTCACTCCTTACGAAGATGAAATCGCTACTTTAAAAGCATTAAAACAAGCTGGTTATAAACTCGGTATTGTCACAAATAAATCTAGCGCCATGCTCAATTATTCGCTCGATTTATGTAAGATTAAACATTTTTTTGATGTGATAGTTCCCGCTGATGCGGTCGCAACTCCAAAACCTTCAAAAGACGGAATAATAAAAGCGATGCAACAATTGAATATCCGAAAAAGTTCTGAAGTTCTATATATTGGTGATAACGATATTGACTATGAAACCGCTACAAATGCGGGCGTGGATTGTATGTTAGTTACTTGGGGACCAAGAACTATCAACTTTGTTAACTTAGCAAAATATCAAGCAAAATCATATAAAGAATTGGGGGAACTATTATTATGCGAACATTCGAAACTATAATTATTGGCGCTGGACCATGCGGAATTAGAACGGCGATTATTTTAAAAAATGCTGGTGTTGATGTCGTCATAATAGAAGGTTCTACTCCAGGAGGCAAAATTAATATCGCCCCACGTGTTGATAATTATCCTGGTTATAAAATGATTTCTGGTCCCGACTTAGCGGTTGAATTTTTTACCCGTCTTAATGCGGCTAGTGTCGAAATGATTGGTGACTTTGTTACTTCTTTAACGAAAAATGATGACTTATTTATCGTGCAATGCGAAAACAATATCTATGCGGCAAAAACTGTTTTGATCGCAAGTGGCACCAAGGAAAAGAAATTAGCCTTGCCAAAAGAAGATAAATTTTTTGCTCATGGCATTTCCTATTGTGCGTTATGTGATGGTCATTTCTATAAAGGACAAGATATCTTGATTATTGGTGGAGGTAACACCGCACTTAAGGAAGCAATCTTTATGGCGGATATCGCCCGTCATGTGTATTTAATTCATCGGCGCAATGAATTCCGCGGTAATCGCAAACTCGTTGACGAATTATTAACTTATCCAAATGCAACCATTTTAACTCCATATATTCCAATTGAATTAATCGGTGGTGACAAACTAGAAGCAATCAAAATTCAAAATGTCGAAACTAAAGAAGAAAAAGTTTTACATGTTCAAGGCGCTTTCCCACTAGTTGGGCAAATTCCAAATTCTACTTTTGTGAAAATTCCTGGTGTCCTAGATGAATGGGGAACCATTCCTGTCGAAAACAAAACAAAAGCGACAAAAGTGGCTGGATTATTTGCTGGTGGCGATATCTTACCCCGTGATGTCAGACAAATATATCTCGCAGAAGTCGATGGTATGATGGCCGCGAAAGCCATTCTTGCTTATTTAGGAAAAAATTAAGAGCCATAAAAATGGCTTTTTTTAATGTCTATATATCAAAGATACTTATTTTTGATAAAATATATTAAGTATGCGCAGTAAGAATTCTTTTACTTCTCAAGTTAAAGAAGAATTGGTCAACAATGCCTATCCTTCTATTGATCGCTTAAGAGCACTGCTTTCAGCATACATTAGAATAAATGGTTCGTTAGTTTTTAGAGGTAAAAAATCACTTCTACAACTAAATACTGAAAATGCAAAAATTGGAAAATTTATTTATCAATGTATCAACGATTTATATCACGTTAATGCCAGACTCATTATTCGCGATAAAAAAGGCTTTGGCAAAGGTAAAACATACATTATTGAAGTCGGTGAAGCGACTGATTTAATTATGGAAGATTTAGAAATATCTTTTTTAGAAGGCAAGATTAGTAAAAACATCGTTAATAATGATGACACAATTGCGGGCTATTTGGCCGGAGCCTTTTTAGCCGCTGGCTCGATTAATTCTCCAGTCACTTCTAATTACCATTTAGAAATATCTTTAAATAACGATAACTACGCTAAATGGCTCGCTAAGTTGTTTGCTAAATATAAAAATAGTTCTATCGAACCAAAAATCACTTCGCGAAGAGAAGAATACGTCATCTACTTTAAAAAGAGTGACCAAATTAGCAACTTCTTAATTGTCATCGGTGCGGTTTCTTCATGCTTGGAATTTGAAGACGTAAGAGCTAACCGCGATTTAATGAATAACGCTAATCGTTTAACTAATATGGATACAGCAAATATGCGTCGCACAATTGAAACTGGTCTTCGTCAAGTTGAAGAAATTAAATTAATCAATCAAGCTTTGGGTATTGATAATATCGCAAACATCAAAGAAAGAGAATTATGTAAATTACGGCTCGCCAATGAGTCTGCTTCTTTGCAAGAATTAGCAGATTTAATGAGCGAAAAGTTTAAAACACCAATTTCCAAGAGCAATATCAACCATCTATTCCGTTCGATCCACGCGTTATTTGAAAGGCTTAACAATGACAATAAATAAACAACTCGGCTATCGGATACGTTTTCTCAGGCAACAAAAAGGTTGGACAATCGAGGAACTGGCTTTAGAAGCGAACATCAATCGCAATTATTTAAATGACCTCGAAAGAGGTGCAAGAAATCCAACATTAAAGATTCTTAATCGTTTAGCTTTAGCTTTACAAATTACTTTATCAATTCTTTTTGAAGGCATTCAGGAAATTTGATTGTTTATTTTGAATTAATCGAAACAAAATCAACCTACTTGCTTCGTTTTCCACTTATTAGGTGGCGAGTGAATAATTACACAACTCGCGCCACTTTTTTTATTTTCTACAACTAATAATTGTCATTTTTTCTTAAAATAAGATTTTTTAGTGCTTAAAACACGCCTTATTTATTTAACTACCTTTTATTTATTTGTGTCTTTGGTAAATAAAATCTCACGACCGCGTTTATTTTTTGCTTTTAGAAATGGGTCGGAGCGTTTTACTTGCAACTTATATTTAATATAAGTAATATATAATCGCAGTGACAAATTAAGGAGGCATTAGTACATGTCAAAAGTCAGAGTAGCAATTAACGGATTCGGTCGTATCGGCCGTTTAGCGTTCAGACAAATGTTTGGTGCAGAAGGTTATGAAATCGTGGCGATTAACGATTTGACTTCTCCAAGCATGTTAGCCAATTTATTAAAATACGATACCGCTCAGGGCGGTTATGCTGGTTTCTACGGCGAAGGCAAACACACCGTCGACAGCAAAGAACCAGAATATGCTGAAGATGGCAAAACCATCGTTAAAGAAGGCGCTATCATTGTTGATGGAAAAGAAATTACTATCTATGCCCGTCCAAAAGCCGAAGATTTACCTTGGGGCGCATTAAAAGTCGATGTTGTCCTTGAATGTACAGGTTTCTATACATCCAAAGATAAAGCCATGGCCCACGTTAAAGCCGGTGCTCGTAAAGTCGTTATTTCCGCACCTGCTGGTAAAGATTTGCCAACTATCGTCTTTGGTGTTAATGAGAAGATCTTAACCAAAGATGATCAAGTCATCTCCGCCGCTTCTTGTACCACTAACTGCTTAGCCCCAATGGCTAAAGCATTAAACGATGCATTCCCAATTCTCTCTGGTATCATGAGCACAATTCACGCTTATACCGGTGACCAAATGATCTTGGATGGCCCACACAGAAAAGGCGACTTAAGAAGAGCTCGCGCTGGCGCTGCCAATATCGTCCCAAATAGCACAGGTGCTGCAAAAGCCATCGGCTTAGTTATCCCAGAACTCAATGGCAAACTTATCGGTTCTGCACAACGTGTTCCAGTAGTAACTGGTTCTACCACCATCTTAGTGGCCGTTGTTAAAGGTCAAGATGTCACCGTTGAAAAAGTTAATGCCGCAATGAAAGCTCAAGCAAATGAATCATTCGGTTATAATGAAGACGAAATCGTCTCCAGCGATGTAATCGGTATGAAATTTGGTTCCTTGTTCGATGCCACCCAAACTATGGTGTCTAAATTGGGCGATGACTTATATCAAGTTCAAGTCATCTCTTGGTATGACAACGAAAATTCTTATACCACGCAAATGGTCCGTACTATTAAGTACTTCTCGGAGCTTAATTAAATAAATACTAGTACTCTTAAACCATTAAAAAACGGCACCTTACTTTTTGTTGGGTGCCGTTACTAGTAAGAAAGGAAGTTTAACATGTTAACTGTTAAAGAAATGAACGATCTTGAAGGCAAACGCGTCATTGTACGTGTTGACTTTAACGTTCCGCTTAAAGAAGGCACTATCCGTGATGATAATCGTATCGTTCAAGCCTTACCAACAATTAAAGAATTAATTGCAAAAGGTGCGAAATTGATTTTGATGTCTCATCTTGGCAAAGTGCAACACAAATTAGCAAAAGACGATCCTGCCAAACTTGCTAAACAAATCAAAGAAGGTAACATGGCCCCAGTAGCGGTCCGTTTAGGTGAACTACTAGGTAAACCAGTCGCATTCGTCCCTGAAACACGTGGCGAAGCGCTTGTAGAAGCCGTCAATAAATTACAAAATGGCGATGTCTTGTTACTACAAAATACCCGTTATGAACCAGGAGAAGAAAAAAATGATACAGAGCTTTCCAAAATTTGGGCGAGCTTAGGCGATGCTTTCGTCATGGATGCGTTTGGTTCTGCTCATAGAGCACACGCCTCTACTTATGGTATTCCTGAAATTCTAAAAGCCGAAGGCAAGCCAGTTGCTGTTGGTTACTTGGTAGAAAAAGAAATTGCTAATCTCACTAGATGTGTTGATGTCAAAGATACCGACCGTCCATATATTGCAATTTTAGGTGGCTTAAAAGTTTCTGATAAAATCAAAGTCATCGATTCCTTGCTCAAAAAATGCGACAAGGTGTTAATTGGCGGTGCAATGGCTTTCACATTCTTAAAGGCCTTAGGTCATAGTGCTGGCGATTCTCCAGTTGAAGATGACCAATTGGCATATGCGAAAAACTGCTATTTAAAAGCTAATGGAAAAATTGTTTTGCCAGTCGATACAGTCGTCACAGATTCTTTCGATCCTGCTATAAGAACAACCGTCCAAACCATCGGTACTGCCAGTATTCCTGAAGGTTTCCAAGGTTTAGATGTCGGTCCAAAAACAAGAGAATTATTCGCTTCTGAAATTGCTAAAGCAAAGATGATTTTCTGGAATGGCCCAATGGGCGTTTTTGAACAAGACAGTTTCCAAAAAGGTACATTAGCCATTTGTGAAGCAGTCGCTAAAAACGAGAAAGCATTTACTGTTTGTGGTGGTGGCGATAGCGCTGCTGCGATTAAACAATTCGGTTTCGTGGATGACTTCTCCCACGTTTCCACCGGTGGTGGTGCCGCTCTTGAAATGATTGAAAACGACGGTCACTTACCAGGCATTGATGTGGTGCTTTAATATGAGAAAAAAATTATTACTCGGCAACTGGAAAATGAACAAACTCGCTTCAGAAGCTAAAGAGTTTGCTATCGCTTCTTCACCATTAGTGAATAAAGCGCTTAAAAATAACATTGATCTAGGTGTTGCTCCAACATATTTATCTCTTGCACAAGTCAAACAACACGCTCATCCTAACATGATTGTTGCAGCGCAAAATGTCCACTTTCAAACTAGTGGTGCCTTTACTGGAGAAATTTCTATTCCGATGCTTAAAGAATTTGCCATTACTTGGGCTTTAGTTGGTCATAGTGAAAGAAGAACTTATGACAATGAAACTAACGAAAAGTGCAATGCCAAAGTCAAAGCATTATTAGTGGAAAAAATGGTGCCAGTATATTGCGTTGGTGAAACTTTAGCTGAGTTCGAAGCTGGCCAAACTAAAGTCATCGTTGGCACTCAAGTGCGTGACGGCTTAAAAGATTTGACCGCTGAACAAGTTAAAGAGTTAGTTGTTGCTTATGAGCCAGTATGGTCTATTGGCACTGGCAAAAATGCTTCAACAGAAATCGCTGAAGATGTATGCAAATTCATCCGCGATGTCTTAAAAGATATGTTTGGTCCAATCGCTGAAGAAATTAGAATTCTTTATGGCGGTTCGGTCAAACCCGAAAATATCAAAGCTTACTTATCATGTCCAAATGTGGATGGTGCATTAGTGGGCGGTGCTTCATTAAAAATCGATTCATACGAAGCTCTATTAAATAACATTATTTAAATTTAAAAGATAAAGGAGGAATTAACTATGCCAGTATTTGATTCATTCGACGATCAAAACAATGGTAACTTCAATAGCAGTTCAATTAAGGGTTATGATTTTACTGATAAAAAAACAAAAGGTTTATTTTTGTCACGCGTTTTTGGTATGATGTTTCTCTGCTTATTAATTACTACCGTTGTCGCTGCGGGGTTTGGCTATGGTTTCCAAGCCTATTTACTCAATGGGGCGACACTGGTCGATGGCAATCTAAATTTAGATTCTAACGCTGTCACTGCTTTATTTGTGGTGCTCGGCGCTTCTGCCATCACATTGCTCATCATGTCATTTGTCTTACCTATCAAATTTATACGTGGTAAAAGCAATATTCTCATTCCATTAATGATTTATGTTGTGGTTATGGGTTTACTCCTTTCTTCTTTTACTTTCATGTTTGATTGGTATTTACTTGTTGAAGCATTTGGTATTACTGCTTTAGTGTTTGGTGTTATGGCTTTATTAGGCTATAAATCAAAAGGTCAATTAATGGGAATTGGAGTAATTTTGTCCTCTTTATTTTTCGGGGCTATTATTCTTTCGCTTATTAATTACATTCTTTTTCTCACTCGCGTATTTGACCAAGTGAGCTTCACCCTTTCAATAGTTAGTAGTTTAATGATCTTCGCTTTTTTGATGCTCATCACTTTATATGATGTTTGGCGTATTAAGAAAATCGCCGAAAGTGGCGATAAGCAAAACAATAACCTCGTCTTATATTGCGCTTATATCCTCTATAGTGACTTTATTGCCATCTTAGTGAGAGTTGTTTACTATTTAGCAATTTTCACTTCAAGAAGAAAGTAAGTTATATATCTATTATTTAAATAGCCACTCTAAAGTGGCTTTTTATTTATTTTAATAATTTAAATGGTGATAGATAAAATTTCTTTTTAGGCATCCTTATTAAGCCATTTTTTGAGCATAAAATTAAAATATTCTCATCAAATCGAATAATTTTGTAACAAATTTGATTTCTATTATAAATAAATACCTATATTTATGACGCGCGTGAGAAAAAAATTAAAAAAATAGTGCATAACCTCTTGCCAAGAAATTAGAGATAAGTATAATAGAGGAAGCGTTTAGAAATACGCCTTAAATGACTGAAACGAAAATGAAAAAAATAATCAAAAAGTCATTGACTGCGTAAACACTAAGTGCTAATATATCAAAGCACGCGTCGAGGAGACTCGAACGATATTACGAAGTAATAGAGTGCAACTGATCTTTGAAAACTAAACAGATGTACAAACATTAAACGTCAATTTATTTTTTAAATTAAACAAAACCAGATAATTATATTTTGAACTAGAGATAAAACTTTGAGAGTTTGATCCTGGCTCAGGATGAACGCTGGCGGCGTGCCTAATACATGCAAGTCGAACGAGGTAGTAGCAATACTACCTAGTGGCGAACGGGTGAGTAACACGTAGGTAACCTGCCCTTAAGCTTGGGATACCCAGAGGAAACTTTGGCTAATACCGGATAATATCAGAGAAGGCATCTTCTTTGATTAAAAGGCCCTGCAAGGGGTCACTTAAGGATGGACCTGCGGCGCATTAGCTAGTTGGTGAGATAACAGCCCACCAAGGCGAGGATGCGTAGCCGAACTGAGAGGTTGATCGGCCACACTGGAACTGAGACACGGTCCAGACTCCTACGGGAGGCAGCAGTAAGGAGTTTTCGGCAATGGGGGAAACCCTGACCGAGCAACGCCGCGTGAGTGATGAAGGTCCTTTGGATTGTAAAGCTCTGTTGTAAGCCATGAATGGTAGCTATAGGAAATGATAGTTACTTGACGACAGCTTACCAGAAAGCCACGGCTAACTACGTGCCAGCAGCCGCGGTAATACGTAGGTGGCAAGCGTTATCCGGAATTATTGGGCGTAAAGAGTGAGCAGGCGGCTGAATAAGTCTGAAGTCAAATCGTGGGGCTCAACCCCATTTCGCTTTGGAAACTGTTTGGCTAGAGTACGGCAGAAGTGAAGGGAACTCCATGTGTAGCGGTGAAATGCGTAGATATATGGAAGAACACCAGTGGCGAAGGCGCTTCACTAGGCCGAAACTGACGCTCAGTCACGAAAGCGTGGGTAGCAAATAGGATTAGATACCCTAGTAGTCCACGCCGTAAACGATGATAACTAAATATTGCCGCGAGGCAGTGTTGAAGCTAACGCATTAAGTTATCCGCCTGGGGAGTACGGTCGCAAGACTGAAACTTAAAGGAATTGACGGGGACCCGCACAAGCAGTGGAGCATGTGGTTTAATTCGACGCAACGCGAAGAACCTTACCAGGGCTTGACATATTGATTACTACCCCCTTAGAAATAAGGGGAGACTATAAATACAGGTGGTGCATGGTTGTCGTCAGCTCGTGTCGTGAGATGTTGGGTTAAGTCCCGCAACGAGCGCAACCCCTTTCCTTAGTTGCCATCATTCAGTTGGGAACTCTAGGGATACTGCCGATGTAAGTCGGAGGAAGGTGGGGATGACGTCAAATCATCATGCCCTTTATGTCCTGGGCGACACACGTGCTACAATGGCCGGTACAAAGAGATGCAATACCGCGAGGTGGAGCAAATCCCATAAAGCCGGTCTCAGTTCGGATTGGAGTCTGCAACTCGACTCCATGAAGCTGGAATTGCTAGTAATCGCGAATCAGCCATGTCGCGGTGAATACGTTCCCGGGTCTTGTACACACCGCCCGTCAAACCATGAGAGCTGGTAATACTCGAAGTCGTTATCCTAACCGCAAGGAGGGAGACGCCTAAGGTAGGACTGGTGATTGGGGTTAAGTCGTAACAAGGTATCCCTACGGGAACGTGGGGATGGATCACCTCCTTTCTATGGAGAAAGTGTTAACTCTCTACTAGAGTAGTTAACGTATGTACAAATAAACCTATAAAATTTCTAGATAACTGGAAATTGACGAGTTTGGAAATCTGTTTAGTTTTGAGAGATTAGGCTCTCTCAGAAATTGTTCTTTGAAAACTGAATATTAAGAAACATGTTCTTTCTGTTAATGTCGCAATTGTGATTTCACAAGAGCGAACAAAAACAAAAAAAGCACAAGTCGAAAGATTTGTAAGCGAAAAAACAAACCAAAACAACAAAATTACTGAAACCTAAATTTTACGAAATTAAGTTAATAAGGGCGTACAGTGGATGCCTTGGCATTAGAAGACGATGAAGGACGCGATTACCTGCGAAAAGCGACGGGGAGCTGGTGTGAGCTTTGATCCGTTGATATCCGAATGGGGGAACCCGGTGCGAGTCATGTCGCATCATCCTAGTAGAAACCAATAACTACTAGCGAAGGTATACCTAGGGAATTGAAACATCTTAGTACCTAGAGGAAAAGAAAGAAAATCGATTCCGTCAGTAGCGGCGAGCGAAAGCGGAGGAGCCCAAACCAACCTTAGGGTTGGGGTTACGGACCACGACATAGGATGTGTATTTAATAGCTGAATGACTTGGGAAAGTCAACGATACAGGGTGATAGTCCCGTAAGCGAAATTGAATATGACCTTAGTGAGTTCCAGAGTACGGCGGGGCACGTGGAATCCTGCCGGAAGTTACCGAGACCACTCGGAAAGGCTAAATACTAACTAATGACCGATAGTGAACCAGTACCGTGAGGGAAAGGCGAAAAGAACCCCGGGAGGGGAGTGAAAAGATTCTGAAACTGTATGCTTACAAAAAGTCAGAGCCCGTTAATGGGTGATGACGTGCCTATTGAAGAATGAACCGGCGAGTTATGATTGCATGCGAGGTTAAGTCGTAGAGACGGAGCCGTAGTGAAAGCGAGCCTGAATAGGGCGATTAGTATGCAGCCATAGACCCGAAGCCCGACGATCTATCCATGTCCAGGTTGAAGGTGGGGTAAAACCCACTGGAGGACCGAACCAACGTTCGTTGAAACGCCCGTGGATGAGGTGTGGATAGGGGAGAAATTCCAATCGAGTCGGGGGATAGCTGGTTCTCCCCGAAATAGCTTTAGGGCTAGCGTGAGGTTAAATATTTATTGGAGGTAGAGCACTGAAATGCTGATGGCGGCACAAGTCGTACTGATTCATATCAAACTCCGAATGCCGATAAATGTATCCTTGCAGTCAGAGTGTGGGGGATAAGCTCCATGCTCAAAAGGGAAACAGCCCAGACCGTCGAATAAGGTCCCTAAATTAATGCTAAGTGTTAAACGATGTGAAGATGCATAAACAACTAGGATGTTAGCTCAGAAGCAGCTACCATTTAAAGAGTGCGTAACAGCTCACTAGTCGAGTGCCTTTGCGCGGACGATTTACCGGGGCTAAGCATTATACCGAATTCACGGATTTTAGAGTAATCTAAAGTGGTAGGGGAGCGTTCCATGTGGGGTGAAGCTGTACCGTAAGGAGCGGTGGACCGCATGGAAGTGAGTATGCCGGTGTAAGTAACGATGATGGGTGAGAATCCCATCCACCAATTGACTAAGGTTTCCTGGGGAAGGGTCGTCCTCCCAGGGTTAGTCGGGACCTAAGGCGAGGCCGAAAGGCGTAGTCGATGGACATCAGGTTGATATTCCTGAACCCGCATATATGTGACGTAGTGACAGAGAGGGTTAATCATACCGGTTATTGGATTCCGGACTAAGCGAGGTACCTTGTGTGTAGGCAAATCCGCACACTTTAAGGGGAAGGCGTTATGGGGACTGAATGGCTTCGGCCTAGTAGGGAAGTTGATGATACCAGCTCTCAAGAAAAGCTGCTAACTTAAGTATATGTGGCCCGTACCGAGAACGGACACACGTGGTCAAGATGAGTAATCTGAGGTGAGCGAGATAACTGTTGTTAAGGAACTCTGCAAAATAACTTCGTAAGTTCGCAAGAAGAAGTACTCCAGCGATGGAGGCGCAGTGAAGAGGCCCAGGTAACTGTTTACCAAAAACACAGCTCTATGCCAAGCCGTAAGGCGATGTATATGGGGTGATGCCTGCCCAGTGCTGGAAGGTTAAAAGGGGGAGTGCAAGCTCTGAATTGAAGCCCCAGTGAACGGCGGCCGTAACTATAAC
>Ga0123334_1003830_pt1 | contig 15881 bp, 19 predicted proteins | sample BiotimSIPDNA_FD_89706 | JGI IMG/M metagenome (GOLD analysis project Ga0123334, IMG submission 89706) | Anaerobic biogas reactor microbial communites from Washington, USA - Biogas_R1 time_0 SIP DNA | ecosystem: Engineered > Bioreactor > Anaerobic > Unclassified | place: Washington, USA... | reverse complement strand
GCAAGCGTGGTTAAAACTTCAAAAAGTAAGTTTTCTAAAGAGCAATTAGAGCATATTGAGTTATTAAAAAGAATGAGAACATAAAATTTAATAATAAATTAGGAGGTTTAAACAAATGCCTAAAACAAAAGACCTAATAATATTTTATATATTGAGTCTTACGTGGGGAATAGTTTGGTCCCTCGTAGGACTTTTTGTATATTTATTTTCTATTATATTTTTAAAAGATAAAATAGAGGTTCAAAAGGTCGCCGGTAGAATTGCAATAAGATTTAAAAATGGTAAGTTTGGCGGCGCCAGTTTAGGACTAGTCTACTTAGTTGGCCGTTTTGTTGGAGATAGAACACATAGGCATGAGCTTGGCCATACACTTCAAAATGCTATTTTTGGGCCACTGTTTATTTTATTAATAGCGATTCCATCGGCGTTGCGCTGTAGTTTTTGGCAAAAATATCATATGAAGTATTATCAAAAGCATAGCTCGTATCCAGAATATGACAGTATTTGGTTTGAGAAACAAGCAACAGAATTTGGAAATAAATATTTTAGTGAGGTAAGCATTAATGGGATTTAATAGGGCTATATTTAACATAGCATTAACTCGATCAAGCGATGATTTTATTAAACTTAAATATGAGCAAGTAGAGGCTGTTATCATCAATGAATTAGAAAATCGCGATAAAGATGTAGCGACTTCTGAATATCTTATAAATCTCGATGAGATAATTGACGAGATGTTATTATATATAGGTAAAGGCGAAGATAGACATATTGAAATTGATTCGCGTATTAAAAACCACCCAAAAATAATATTTAGTACTATTGAAGAGGCTAAGTCATTATTATTGACAATACATATTATTTATGTATGCGTTAAGATATATCGTGTAGTCAATTTTAGAGATAATATCGACTATGATGTAATTACAATGTATAAAAAAACCGGTGTAAATCTAGATCTAAATCTAAATCAGGCGTCTAATGACGACGGCACTTATCTTGGTTATACAGTTGAAGACATAAACAATCGAATTGATTTACTATTTGATGAGACTAGACCAGGTACTTTTAGTCCAGATACTTTTAATAGGGTTAAAAAATATATAAAAAAGTATATTCTTAATGGGGATCAAAAAAATAAAGAAAAAATTATAGGCGAGTATAATAATATAAAAAAAGTATTTTTTAAATACACAAACATATTACTTACTGACTTTTGGACAATAAAAATTTTATCGCATATCTCGAAGTCAGCAAAACGTAGTAATCTTGATGCTGTCTCATTTGTTAGTCTAACGCCAAGTAAAAAAGCTATTATGAATCGTAGTTTTGAGGAAAATACTGCTAGTTTTATTTTATTTGATTTAAATATAATTATAGGCTTATTGTATGCAACAATCATGTTTGAAATCGTAGATGAGAGACTTAGAAGAGATATTCTATCAATAAGTCCCGATATACTAGACGACTTTTATGTAATGGGTCTTCACAGTTCACTTTCAAGAGAGCTAGTAGACCTTTTTATTGATAATTCGGGTATTAATATAAATCTTGAAAAACTTATTTTTAAAAAATTTGAGGAAGTGTGTAATGATCTATTGGCCGATAAAGAACTACTTGATAATAATTCAGATGACAATAGGCTACAAGACGATTTTTCAGAAAAAGACGCAATAAAAATGCCGTGGGAGAGTGATAACTAGTTATGCTAACTGTTGAAATAACGCCAGAAGAAATTGACATATACCTAAATGATGATATGTTTGTAGAACTTTCAAAAGAAATTATGGCTTATATAAAAGAGACACATATTAGCCTTGATACCGTGAGCGCGATAGTATCCCGCGAATTTACCGCATCTAAACAAGCTATTTTAGAACAAAGAGACGTAGAAACATATGCTGAAAACCCTACAGGCGGGCGAATGAATGTCACAATTAGGCTAGAAGATGCCCAAAGACTTATGTGTGAGGCCGCGTTGTGTTTAGCGGCAATTTTATTGCTAGATTTTGTGTCATATAGGTCTACTGGTGGGCGTATAGGCGAGTGGCAAAACGCTTCTTTTATTGGAGTTATTGACAAGTTTGCCTTAATTGTAGGCTATGATTATAGAAAAGAGATATCAAAAGCTTATATAGAGCTACAAAGTCTTAATGATGATGACTTTGATCAAAAATTAGGCGAGTTATATAAAAGCGATAACGAGTTGACTGATGATTTTAATATTAGCGATAAAGATAGTATTATAAATTCGTGGGAGTAGCGTTTTATTTATAGCTAAAGGATGTGTATAATTATATGAAAGATAAAATAAAACTATTGTTATTAGAAAAAATATCAGATAGAACAAAAGGAATTGAGTATTATAATAGACTTATTTCACTTAATCATAAATTAACTACTGAGTTATCTTCTATTACTCGTAGTATTGATTCTATTAAAAAGTCAGAAGAAGATGACAGAGTAGTGCCAAAGTTTTATGATAGTAGCGGCGAAAATGAGATTTATTTAGATAAAGAAGAACTTAGCAGTCTTAAAGATAAGCTTGTCGCTAGAAAAGACAGAATTCAGAACTTTTTAGAAGATATCAGTGCAATGTTCGATACCATGAAATTCTTTGATTTATCAATTTCAGCTTTAGATCCTCTAAGTGAAATTTATGGCGAAAAAAACGCGAACTATATACTGTCGTTATATGCCGCGCTTAGACAAGCTGGAATACTTGGTAGTAAGCAAGTTTCAAAATACCTAGCGAACTTTGAGGTTGAACTTAATGACGACGATTCAGGCATTACGCCAGAGGTATTAAGAAATGAGATTATTAATATTATCAATAATCCGCAACAAGCTGCAAAGCATCCTCGTGTTATTGAGGCAGTTGTAAATCATATTTTAGAATTAGAAGAGTTTCATGATGAGTGGGAAGTTGAGTTTGCAAACAAAGATTTGGGCATTGTTTCTAGACTTATTCCAGTTATTGGAAAAGATAAACAAAGTATAAAAACTAGTAGTGTAGGTGAAATGTTAAGTCGATTTCCTTTTCAGGAAGATATTGTAGCAAATGACGATCTTTATTTGACATATCATGTAAAAAGTGCGACAATGTTTAATCAACTACAGAAAGTTTATAAGCAGGTATATGATAAGTCATACAAGCCATTTTGGAGTAGTGACGTCAATAATGGCATATTTAGAATGAATTGGTGTGTTGCGTCGGATAATCATGGATTTTTTAGTTCTCAAAAAAGCCATTCTTCAGATCAGTGGTATGTTACGCTTGCTATTGACCCGGTTAAAAATATTTTTAATTACATTGAAAGAGCTGCTAAAAGGGCATCATTAGAAAATACATCATATTATAATGATTGGCTTGAGGGTAGAGAGAAAGAAGCTATATCTTTTTCATTTGAGTTTGCAAAGGCATATTTAAATTTTAGGGCCAATAGTGAAGACAATATTATTGCCGATAGTTGCATTGGCGAAGCATATCTTATGTCATCTGTTAATAAGCATGACGGATCAACCGCTGGTAGAAATGTTGGATATCATAACTGGATAAATTATCCGGGTACAGCATTAGATAGATCGTCGCTTGATCCTAAACCAAAATACACGTATGATAAATTTAAGAATATAGGTATTAGTTCTTTTACAATTGAGAGTGGGTCACTTATAAAATACAGTGGTACTGAGTCTGTTGTTAATATTCCTCAAGGTGTCTATAATATCGCCAATGGCGCGTTTAACGATAATGATTATATTAAAACGGTGATATTTCCATATTCTGTTTCTAGAATATCAAATGGTGCATTTAATAATTGTAGTTCACTTAAAAATGTCGTATTAACACACAACGTTAAAGAAATAGAAAAACGGGCATTTGACAATCAGATTCTTAATAATGCCAATATAGGTGTTTTCGTAAAAGAAAAAGATGGCGGCTACAAAGTTGTTAAACCTAATGATGCGTATTGGTATCCTGATGAACTTAAAAAGGTTGGTAAAGACTCTAATAATAAAGCCACGGAAATTGAAGAAAGTAAAAAAGAGCCAGAATATATTACTATCAATGAAGTAAAAATTGACTTAAAGAATATATCATTTAAGCCAAAAAGGGTTCGTAGGTACTTTAATTCAAATAAGTATACTCTTGATTCTGGTGAAGAGGTTCAACTATATTATGTTGAAGGCGGTAAGATATCGTTTAATGAGAAGCTAATTGGTTTAAATGTCTATGAAAGTATAGAAATTCCAGAAGGCGCGTATTCTCTTATAACACCAATTTATGGCAACTATGAAGGTATTACATTTCCACGGACATTTTCTGAGATTGGAAGATATTCGCCATTTGCATATGGTGGCGCTAGAGTGTTGGATTTTTCTAATACAAGTATATTAAGAATAGAGCAATATCAGTTTGTCTATTGTGTGTCTAAGAGTGTTATATTACCAAAAAATCTACAAATCCTGGCTAGTCAAGCATTCCTTGATTCTATTGTAAGTGAGATAACGCTATTTACAAAAAGGCTGTCGTTAAATGAACTTCAAGGTGGTCAACAAAATGAAAAGACATTTTTAGGCTTTAATTCACCAACATTAAGAACAGTTTATACAGATGATCCACTATTGCTGGAAGTTTTAGCATCTAGAATAACAAAAGACGAGGCTGCTAAAAAGTTAGCTAAGTATGGCGGTAGATCTAGGTATTTAGAAATAAGTAGTCCAAATAAGTATTTGTCAAGTTCCGCGTTTGTTGCTCAAATAAAAGAAATTTAGGGAGGCATTAAACAATATGCAAAAAATACAAGTAGAAAAAATAGAATTAGATAAAAGTCGAGAAGATACATTCGTTAAGTCATATGCGCAATTAGCTAAAAGTTTAGCATCTGAAGATGTTATAACCATTGATAATCTGTTGTCTGTATTGAATAAGGCGGATTTCATCGAAGATACTGAAGTAATGTATGGCAATAAACCGGCGTCGGTGTATTATAAGCAATTTCCAATAGTAATTGGTGATGATGTCATGGTAAAAATAGTTTTATTAACTCAGGCAGATTCATTGGCATTAATTATTCCAGAAAATGTGTCGAGTGTTTATAGCGAGCTTAAGGAAGATCCGAGTATCTTAAAGCAAAAGAATATGGCATTATCACTATATGTTGAATTATATAATTTTGAAACTAGTGATGGCGAGTTGTTTGATTTAATCAAATCAGTATATCTTAGTGCCGGCGACTCACTACGGGCGTTTGATATTCCAAATGATATAATCAAAAAAGATGAAGAAGACAAAGAGAAAGAAAAAGCTGAACAAAGTCCTAGCAACAACTTTGGTGGCGAAGATCTGTTTAATGATGACATTGATAGTGCGAGCGACTTTGGTGAGATAGAAGACGATATTAATGATTTTGAAGAGATAAAAGACAATTTTGACCAATACGAGAGTTTCAGAAGAGTATCAAAAAATATTTACAATTTAAGTAAAATGTTGTATAATATTTCAGATGATGTGATTAGAGAAAACGTAAGAACAAAATTTTTAAACAAATCAAAATCAATTTTAGTTATTGAGGTAAACAATAAGGCTATTTACAGCAGACTATCGCATGTTCCTAAATTAGCAAAGCGCCTATTGACAGTATTTGGTGAGACAATTAGATTAAATGGCGGAACGCAATTAGTTGATAGTTTTACTAAAAATAATAAAAGATACTTTGTAATTTCAGAGAGCGTTGGAAATAACTTCTGGGTTGTTAATAGCGATAAGCTAGACATTCTTGATAAAGAATCAGGTTTCGTTGAGCCAATTCAAGATAAGATAATTAGACTAAATAGGTCTTCTATAAGAAAAGAATCTAGAAAAAAAGTTCCTTACTTTAAAAATTCAAGAATTGTCTATGTTTCTAAAGAAGCAAAGCGACTACTAAAAAATAGCACTATATATGATTTTTCACCAGAAGATAAAGCAACATACATTACTCCTATGTATAGTGAGTTGCCTGTTATAGTGCTTAGAAAAGTGACTGCAAAAGACTGCAAAAAGGGGTCATACGACGAGTATAGAATAAAAAATTGTAGCGGTGACTTAGCATGGTATGAGATCATAAATGACTTTTATTCAGTGTCTAGAAATGAGCCATATATTGTCGCAGGTAATAGGCTTATTCCGAGAAAAAAATAACTGTTTACATTTATAAAGTTTTGTGATATAATATAAATATAAGTTAAATTATGTGGAGGATTAGTTTAATGTCTAGTGAAAAACAATATTTTAGAGGATACGCTTTTGCGCCAAAAGGCAAAGGCAAAAAGGCGAATATTGAGCGTGGTAACGTGGTTTGGACAGAAGAAGAAGTTTCAAAAGTTGCATATAAGGCAGCAAGAATCATCTATAGGAAATACGGCTGGGTAAAATCAAAATATGACGAAGATGATTTTGTTCAAGATGCCGTAATGTCAATACTAAAAGGATTTAGAGATGGCTACTTTATTGCAACAACGAGTAACATTTTTCCAATAGTCTATCGGCTAATTGACGGGTATTTTGTGTATAATAAGCTTAAAAAGCATAAGGTTGACAGTAAGGTTATTTCATTAAATGACAGTAGCCCATTTAGTAAATACAATGCCGATAAGGACGTTGAGTTGCTTGAGACAATTAAAGATACTTCAGACATTATTACTGATATTGTCGAAAAAGAAGATAGTGCAGCTAATGGTAAAAATATTATTTTAAGTGTTATTGAGACATTTAGTGCTATTCCAATTAAAACGCGAAAACACGTATATGTCGGTGTAGTCGATAAAAATAAAAAAGTAAATCTTTCAGAATCGGTTATTGCTAGTCTGGTATTAAGCGGTAAAGACTTGCATGATATTCTAAATATATTCGGATTCACAGTTCTTAATTCTGGATCAATGTCTCAAACAGCATACATTGCAAAGATTGTAAGAAATGTTACGGATAGCGTTGTTGAAAAAATAAAGGCTCTTTCTAACGATGATAGAGAAAGCGTAAAAAGCTTTTTAGAGCTATCGAGAAATAGAAAGTTATTAGTTGCTTAGTTTAAATTAAAGACTGTAGTGACTAATTACATAATAATTAGTCACTTTTTGTTAAATATCATTATACAAATAAATACTATATATAATAGGTGGTGATATTGTTATGCTTAAACGACTTCAAAAAGAAGATAAAGACACTAATGAGCTAATTGATCAAGTAAGAGACTATCTTTTCGGCGTTGGCGTAAGAACTTCGAGAGAAAGAGCATGGGATATATTTAAGTCAGTCCATCAAATGCCATATAAAATGATGGTTGAAAAAAATAAAGAGATACAATATCAAGGTAGCGGCAAGCATATATCACGAAAGCATGGTGATCAATTTTTGTCTATTCATGGAATCGGAAAATTTAGATTATTAGGTGTTTCATCTAAGAAGGGAAAAGAAAAACGCGCAACAATAAAATTTGAGCCATCACACGATTTAAAAAATTATATAGAAGACAACATAAAGGTTGTTACAGGGAGTTTGGTGGAATAGTGAATGACTGAAAGAAATATTCTAAAAAAAGAAACTCTTATTGTTGAGCGGTTACCGTCATTTTTTTGTTACAGGGTATGGAATTACGTAGTCGAACATACGTTTGATACGTGGGATAAGTTTTCTAGTTATGTTAAAGAGTTTAATTTAATGGAACAATACAACTTTGTTTCATATTCAGAAGAAACCCAAAAGCTACTTGATAATTTAAAAAAGGCGGTGTATGAAGACGACATCTAAAAAGCAGCCGTATAGACATTATGTTCCGGCTAAAAAGGAGCTAGACAATTATCCATTTTCGTATAGTATCACGCCAATAAAAGACCAAAACATAGATGATTTTTTATTAAGCAATCCGCCGCGAATAGTTATAGATTATTATACTGGTGAAAACCTTAAGAAAAAAATAAAAGATGAGCTCATTAAGATTTTTCCATTTTCTAAATATATGGATAAGCATTTAGATACGTATATTGGAAAAAGTGGAAATAGTGATTTGAGTTATATTATTAAGATAGTTGTATATGAGTTACAGGATTATCTAGCAAAAACTGGTAAAACAAAACAGAAGTACGTTGTAAAAGAAACTTGGGCAGTTAGATTATCAAATTTTAAAACCGAGTATTCATTTTCTTTAATTAGATCTATAGACCAGTTAAATAACATTCTTAGTGTTAATCCAAAAAGAATAGCCTTTGACTCAGAAACAACGGGCCTAGACCCAGAATTAGATAAAATTGTTGGCGCGTCATTCTCTTTTAAGGAAAAAGAAGGTTACTATGTTCCATTGTTTCATTCTAGCGAGTTTAGCAATTTTAACTTAGGGTTTGAAGCGCTTGATATTATCTACAGTGCATTAGTAAAGGCATCTATAGTAGATATGTTTAATGCTAGATTTGATATGCGGGTTATGGAATATTGTGAAAAAGAGTATGACATGAGTAAAGTAAATGTTAGAGATGCTCAAATTACCACATGGTACGCTGATCCTGATTACAATAGGCACGATTTAAAGACGCATGAAAAAAGATTTCGCGGATACGTTAGACCTAATTTACAGGAAACTCTTAAAAATGTAGGTATTAATGATTTTAGTGTGGCAGATATTAGTCCAGAGAATATCCAGTTTTACGCTTGTCAGGATAGCATATCAACATTTGAAATTGGTTTAGACACAGACGTTTATTATAAAGAGTTTAAACTGTCAGCAGAAATAGATCACAAGCTATTATATCCGTTAATGAAAATGGAAAATGAGCCAAATAGAATTGATATTAAATATGTAAAAAAACAGTTAGACTATATTAAGCCGAGATTGGCGGAATTAGATAGTTCTATTAAGCGACAGATTGGTGATGTTAATTTAAATAGTCCAAAACAAAAAATTAATCTTATTAAAAGCTTTGGGCTAGATACTGGCATGAAAACTAAAACAGGCGCTATGTCGACTAATAAAGAGGCAGTTGAAAATCTTATTAGTAAGCTTGAAAAGCAGAATAAAGAAATTCCCTTATGGCTAAGTCTAATAAACGAGAGATCAAAATTGCAACAGTTAAGCTCTACATTTTTTGGTAGTCTTTATGATCAAGCTAAAGAGAGTGGTGGTAGAGTTAGAATAAATTATCGAAACACTCAAGTTTCGACAGGTAGATTAAGCAGTGGTAAAGATATAAATGAGATATGATTAGGAGAATAAAATAGATGATATGAGACTAATTGAGACACGAAAAACAATTAATAAAAAAACATATAGGGCAGTGAGTGAGGATTGGTGGATATATGAAAATTAAAATTATTGATTTTGGCGGTAGAATGCCTGAAAGAGCTCACTATAATGATGCCGGCGCAGACCTGTTTGTAAGTGAAAAAACGGTTGTGCCAGCACAGTCGATAAAAAAAGTTCCACTAGGAATTGGCATAGAGCTACCTGACGGCTTTGTCGCATTTGCGCTTCCACGTAGCGGTATGTCCTCAATAAAAGGGCTTACAACAGAGGTTGTTCCAATTGATTCTGGTTATCGCGGAGAGATTCACGCAATTGTTTATAATTCAACTAATGTTGATTTTGAGCTATATGCTGATACAAAAATCGCTCAATTGGTTATTGTCCCATGTGTTATTGCTGATTTCTGCAGGTCAATGCCTGAAAAACGTGGGATAAATGCTTTTAATAGTACCGGCGGCGCAGATGGTGCTATTGCTAATCGGGTAATGTGATATGGGCAAGATACTGTTTATTGGTGACCCACATTTTGATAGCCAAACGCCAATTTCAAGAATCGATAACTATAGAGAAACAACTGTCGTTAAACTTGAAAATTTATTAAAATTGGCTATTGACACTCAGGCATATGCCGTTTTCACGACTGGTGATTTTTTTAATAGGTATGATATTCCAATATCATATATAAATGAGGTAATGACAATATTAAAAAAATTCTCAGATAACGGTATTAAGGTTTTTTCTGTTGTAGGTAATCATGATTTACCTCATAATAGTATTGATTACTTTAAAAATACGCCACTCAGCCTATTAGACAAAAGCGGTTTAGTTAAGTGTTTAAATACGTATCAAGACAGCCAGTATAAGGTTGAATTTGATAACACCGTTGTTTATGGACTAAGTTTTACAAAGTCAATTGACTACGATATAGATGATAAAAAGCAGTCTATTCTTGTTATGCATTATGCCTCAGAGAACACTGTACCAAACGAGTCAATTTCGCTTGATAGCTTAAAGCAATTTAATATCGTAGTATCAGGTCACGATCACATGTACTATGAGCCAATAGAAAATTATGGCGTTAAATTATTTAGACCAGGGTCATTTACTAGAAGAACTAGGGATGCCTATAATCTAAAGCGCGAAATTATCGTTTATTGTTATGATACTATTTCTAAAAAAATGTCTGAGCATGTTCTTAGCGGTGTTTTACCGGCAACTACTGTATTTAAAAATGACGTGTTTATAGATAAGTCCGTCGATTTATTTAGTAGTAATTATAATAAGCTGTTTAGATCTCTATCATTAAAGTCTGGTCATATTGATATATTTGATATTATTAATGACTTACCGGCATCTGTTAATAGTAAAAGCATTGATATAGTTTTAAAGTATTTATCTATGAAAGGGATAGAAAAAAATGCCAATGAAACCAGCTCAAAGAAAACTGAGAAAATGGCGAAAGACTTCTCCATCTAAATCAAGGTCCTATGCTGAAAAGCGAGATAGGCTTTTTAAGTATTCAGAAAAGGAAATGAAAGAGTATGAAGACAGAATCTCTAAAAGAAATATACGAAAAGGCGAGAACGATACCGGAGAGTATTAAAGATACAAATAAGTATACTTTTTTTGGCTACAATAAGGTTATTCCAATAAAGTATATGAGTGTTAATGATACCTTTGAAATTCAGACATCATTAAATGATTTCATTAGAAGTAGCGGCGATATTCTTTTATTTCCAAATATTATTGATGGGGAAATTACTGACCTATTCATTAGATCTATAAAGAATAAAAGTGCTTTTTTGACTTATAGAGAAAGTGATATTCCATATGGTGCTGGTTACATAAATGAAAAATTTAAATACGGTAATCCATTATTTGTTGTTGAAGGTATCGGTGACTACGGTGCACTTAAACTAATTTATCCGAGTATTAACGTGGTTGCAATGATGTCTAATTCAATACCTAATTCGATGTATGACATATATGCTGGTATTACAAATAATATTGTATTGCTTCCAGATAATGATTCTGCTGGGTTATTTCAAGTTAACTTAATAAGAAAAGAATTCAAAAAACGGGATGTTACTGTTACAGTTATTAAGCAATTTTCTAATCTTAAGGACACCGGCGATATTGCTGATATGATATTAGAATATAAGAAAGAAAAAAATGACTATATAAAAAATAAAATAGATTTGGCTATAAAGTATTATAAACTTAAAGTAGACAAACTGATTTAGGAGGTTAAAAATATGAAATTTAATGTCGGCGATATTGTAAGGATTGATGGCAGTATAGTTATAATCGCATTAGTGGTATCCGAGATGGGAGCAGTATTAAAATGAGATGTACGTATTGTAGAAACAAATTTAAAACAGCGGATTCAGAAACGACATGTAGAAATTGTAAAGAAAAATATCTTGAAACACAGTGTAATCATGATATTGATGTAAAAGTTGTTGATGGCTTTATGGTAACGTATTGTAGAAAATGTGGCGCTATTTTTAGCACGCAGCCGTTTTTTAGACAGTCATTATATTAAATTTTATAGGAGATTAAATGGCAAAAGTAAAGCATAAAAAAGGTTTTTTTATTGAACTTAATATGCAAAATCCGCCAAGGCCAAAGCCCCAGATGTGGTATGTTAGAAAGGCAGATAAGTCTTCTATTTTTGAACATACAGTATGCGGCTGGGAATTTACTGAAAATGTCCGTGAAGACTCACTAGGTAAAGTTGAAGGCTATTCAAAGGAACTCAATTTTAGGATGTCATTTATTCCAGAAAAAGGTCATTATTGGGTTTCACGAGACTTTGAAGGCCAAGAACTTAGAATCTTAGCAAATGTCGCTATGGAAGAGACATTGATTAAAACATTTTTGGAAGATGGAGACCCTCATGAAGCGACCGCTATAACTCTCTGGGGAAAAGAAAATTACTCAAAAGAAAAAAGGAAAGCGGCTAAGGCAATTAATTTTGGCTTAATTTACGGTAAATCTGCAAAAAGCTTTGCATATGATCTCAATGTTTCAGAAGAAGAAGCACAGAAATATGTAGATGACTACTTTAATAAACTTCCAAACGTAAAGAGGTTTTTAAATAGCTGTGTTAGAGAAGCGACACAGACGAAAATGATTTCTAATATATACGGTAGAAAGCGAAGACTACATAAATATATAGATAGATGGGGAAACTTAGAAGGCAGAGGAAAGCGCATCTGCTATAATTTTCCAATTCAATCTATGGGCGCTGAAGTTACTAAGATGGCGTTGATTAAAGTTTATTATGGCATAATTTGCAATAAAGATTACGAGGGTAAAGTATATTTTAGAAACACCATCCATGACGAAATAAATACCAGTGTCGATTTTTCAGTAATAGAAGATGTTGTTAAAAAACTTGGCGATCTTATGACTCATAATATTCCTAATACGCCTGTTCCTATTATTACAGGCTTGGAGATAGGTCATTCTATGGGACTTACGTGGAAGTTTAAGCAAGATCCCATTACACTAAAGCTAACTCCGATTATTTATTCGTCAATTGACGATGAAAATTAAGTTAATGAGGTTTTAACATGGAAAAATTAGACCAAGTAAAAATGGTTATTGATCAATTAAATAATGACGTCGGTTCGTTTATGTCTGATAATAGTTTAAGTGAACTACCGCCATTTAGTAAACTACAAAGTAAAGATAGAATTGGCGAAATCTATAGGAATGATCAATGCTATTACGAGAATATTGCCACATTTAAAGCGAAGTATGTTGGTATAAGCTCTTATCTTAATAAGCTAAAATCAGAGATTTCAGATAGGGCGTTAACTAGAAATATCGAAGAACTTATTGAACACATTGCTAAAAAAACGGATATGCTAAGTATTACATTATCATCAGCTCAAAGTAGAATAAAATTTTATCAAACTGTCGTTTATTTAATTTCTAACATGACATATGGAGACTTCTAATTTGCGTGATTACACAATTGAAAATAAAAAAGGAATAAAGCTAACTGAAGCGCAGAATGAGATTGTAGACGCTTTATTAAATAATGATATATATTTTAATTGCTCTCAAACAGGAATAGGTAAAACTTTATCAACACTTACTGCAGCTATTTATAAGATTTTTGAAAGAAGAGATGATGATATTCATTTTGTGTTAGTTATACCCACTAGTGCAATAAAGGCATTCTCAGATACATTTTCAAAGCAGCTATGTATTCCATATAATATATATACGGCTACATTAACAAGGACAATGAAAAACGCGAGATTCCATATATTTAATTATTCGACTATTGGAAAAAACACATTAACAAATACGGGTAGAACAGATACTAATGCATACTTTGAATCTCTTAAAAAACTTAAAAGCGAGCATCAAAATTTATGGCTTATAGCGGATGAAGCTCATTCTTTACAAGATCCTAATACAATTCAATATAGATTCATGAGTGAGATTAGACCGCTGTTTATTGGCGCTTGGTTTTTAACAGCAACGCCGATATTAAACCATTTAGACGGTTTTTATCATATGGTAGAACTCGCAAAGCCTGGATTTTTTGGAGGATATTTTAGGTTTAGAAATAAGTATTATATACTACAAAAAAACACAATATGGCTTAAGCAAAAAGGTAGAAAAAAAGCAAAACCAAAACAGATTTTTGAACAAATTGGTTATAAAAATTTAGATATATTGCAGGAAAGATTTTCTAAGATAAGCATTATTAAGGCGAGAATCTATAATTTTACAATTAATTATCGCTCATCAAAACTTTCAGAGTCTATGAAAAGGTTTTATGCTGATGCTGCTGCAGGATTTTTTAGTGGTAAAATAATAGATAGTAAAAAATCTAAAAAAACAAAGAAAAGTAGGCAAGAGCATCATGGCGCTAGACTTCACGATCTTCAAAGAGTTGTTTCTAATTCTCATAAAGACTTTAAAGCGCTTAGAGATAAAGACAGCCTAACGGAAAAAGAAGTCTTATTGATGAAAACAATTAAAGAAGTAATAGACAAGAATCAAGCGGTTTTAGTGTATTTTAGCTATTTAGAAACAGTTGCTAGAGTTAAGTATATAATTCAAAGATTACAAAAAGCTTTTAATATTCCAACTATACATGAAATTTCTGGAAAAATAAGTCAGAAAGAACGTAAGCTTGTTGAAGATAGTATAAAACCAAGAGATATTGTTTTAATTACATCAGCAGGAACGGAGTCTATTAATTTACAAAAAGCAAATAACTTGATATTTTATGAAATCCCGTTTCCAATTAGAGAGTTTATTCAAGCTTGTGGGAGAATTATGAGAATGAATTCAGAGTTCGATGAGTTTGATATCTACATATTAGAAGCTGAGGGAACAATAGACACATATAAAAAGAATAGAATTATGGCAAACTCAACACCAATTAAGGTAGTGCTTGGCGGTAGTAACATACTCCCAACTGAAGTTCTTATTTTAACTGAGGAAGATAAAAAAGCAATGAAAGAAGAGTTGTTGTGGTGGAAATAGGTGCTATTGATTTTATGATTTTTAAAATACTCGTTTTGGTTATTTGTAATATAAAATATAAAAACTAGTTATTATACTATAATAATTATGAGGTGATGCAAGTGCTACACGGCAGGTATATTTCGAACGATGATGCGCTAAAAGCATTAGAAGAGAAAGATTTTGGTATTTTAGAAGAATATATAGATAATCGTAAAAGACTAGATTCTAGAGAAAAGCCAGCGGTATCCTTTTACACTAAAGATATGGGCAAAGTCTTAGAGATGGTTAAATTATTGCTAGAGTCAGATTACGAGGTTTTAATATATCCAGAAGAAGGCGCTTTTATAGTTAATGGTAATGTGATACTTCAAGATTTTCCAAGATATGAGCTTATTAACTGGGATGAAATCTAATTAAATGGAGAGGCGTAGAAAATGAAGGGCATCTGGGATCCAAAAAAGAAGAAATATACGGATAAAGAAGAAAAGAAAAGTGTTAAGTGGGTTCATAAGAATAATTACATTGTTGGAAAGTTTGGTATTTTTAAAGGCGTGAATACTCCTTATGTAAAACCGAAGGAAGATATTAATGAAGGTAAAGATTAAAGATTTTCAGGCAATAAAAAACGCTGAGTTAGAGTTTAATCCAGGCATAACTGTTATCGTCGGCAACAGCAATAATGGCAAGAGTAGTATCATTAGGGCGATTGAAGCCGCGATTAATAACAAAGGTGGAAATGGTTTTATTAATTATGATGCCGATAGATGCGAGGTAACAATAAACTATAATAAAAATAAAATTAAGTGGATAAAGCATAAAAAGCAAGGTAAGTCAAGTTATGAGATTAATGGTGAAAAGCTAAGTAAAATTGGTCAAAAGCAGCTAGACGAAGTTGGTGAATTACTTAATATGCAGCAAGTTGAGATTAATAACGATAGGTTTAGACTCAACTTTTGGAAACAGCTAGATTATCCATTCTTAGTCGGTAAGACATCATATCAACTTTTTGATTTTATCTCAAAGTCAAATGAGCAGGAGCTAATGTCAGGATTACAAGAAGAAACTGCTGAAAATCTTAAAAATACTGTTTCAGATATTACAAATATT
>Ga0123334_1003826_pt1 | contig 15890 bp, 17 predicted proteins | sample BiotimSIPDNA_FD_89706 | JGI IMG/M metagenome (GOLD analysis project Ga0123334, IMG submission 89706) | Anaerobic biogas reactor microbial communites from Washington, USA - Biogas_R1 time_0 SIP DNA | ecosystem: Engineered > Bioreactor > Anaerobic > Unclassified | place: Washington, USA... | reverse complement strand
GTGGTTGAAATAATCGCGGCAAACAAAGTCGGAATGTAATGGGAAAACATCTGATCCAGACTGGAGCAATCCGCAATCATGGTGGCGGTAAGGTCACTTAAATCTCGTGAACCAAAAAAGGAAAGCGGCAGCTTGCGCAATGTTTCGGCAAGGCCGATTCTTCGATTGGCACTCTCTTTATATACAGAGATATAAAGGGCGGCATACTGAAAATAGTGAAGCACATAGAGAACAACTAAAATCAACAGTGCGATACCGGTATAGAACCAGAGCTTTTCGATGGGGTTGCCGCCTTGGGGAATGACCTCCAGCATGTATTGGATTACCGCCATCAGCACCATAACAGGCAACATCAGACTAATGTTGCACACAACGGTAAGCAATACCGCTTTTACAAAATCCTTCGCACCCTGGCGGCTCAGAGCAAAAACATGTTGAATCTTTGCAATCACAGCGTTACCTCCTTTCCTACCTTCCACTGGGCGGATTTTTGATAGTCCAGCCACATCTTTGCATACATGCACTGCCTCTCTACAAGCTCGGTGTGAGTTCCGCATTCTGCAATTTGACCGTCTGCAAGTACAAGAATACGGTCCGCATTTTGAATGGTCGAAAGACGGTGTGCAATCATCAACACAGTTTTCCCTCGCACCAGTGTTTCAAATGCCGCTTGGATTTGCACCTCATTCTCTGGATCCGCAAAAGCAGTTGCTTCGTCCAGCACGATGATTGGTGCATCTTTCAGAATCGCTCGGGCCAACGCAATGCGCTGCGCTTCGCCGCCGGAGAGATAAACACCCTTTGTGCCGACCACCGTGTCAAGTCCCTGCGGCATCTTTGCGATGATATCGTCACACTGTGCGGCATGTGCCGCTGCCAGCACCTGCTCACGGGTAGCCTCCGGCTTTGCTGCGCGGATATTCTCAAACAGGCTTTGCTTGAAAAGGTGAGTATCCTGAAAAACAAACGCAACCCGGTCCATAAGTGTTCTGCTGTCTATTTCCCGCACATCTGCACCGCCTATTTTTACAAAACCCTCCTGCACATCCCAAAATCTTGGAATTAGGCTGGCCGCAGTGGTTTTTCCGCCTCCCGAAGGGCCCACCAAAGCAACAGTGCTTCCCTCCGGCACCAAAAAGCTGACATCATTAAGCGCCGGTCGCTCTGCGCCGGGATAAGTAAAAGTTACATTGTGAAATTCTATCTGTGCTCCGGTTGGGCTTACTGGGCGGTGCGCTTCTTCGAGCGGCTGGTTCGAAAGAATTTCATTCATCTTATACACCGCTTCATTTGCCTCCAGCACAGACTGGCTGGCATACATGATGCGATTGATCATGGAACCGCAGGCGGGGGCAAACAATGCATAGAAAATGAAGTTTGCAATGACGGTCCACCCGTCACTGACGGACGCAATATAGAGCGCAGCCGGAATCAGAAGTACAAACGCACCGTTGATGGCGCTTAAAAAGCAGGTTTGTCCCACGCGGCAGCTCATGGCGTATTTACTTGCCAAATCGCTGTAGGACATGATGGCCGCATAAAATGCCTTGAATGAGTATACCGTCTGCTGGAACACTTTTACTACAGGGATTCCTCGTACATACTCCACCGCTTCGCCACTCATTTTCTCAATTTCCTGTTGATAGCGGTGAAAGAAGTTTGCATTCTTGCCGCCCATCATCATGCCCATGCACAAAAGTGCAAGAATCATGGTGAGAAGGCACAGTGCACCCATACGCCAATCAAATACAAAAAGCAACACGGTGGCGGCGATGGGAGTCACGATCGCACCTGCCGTATCTGGCAGTTTATGAGCCAATAAGTCCTCAGTCAGAGCCGCGTTGTCATCGATCAGCTTGCGGAGCCTGCCGGACTGGTTCCCGGTAAAAAAACCCAGAGGCAGCCCGACTACATGTCGCATAGCGGTCACCCTCATGTTTCTGGCTGTGCGAAATGCTGCAATGTGGGTCAGCATCAGGGCCAAAAAGTAGATCCCCAGATTGGCAATGGAAAACCATACTGCCAGCCAGCCCCATTTTTCCAGATTCCCTGCTGCAGTAAAGTTCGGGTAGACAGCAAGAACATCTCTTGCAACCAACCACACAAACACATAGGGCATCAACCCTATAACTGCTGATACGCCGGACAAAATACAACCCAAAACGGTCAGGACATGATGTCCGCCTGCGTATTGAAACAGAACAGCGAGGCTGTTTTGTTTTTGAAGTTTCAATTTACATGCACCTCTTTCTGCGTTGTGAGTTAGAATTCTCTAACCTAAATTTAAAATTATAAGGTTCACATCTGCGAACCATGTGTTATATGTTTATCTTATCACGGGGCAAATAGGCGTTTCTACTCCGGTGTGTCTTGGTTTTGCTCCAATCCATCAAACAGTATTCTGCGGTAACACAGAGGTGTTTTCCCGATGATGGTTTTGAAAGCGGCGGAAAACTTGCTTTGGTTGTTGTATCCACACATCTCACTGATTTCACTTAAACTGCACTCCTGCTGCGTTTTCATCAACTGTGCGGCATGGTTCATAAGCTGAATTTTTTGATATGTGGCCAAAGGATATCTGTAGATCGCCTTAAAGCAGGTGCGCAGTCTGATATGTAGAAAGATTCTGCAAACTCCTTACAGGTGTTTTTGCAATATGGATGCTCTGAAACAAATTGATGGACGTGTTTTGTCTGATTTACGGTGCTTGGTAAAAAGCGAGGCATACGCTCTTGCTGTTCCTCAAGAGTCAAGTATAAAAACAGGATTAACTCCACTGTTTTTATTTGGCTGTAGGTTTTTCGTATTTGTTCATCCACATGATATAGTTCAGAATTCGGTCTAATTCTGTAAAAGAATGCAGAGGCGATGCAGCTTGCACCGCACCGCCTCTCTTTTTCTTTTACAGGCTGTTTGCGCTGTGCCTTTTTAGCTTTTCAAAGCTGTCTGTGCTGATTGCGTGCTCCATGCGGCATGCCTCCAGATCCGCCGTTTCCGGATCCACCCCGGCAGCAATCAGCTTTTCCCTAAAGAAGCAATGTCGGGCATATATCTTTTCAGCAATCTCCTCACCCATATCAGTTAAGCAAAGCTCACCGCCTGATTCTCTCGTCAGAAAGCCCCCGCTCTGCAAAGTACTTACAGCGCAGCTGACACTGGCTTTAGAAAATCCCATATAATCAGCCACATCGACAGAGCGAACCACACTCAACCTGTTTTTTAAAATCAGAATTGCTTTCAGATAATCCTCTCCGGCCCTGTGAATATTTTTGTTTTCGGTGGTCACCACTTTCCCCACATTCTTTTTCACGTCACTTTAAATGGATGCCGGCCACATTGACATATTGTGTATCAGGACAAAAGTCATAAGACGAAACCAAATTATTGTTCCAGATTGCCGTCTCACGGGCATAGGTGATCGGAACAGCCATGCATTGATTTGAAATCTCTGCCAACACCTGAGCGTAAATAGCCTGTACCCGTTCAAAGTCCGGCGTGCTGTTGAGTTCTGAGATCAGATCCACACCGCCGGGAATCATCGGCGTAAACTGTACAACAATGGGGTCAGCGCTGATAGCAGGATCCATATTTGTCATGACCGTGGAGGGATCGAAAGCACCGCCATATGTAAAATAAAGCGCCAATGTGTAGTTGCCCGCCATGATGTCACCAAACCAGCTCATCATATCAGAGCCGGATGTCTGCACTTCAAAACCGATTTTTTCAAGTTGACTTGCAATGCCAAGAACCGCATCATCTATCGTGGAAAAGCTTTTGGTATAGCTAATCTTGATCTCCAGCTTTTTCCCGTTTTTTTCACGGACGCCGTCGCCGTCTGCATCTGTCCAGCCTGCCTGCTCCATCAAGGCTTTTGCTTTTTCAGCATCAGTTACGTAGGTAGTTTGTTTTACATCGCAGTAAGGCTTTTCGGGAGCGAATAATGTTTCTGCCGCAGACTCAATCCCATTAAAGACAGATTTTTCAAGCGCCTGCTGATCTACCGCATAGGCAACAGCCTGGCGTACCAGTTCATCGTCAAAAGGAGCAGCTGCAAGATTCATGCCCAAATACCGTGTCAAAGTAGCGGCTTTGTTTATAGCAGTACCAAATGCGCTGTCTGCAGCCAAATCGGAAAATCCGTCATAACTTATCCTTGAAGCTCCGATAATGAGATCAATTTCTCCATTTCTCAAAGCAAGCACTTTCGCGTCATTATCTTCAATAACCTTGACTTGAAAACGGTCTAACTCCGGCTTTTCTCCCCAGTAGTACGGGTTTCGAACAAAAGTATAGGTCGTTCCGTCAAAACCTTCGTACATGTAGGCTCCGGTACCCATGGTGCTGGTTTTGCAGTTCTCATACGCCTTTTCTTCGCCACCCTCAAATGCCCGGGGATTCACGACTCCTAACGGGGTAGACATGGTCAAATCATTTAGCGCGCCGTAATAAGGCGAAGTAAGCTGAAGCACAAAAGTGTTTTCGTCCGGTGCCTGCATCTGGGCAATGAGCTTTGTCAGCATACCAAAGGAGCCGTTGGCCTGGCCAAGATTTGTAATGGCGGCAGAAAAGCTCTGTTTTACAGCGTCTGCTGTCAACGGAGTCCCATCAGAAAATTTTACACCCTCGCGTAGATGGAAGGTATACGTCTTGCCATCCTCGCTCACTTCCCATGTTTCGGCAAGGGCCCCTTGAATCTTCTGCTCCTGATCATACGCAACCAGTGTGTCATAGAAATTGCGGCCCCAGTACACGAATCCGTGATTCGCTGAATTCGAGTGGTTGATAACCGGATAAAAACCAGAGGCAAAATCCCAATTTTCCGTAAGCGTAACGGACTTCACCGTGGCATTACCGCTGCTCTCCAGCGGCAGATTGCTTTGCGTTGTCTTACCGCCGCAGGCGGCAAGGCTCAGACACATGGCTCCCGCCAGTGCAAAGGATATCCACTTTTTTAGTTTCATAAAGACCTCCTGTATGTGTTGTGGTATATATTACGCCTTTCGGCAATATATCAAGTATTCAAACCGCTTTCTGCGAAGTTGCGGCTTGCCTGGGGAGAACGGAATTTAGAAGCAGACGGGAATAGGGGTGATGAAAGCAGGATGTATATCCGGTATAACGCACATCCTCTACGATGAGTCCATCCTTCATGACAAGAATTCGATTTGCCATATATAATGCCACATCCATATCGTGCGTAATAAATAAAAAAGCCATATTCTGCTCACGATGTAGTTTTTTTAATAGGTCCAGCACATTTTTTCGCACCAATACATCCAGCCCGCTGACCGCCTCATCAAAAATTATATACTGTGGCTGTGCAGCCAGAGCCCGGGCGATGCAGACACGCTTTTGCTGTCCTCCCGAGAGTTCGTGGGCCTTCCGCATTGACAGCTCCTGCGGGAGCTCCATTTTTTCTAATAAATCTTGTATCCGGTGCTTTTCCTCAGCCCGGTTGATTCGCTTTAAATTGCGCAGCGGTTCTGCAATGCAGTCGTAAACACTGTAGCGTGGATCAAGCGCACTTTTTCCATCTTGAAGAACTAACTGTATCTTTGTACATAGCTCTTTGTGATTGTGTTTTCTGGAAAAAGCAATGCTTTTTCCATCTAACAGCAGTTCCCCTGATGTAGGGGGAATGAGTCCCATCAGAAGTTGAGAGAGTGTGCTTTTCCCAGAACCGCTTTCGCCAACAAGCACACAAAATTCGCCGGGTTCCAAAATAAAATCTACACCATTGACGGCATTCACCGTTACGCTTCCATTTGTTTGGTAAGTTTTAACAACTTGCTTCGCCTCAATCACTTCATCACCACCGTCCTCTCTCCACAGACTGAGCCAGGTCAGATGCCTCAATCAGTGCCTTTGTATAGTCCTCCTGCGGATGGGAAAGTATTGCTCCAACATTTCCGCTTTCAAGAATTTGCCCTTCTTTCATAACCGCAAGCTTTCCTCCCAGTTGAGCCGCCACTGAAAAATCGTGAGTAATCATCAGAATAGCCGAACCGTTTGATCTCATTTGCGAAAGCGCTTCAACGGTTGCATTGCGGTGTACAACATCCAGCGCTGTAGTTGGTTCGTCGGCAATAATCAGCTTTGCATGTGTCATCAGGGCCATTGCAATGATAACGCGTTGCAGCATTCCGCCGGAAAGGGTATGGGGAAAACTGTTTAGTATGTTATCTGCCGTTTCCAACCCTGCGGCGCGCAGCGCATCTCTTAGCACCGGCAGACAGTTATGTTTCGAGAAACTCGAGTGTTGGCAAAGTGTCTCTGCCATCTGGTTCCCTATTTTCATAGACGGATCCAATGCAGTCATTGGATTTTGAGGGATCAGCGCAATTTCCCCTCCGTAAAGCATTCGTTTTTCCCTTGTGCTCATGGTCAGCAGTTCGTGCGTTCCGTACAATATCCTGCCACGCACCAGGAACTGCGTTTTATCCAACAACCCCATTACAGCCTTACAGGTCATGGTTTTCCCGCTGCCGGATTGCCCGAGCAAAACAAGAGACTCCCCGGCAGAGAGTGATAAGTTTACTTCATTTACAATGGGGTAATCACTTTTCGCAAGGGTAATGCACAAGTCTTCTATTTTTAATAACGTGTTTATAGCGTACCCTCCTCCGGCATCAAGATATCCCGAAGCGCTTCGCCAAACAAATTGAAGCCTGCTGCCGTCAGTAAAATGCAAACTCCGGGATAAAGCAGCAATTCGGGATGGCTGTATAGGCAGGAACGGGCGTCGTTGAGCATAGCACCCCATTCAGCTGTCCCGGCGGGCAACCCCAGCCCAAGAAAAGCAAAGGCGGAAACCATGAGAATGGAAGAAGCCACTCCTGTGGATAGATAAACAAAAAACTGAGGCAGAATATTTGGGATCAGATGTTTTAAAATCAACTTTGCAGTTCCACAGCCGGAAATTCGTGCCGCCAAAATATATCCTTTGCCCATCTCAACCAAAGCATAAGCCCGCACAACTCGGGTAAACCACGCCCACATAGCAATCACAATGGCAATGGTGATACTCTTAAAACCGTTGCCTAGCACACCGATTACAGCTACTGCGATAATAAGGGAAGGAAAAGAAATGAAGGTATCGCACAGCATGGTCAAAACACGGTCCACCTTTTCTCCGGCGCAAGCACTGAAAGTTCCCAGTGCAAGGCCTATTACCGCCAAAAGCAGAAGGATCGGCATGCTGATTCCAATGGAATACCGCGCTCCGTAAAGAAGTCGGGATAATTCACAGCGACCAAGACTGTCGCACCCCAAAGGGTATTGGCCGGTTGGATCCATAAATTTTTTTGTCATATCCACGAAATTTGGGTCATTCGGTGCAAAAAGCGGTGCGGTAACGGCAACAAGCAGCACAATTGCGATGAGAAGCAACCCAGCCAACGCCTGTGGCTTTTCCAGAATTTTTTTAGTCATTACTTTCACGCACCATCCATGGGCAGAGCAGTCGATTAATGATATCTCCGGCAAGATTGGCAGTCACAAAGATGCCTGCGATAATCACAATACAGGTTGCAGTCGCGGTTGCATCCGAAGATGAAACGCAGCCAATCAAATAGGAGCCCACTCCTTTCAATGAAAATACGCTTTCAACAACAGCGCTTCCGGCAATGAGATAGCCGAAATATTGACAAAATACTGTAATAATCGGAGGAAGTGCATTTCTCAGCACATGGTGCGTCAAAATACGCGATGAAGAAAGTCCGCGCCCTTTTGCGTACTGTACATAGTCAGAAGAAAGCTCTGCAAGAAGCGCAGAACGGAACAGGCGTATAATGGCACAAGCCATTGGCAGCGCCAGTGTTAAAGAGGGCAGAAGGTATCCTTTGAGTCCAGGCTCCGGCAGCACCTTAAACCATGAGAGCCTCACCGCAAAGAGATAAAGCAGCAGAAATCCCAACCAAAAAGGCGGCGTGCAGATTCCCAGTATTGTAACGCCTCTTGTAATATGGTCCAATGGGCCGTTATGAAAGCGAACGCAGATCAGGCTGATAGGTACAGACAAAAGCAGTATCCAAAGTAAAGCTAAACTCACAAGCCGGAATGTAACCGGTAAAAATGTTTTCAAATCATGCGTAATTGGGTTATATGAGTAAATGGACACCCCGAGGTCACCTGTAAACAAACCCTTAATCCAGTTAAGATATCGAATTGGCATAGGCGCGTCCAGCTCCATCTCCCTTCGAACTTGCTCAATAATATCCTGCGATACCTGTCCGCCACCGCGCCGTGCGATGACTTCTGCCGGGTCTGTATTAGAAAGTGCAATCAGCAGGAAGCTCAGCATACTTACCCCTATCAGTACGGCCACAAAGCCTATTATGCGTTTGGCAATATATTTCCCCATAGATTTGTCCCCTTTCGATCACGCAGTTCTTAGCCGAAGCTAGTTAGACACATCTAACCGACGGTCTTAAAATATGTCTCACTTTTTTGTGAGACACAAATTGATAGGAGTACTTTTAAAGCAATTGGTTAGCGGCTACTAACTGATCGCTTTAAAAGTACCTCGCCATCACAGGCAAGGCAATTTTATGAGAAGATATTACCATGTCAGCAAATGTTTGTCAACCCTATAGATTCTTCTGCACTTTTTATATAAACAACCTTACTTTCAAAAGTCGGCGTACCACTACGCCCTGCCTGCGTGATGGCAGATGGCGTTGAAGGTTTTTTCACTGATATCATGCTCCACTTTGCAAGCATCCTCTCGTGCGGTTTTCTCGTCAACGCCGAGATTGACGAAAAATTCTGTGAGCAGCTTATGTCGTTCATAGATTTGTATGGCATTTTCCATACTGGAACCTGTCAATGAAATAAGACCTTTCTCATCCGGTGTTGGTTAACACAATCTAACTATGGTTTCAAGAAATGTACTCAGTTTAATAAATTGCTTTTAAGTGATATGGACTACTGTCGGATTGACAAGTATAATGCTATATGTTAAATTGAGAACGAATTACAAATTCGCAGGAGGCGTCTTTATGCCAAGAGCACCCTATCAAACAAAGCAGAAAGCAGCCGTACTGGAATGCCTGCATAAAAGCGGCGGAGCACATCTCACAATTCCTCAAATCGCAGAACAGTTAAAAGCGGCAGGGACCGCGGTGAGCACGCCTACTCTTTACCGTTACATGGATACACTGGTGGCGAAAGGGAAAGTGCGCAAATATGTGCTGGACGGAAATGCCGCTTCCTGTTATCAGTACGACAGCGGGGCAGAGAAAGAGGAACTCTTCCATTTTCGCTGTGAGAAATGCGGAAGGCTGCTGCACTTTCAAAGCGAAGAGCTCCGGCAACTGAATGCGCGGATGAAGCAGCGCAAAGGCGGAAAAATCGACTTGGAACAGACTGTATTTTACGGAATCTGCAATACCTGCGAACCATAAGGGCAGAAAGGAGTGCAAACATGACCGGGAAATACCGTAATAAAAAACCAAGAATCCTTGCGGCAGCTCTCTGTGTCTGCATTGCCGCCTTTCTCGTGTTGTCCTTTGCTTATGAGATCAAAGAAGCAAATCACGACTGCACAGGGAACGACTGCCCTATTTGTGCGCATATTCAGATTATTGAAAACACCCGCCAGCTGCTTTCTCTCGCTGTTGTAGCATTCGGCGCTTCCTTGGCGCTGCTGATTCATGCCATAACGATAGCTTTTTCGCATGTCGTACACTTTTGCGCATGCTCTCCTGTACAGCTTAAGGTGAAACTGAATAATTAAAACCTCCAAGAGGGACTGAGAACATCTCCGCAAGGACTGTATTCCACAGCCCCTTATTTTTGTACGCAAAAATACAAATATTTGGAGGTTTATTTCAATGAAACGAATCATTTCGCTGCTGATGGCAGCACTTATGCTGACAGGGCTTTTGGCCGCCTGCGGCACTTATCAAAGCACAGAGACTTCGTCCGACAAAAAGCTGAACATTGTTGCCACGATTTTCCCACAGTATGATTTTGCAAGACAGATCGCCGGCGACCATGCGGAAGTCACCATGCTGCTCAAACCGGGTGCGGAGAGTCACTCCTTCGAGCCAACGCCGCAGGACATCAAGAAAATTCAAAATGCCGATCTGTTTATTTACACCGGCGGCGAAAACGACGTCTGGGTCGACGATATTCTCTCCTCCATGGGAGATAAGCGCCCGCAAACATTGAAACTGTTGGACTGTGTTCCCACCGTCAATGAGGAAATTGTAGACGGCATGGAACATGAACACGAGGAAGATCATCATGACGACGGTGCCTTTGAAGATTCTGAAGTAAAGGATCGTGCACTCAGCGACTGGGCGGGAGACTGGCAGTCTGTATACCCCTATCTGCTGGACGGCACACTGGACGAGGTGTTCCACCACAAGGCCGAGGAAGAGCAGGATAAAACAGAGGAAGAATACAAGGAGTTTTACAAAACCGGATTTAAGACCGATGTGGAGCGTATCAAAATTGAAGGTAACCGCATCAGCTTCTATACCAACGGAAAAGAAAGTTCTTCCGATTATGCCTACAAGGGCTATGAAATTTTGACCTATGAATCCGGGGAAAAGGGCGTCCGCTATCAGTTTGAGGCAACAGACGCAAACACTGCCGCGCCCAAATACATTCAATTCAGCGATCACAAAATCGCACCCACCGACGATCTGGAGCATTTCCATATTTACTCAGGCAACGACGGCTTTGACACCTTGCTGAAAGAGATGGACAACTGGCCGACTTACTTTGGAAGTAAACTGACCGGAAAAGAAATTGCGGAAGAAATGATTGGCCATGAGCATGACCATGAGCACGAGGAAGAGCCTGACGAACATGTCTGGACCTCTCCGGCCAATGCCATTTTAATTGTAGAAAAAATAGCTGCGCGGCTGAAAGAGAAAGACCCAGCTAACGCCGCTTCCTATGAAGAGAACAGCGTGGCCTATGTGAGAGAGCTGAATACGCTGGACGAGAGCTTCCGTAACGTGGTTTCGTCGGGTACCAGAAAGACAGTGCTGTTCGGCGATCGTTTTCCCTTCCGCTATTTTGGCGACGCCTATGGGCTGACCTATTATGCCGCGTTCTCCGGCTGCTCCACGGAAACGGAGGCCAGCGCCGCGACGGTTGCCTTCCTTGTGAACAAGGTTAAGGAAGAAAAGCTCCCGGTGGTGTTCACCATTGAATTTTCAAATGGCAAGATTGCCAATTCCGTGTGCGATGCCACAGGGGCCAAAAAACTGACGCTGCATTCCTGCCACAATATTTCGGCAGATGAGCTGAAAGGCGGCGCAACGTATCTTTCTATCATGCAGCAGAATGTGGAGACTCTGCGGGAGGCGCTGAACTGATATGGCCCTCTTAAGTTGTGAAAACGTCAGCTTTTCCTATGACGGCCGCATTGTGGCAAAAGAGATCAGCTTTTCCGTGGAAAGCGGGGATTATCTTTGCATCGTAGGAGAAAACGGCGCAGGAAAAAGCACGCTGATGAAAGGCCTTTTACAACTGAAAAGCCCATCCGGAGGGATACTCCGGATGGGCGATGGCCTGAAAGCGGATGAGATCGGATATTTACCCCAGCAAAACGATGTGCAAAATGATTTCCCGGCAGATGTGTTTGAGGTTGTCCTTTCCGGCTGCCTGAACCGCCTGGGCTGGAGACCCTTCTACGGAAAAAAAGAAAAGGCTCTTGCGCAGGAAAAGATGGAGCAACTTGGAATTACACAGTTGCAAAAGCAATGCTATCGAGAGCTGTCCGGCGGCCAGCAGCAGAGGGTGCTGTTGGCCCGGGCGCTCTGCGCAACAAAAAAGCTTCTGGTGCTGGATGAACCCGCCGCCGGACTGGACCCGCTTGCAACCAAAGAGCTGTATGAGCTGATTTGTAAAATCAATACCGAAATGGGCCTGACCGTTATCATGGTATCCCATGACATTCAGAGCGTGCTGCGCTATGCACATAAGATACTGCATCTGGATACCAGGCAGGTGTTTTTCGGAACAACCGCGGAATACCGGCGCACCCCTCTGGCGCAGCGGTTTGCAGAAGGGGGCGAGGCAGATGCTTAGTGTTTTTCAAGAAATGATGTCCTTTCCCTTTATGGTGCGAGCGTTGATTGTCGGCGCCCTTGTGGCGCTTTGCGCATCTTTGCTCGGTGTAAGCATGGTGCTCAAGCGCTATTCCATGATTGGGGACGGCTTGTCTCATGTGGGTTTTGGCGCGCTGGCTGTGGCTACCGCACTTCACACGGCTCCGCTTGCGGTGTCATTGCCCGTTGTTGTGCTGGCGGCCTTTTTGCTGCTGCGTATTAAGGACAGCAGCAAAATCAAAGGCGACGCCGCCATTGCCATTATTTCCACCGGGTCTCTGGCAATCGGCGTTATGGTGATTTCCGTCAGCACCGGCATGAATACGGACGTCTGCAATTATCTGTTTGGCTCCATTCTTGGCGTCAACCAAAACGAGCTGGTGCTGACGGTTGTTCTTTCCGTATTTGTGCTTGTACTGTTTGTGCTGTTCTATCACCGGATTTTTGCGGTGACCTTTGATGAGACCTTTGCAAAGGCCACCGGAACCAGAGCCGACCTGTATAATATGCTGATTGCGCTGTTGACCGCTTTTACGATTGTGCTTGGGATGCGCACCATGGGCGCACTGCTGATTTCCAGCCTCATTATTTTTCCAGCATTGACTTCCATGCAGCTACTCAAACGCTTTAAGTCCGTGGTGCTCTGCTCGGCGGCGCTGTCGCTGGTCTGTTTTCTCGCCGGGCTCACGATCTCTTATCTCTATGCAACACCTACCGGGGCAAGCGTGGCAATTTTAAATATTGTCTGCTTCCTGATTTTCTCGACAGTAAGATGGATGAAAGAAAGGGGGATGTGCGGATGAAAAAGCCAGGGACTCTATTCCTTGCCGTTCTTCTGATCGGTATGCTTGTCAGCGGCTGTGGAGCACAAAAAGAAGCGGCCGACAGTTCACAAGGCCCTGATTCCACTGCACAATCACAAAAAACAGAACAGGAAGCACAAGCAGAACTTCCGACGGCTGCTCCCTCCTATACACAGCCTGCCTCCTCTCCGTCAGAGACATCTGCCGATGACAACACTTTAATTATCGGCGAAAAAATGTTTTTGACGCAGATCAATGATATCTTTTACAATTTTGATCTGTACAAGGATAAGACGATTGTTGTGGAAGGTATGTATACTCTTTTCTTCAATCAGGACGGCATACAGGATACTCCCGCAGTCTACCGGCGAGGACCCGGCTGCTGCGGAAACGACGGCTGGGGTGGCTTTCTCTTAAGGTACGATGGCGACTACCCTGAGGACAATGCCTGGATCAAAGTCACAGGCACACCGGAGCTAGTAGAAAACGGCCACTTTAAAGACCTTTGGCTGAATGTAACCAGTATTGAAATCTTAGAAGAGCGTGGTGAGGAATTTGTCAGCCAATGACGACTCTTTCGACAGTATTTAAAAGAATATTTCACTAAGAGATGGGTTTTCATCTTAAGTGTATTAAGTATTCACCATGAACGAGAGCGGAAACTGCGGGAGGGCTGCAGCTATGAAAAAAATAAGGAATATACAGCTGCTAGCCTATACATGGCTGTGTCAAATGATGAAATCAGCCGAATGGAACTGATCGGCGCAGAAATAAACGGAACAGCGATTATCTTTCCTATTCGCAAAGAATCACTACAATATGGATATCATTTGTTTTTAGAACTTAATAAAGGCAAGACCCAAGCAGAACTCAACGGAGAAATTGCCGAAATGGAACATCAACTGCAAAATGCTGCCGATCCTTTGGCACAGAAGGACATTCTTTCATCCGGAATGTCCGCTCTACTGGCAAAGCTTGATTTCTTACTGCCACAAGCTGCATCTGAAGCGGGTGTTTCGATAGATATCTTTGTGAGACAGGAACTTAAAGGCGGTCGCTATTATTATGAAGCTCACGCTGGGGATGATATTAATTGTTTTGAGATTGACACCCAAAGTGAAGCTACCGAAGAGATATCCTATGCTGTTTACTGCTTTATATTTATGTATTGATTTTGTATTTTCCGGACTGATTGCATGCCTGTCAATATCCGCGGCGTTTTTATTTAAGCACCGCGCCGCGCCGATTGTCGTGCCGTTTTTGTTTATTATCGGCTCAGATATGGCCCGTGCATTCTTATACTATATCTGTTATGTTCAAATATCGCCGCTCATACTTTTGCATGCTATCCCAATGGCAGGTTCGTCAAAAGCTCCTGTGATGCTTGCGTGGCTTTTAATCTTCTTTTTTATGACGGTTCCTTTTATTATGATTAGGGGGTGTAAACGTGAGATTTCATAATACACTTCGTTATGATATCAGATATGGTCTTATTTCAAAGCCGCAAAAATGGTTCGTTACTCTGTTTTTCTTCGCGTTTATGTTTCTTTGCTTTACATTTGATATCTTTCATGCCTTCTATTTTGATGTAAACGGAATCGGAGACATAAATTCATTATCGTTGTCTTTCGGTGACACAATTATGTTTGAGCTTGGCGGCAAACTCCCCATGATGTCGTTTTCTTCTGAGACGGACTTTATATTTCCAATACCATGGTTCCTCTCTCATGTTCTGATTTGTTATTTTACTCTGCACTATCTCAGTTAAGACCTGTCGCACGGTGGTATACAGGTCATCTCACAGGTGAAGAATAAAAGCCTGTGGTGGATTTCAAAATGTCTGTGGAACATTATTGCAGTAGCTTCATGCTATCTAATCGGGTTTGGTATTTTGTACATATTGTGCCTTCTGACAGGTAAAAACAACACTATGGAACTCAATCCAACAATATTTTATTCTGCTTTTAATGCGAATCTTGCCAATACTTCTTCAACGGACAGCGAACTGCTCTTGTATCTATGCATATTGCCATCTGTCGTCGGAATCACAATTAATCTTCTGCAAATGACTCTGACACTGTTCGTTAAGCCGATCTTCGCGTTCATAGCCTATTGTGTATATTTTATCGTAGGCATGTATTATGCGAATCCGATTATGATTTCAAATTATGCGATGCCGGTGCGCGGCAAGGTTATAGGTATATATAACTTCAGCTTTTCTTCCGGCGTATCAATCTGTCTCGCTTTCTGTATCGCCGCCGTATTGATTGGTGTGTATCGGCTCAACAAAATGGATATTGTCAACAACGCGTAAGGAGAATTACTATGGAAATTACAGTGAACAATGTAAGTAAAAAATTCGGTCCGACTACCGTCCTTGATAAAGTAAACTTGTCGCTAAAATCAGGAAATGTGTACGGCTTCCAAGGGATAAACGGGTCGGGAAAAACTATGTTGATGCGTATGATAGCGGGTTTAATCCATCCGACGGAGGGTGAGGTGAGTGTTGACGGAAAGCTGCTTCACGGTCAAAACAGCTTTCCTGAAAGCATGGGACTGCTGATTGAGAATCCGGCCTTCCTAGGTGGGTATACGGGATACCAAAATTTAGAGATGCTTGCATCTATAAATAGGAAAATTGGGAAAGAAGAAATACGAGGTTCATTAACTCGTGTCGGGCTTGACCCGGATGACAAGAAGAAATACCGGAAGTATTCTCTGGGAATGAAGCAGCGCCTCGGTATCGCCTGCGCTATAATGGAAAAGCCTGATCTGATAATTCTCGACGAACCGCTCAATTCACTGGACGAAAACGGTATTAAGAACTGTCAATATGTCTATATAGTGACGGCAGTATTTGATTATGACGGTAAAGGTGATCCTACTGAAAATGCCATTGACCTTAGCAGTTTCAAGTTGGTAGGTCCTGATTATTATTACAATTTCGACACAGTGCTGAATAAGCAGGATGGCTTTAACCCCAAACTGAAAAATAATTTTATGTTTTCAATCGGCAGCG
>Ga0123334_1003817_pt1 | contig 15918 bp, 13 predicted proteins | sample BiotimSIPDNA_FD_89706 | JGI IMG/M metagenome (GOLD analysis project Ga0123334, IMG submission 89706) | Anaerobic biogas reactor microbial communites from Washington, USA - Biogas_R1 time_0 SIP DNA | ecosystem: Engineered > Bioreactor > Anaerobic > Unclassified | place: Washington, USA... | reverse complement strand
TCCAAAAGTCAATCAAGATTCAATAAAAGCCGTTGAAATCGCCGAAGCCTTAAAAAGAGATTCTTTAGAGAAAATCCGTATACAAGACAGTATCAGAAAATTAGACACCATACCTCCAGAAGCTTATTTAACGCCTCCACCAGGCCGTTACTACGAACCCATTCGTCTCAAAGTCAAGTGTGAAGAAATCAAATGCAAAACATGGATTTCAGTTAACGATACCACTCAAAGACAAGAGGCAAGTGCAGGGATTGAGTATAATAAAACTGGAGAAGTCTTCTTTAAAGCAGAAGATTCTTTAGGAAATGAGACTCCTTGGCAAAAAGGGTCTTATGATATGGCAAGTGATAATCGCTGCGGTAAAAACGAATTTCCAGTCCCTGTAAAAGGGAAAACCATCTGTGTAGATGCTTACGAATACCCAAATACAGCCGATGATGTTCCTAAAGACATGGTTTCTCATGAAGAAGCTGCTGCGCTTTGCGTAAAAGCAGGTAAAAGGCTTTGCTCCATAGATGAATGGCAAGCCGCTTGCCGAGGAAAAGACAATTTTACTTATTCTTACGGAAACAAATATCATCCATTTAAATGCAATACGAATACTAGTAAAGTCACTCGCTCTGGACGAAAAGACCAATGCCGTAGTTGGTTTGGCATGTATGATATGAACGGTAATCTTTGGGAATGGACAAGTACCCCTAGTTCTCAAAAAGCCAATTCATTTTTAGTGGCTGGCGGTGCTTGGAACGGGCAAAACTTAACTCAATGCAAAGAGAATAAATTCAGTTTCTACCCTCAAAACCAATACCCATATGTTGGCTTTCGTTGCTGTAAAGAACCTTAGTCAATTAGTTCTAAATGAATATGCTCATTAGATTTTCCACTTGATTCTAATAGCACTCTACCACGCTTAAAAATTTTTAATTGAGCTTTTTCTAAAAGCTCTTTTTTTTGTTTTGCATTTAAATCCTTCGATCTAAAATCAATAGCCTTATTATAATAATGCTTAGAAAACCTTGCATGATAAGGATAATCATTAGCGCTTGTAATTACAGGAATAAAGCTATCCCCCATCACTTCATGAAAAATGGCCACCAGTTCTAAAGCTAAAGTATCTACAGCTGGTTCTATTTTCCCTAAATAAACTCCATTTTTTTGCTTTGTGCGAAGAAGCAGCAATCGATGAACATCATCCACCGTAAAAGAAGCCGCCTCCATTGAACTCGAAGAAAGGTAATTTGAAGAAGAGCTTAGTATTAAAGAAGTCTCTCGCCTAGAATTGGTTGTTTCATTCCACGCCCAAAATGCAAAAAACAAGACTAAAAAAAGAGGTAGTAAGTATAAATAACGCATCTATGAATAAAAAAATACTATTTTATAGCTAGGAGATTTCTTATGAAAAAACAAATCCTTTTATTTACATCTATTCTTTCTTTTCTACTCCTTGCAGCTTGCTCTGAAAAAGAAAAGCCTAATTATCAAGGTTTCTGGTTAGGAGAAGAAAATATGATCTTTGAAGTCAAACAAACTAGTGACGGCAAGTATACTGTTTCTAATATTAACGGTTCTCTTAATGCCGAATATAAAGAAGACGCCTTACGTGGTAAAAATTCTTTAGATATGGAATTTTTTATGACTGTTAAAGGCGATTCTGCTTATTACACATTTGGAACTATCACTACTGGCTATAAGCGCATTGATGAAAAAGCCTACAAAGAAATATTTGAAACCTTAAAGCCAATGACAGCTCAATAACAACTGGCTTGATTTATTCATTTTATAAAACTCCTATTAATTAGGAGTTTTATTGTATTTAAAACAAAAGTAGATTCAGGGTTTATGGCCAAGTACACACGTTTATAAAAAACCATTGGGATTGCCGATGGTTTTTTATCAATTTATTATTAAAAAAACACTCAGGACTCCAACGCCTTTAGCATGACAATCTATAGATACTTATAAATCATCAGATAAAAGTGTAGGAAACAAATCTTCTTTCTTATAAAGTTTTTCTGGCTGCAAAGCTTTGTTTAAGGCTTCTGTCACGAGAACTTGCATTTTTTTAGAAAGAGGACGTTTACCTGTTCTTGCTTTTTGAACCGTTTTATGAGATAATTGCCCTAGAGAGGCTTCTACTAAAGCATGATTATTAAGATTGGCTTCTGTTAAAATTAAATCTATTGTAGTCATTTGTTCATGAATTTCCTGCTGAATTTTGTTAAGATTAACGATCTATCGACAATAGATTTTGTCTCGTACAAAATAGTAAGGAAAACAATACTTGCTCGTGTATTGGATTTCTGATTCTTAATGACATCCATTTGTTCTTTTCGAATAGAAATGACTTTCTCACTAAGTGCACGACCTCGATCTTCTAAATCAAAACAAGTCTCATATAGACCAGCGAAAATCATTCGAGCACAATCTTCAATAAAGTCCGTAATTTCAGACCAAAGAGAGTCTAAAATATCAGCTTGTTCTTTAGAAATAGGAGCAAAATGATTATCAATATGTTGTAAACACGGATCACAAATCCGATCTAAATGAAAAACCATATCACTAGCATAATCATTCGCTTGAATTAAAAAGAATGTTTTAGCAATAGTATCTTCCGAACTCATCTTCCTAGAAGCAAGCGTTCCTTGCCTTTTTAATCTTTTTACCACATTTTTTTGATCGTCAATTTTATGATTGACCATGCGTAATTTGGTTAAATCTTCTGTAATAAATGCCGTAATGATATCTCTATAACGATCTTCAGCCCAAATTAAATGCCAACCCCATTCTTCTTTATAATGATCTTGAACTAAGTGAAGCGTTTCTTTGGCATCATGAGAAAGCATAATTTGATGAAAACGCTCTTGAGCCAAATCTTTAATTTGTGCTTTTTTCTTAAATCGTTTAGAAGAACGTACTAATAAAAAAAGAACTAAACCAAAAAAACTAAATAATACAGGAAAACCACCAAGATAGATCAAAGCACAAACAATAAAAGCACAAAAGAAAGCTGCAAAAGCAGTAAAAAACCAGCCTCCAATGACAGAAAGAACCCCTGAAATACGATACACGGCACTATCTCTCCCCCACGCTTTATCTGAAAGAGAAGTCCCCATCGCCACCATAAAAGTAACATAGGTTGTAGAAAGAGGTAATTTTAAGGAAGTACCAGCTGCAATTAACAAGCTCGCCAGCATAAGATTAACAGAAGCACGAACTAAATCAAAAGAAGCTCCTTCTGCATGTAATGTGAGTTTCGAATCATCTAAACGGGAATCCGTCCATTTTAGAATTTTTTTTGGGAACATGTGAGCAATAGATTCTCCAATAGAATGACTCCAACGCACAACAGCTCTTGCTACAGGATTTGTACCAAACGGTTCATCTGATTCCCCTTGAGAAGAAAGAGATAAAGATGTTTTAATCACATTATGTGCTTTTTTTGAAGAGATCAGAGCGATCACCATAATTAACCCTGCTATAACTAAAATCCAATTGGCTCCAGTGGCAGATCCTTGTAATGAAGTCATTAAAAAAGTATCTGCCGAAATAGCATTAGCTAAAAAATCCTGATAAGAAGAAAGAGCCGCTAAAGGGACACCGATAAAATTGACTAAATCATTACCAGCAAAAGCGAGAGCTAAAGAGAATGTACCTAAAGCCACTATCCATTTGAAAACATTAATTTTAAGAAAAAGAAGAAGATAAGAAACTAAAGCAAAGAAAATAAAGGCACCTATAAAAAGTTCAATTGAATAATCCTTAAAATAATGAAAAAAAGAAAGATTTGCTATCACAGACCCTTTTAAGCCTTTGAATAAAATAAAATAAATAATAGAGCTAAAAGAAAGACCTCCAAAAAGACCTATAAAATACTTCATCCTTTTTTGAAAATCAAAAGTAAACATCAAACGCGTAATATATTGAACAATAGCACCAAAAGCAAAAGCTATCGCTACAGAAAGAAAAATACCAAAAATCACAGACAATGCTTTTTCTGTGTTGATCAACATTCCTAAAGTGAACTCCCCATTACTTTGTATGATTTTAAATAATGAAAGAGCAAATGCTCCCCCCAACAATTCAAAAACCATTGAGACTGTAGTAGATGTTGGCATTCCGAAAAAGTTAAAAGTATCGAGCAAGATCACATCTGTAATCATCACGCCCATAAAGATGGCCATAATTTCTACAAAGTAAAAATGCTGTGGTTGAAAAATACCATGACGAGCAATATCCATCATCCCACTAGAAAAAGAGGCTCCGACAAAGATGCCGAGAGCCGCTATAAATAGAATTGTTTTAAACTTAAAGGCTTTTGAACCAACCGCTGAATTTAAGAAGTTTACAGCATCGTTACTAACACCAACAAACAAATCAAAAACAGCCAGAATAAAAATAAGGATTAATGCAATTAAATATAATGATTCCATATAAAATCCGTTTTAAGTGACGTAGTCAAAGATAAAAAAAACTCCGATACTTTGTGTATCGGAGTTAATAATAAAAATGAACTATTTGATTATACTGAAAATACTAGGCGAAAAAGAATCAAAAAGTTCATTGTAGCCTAGTATTTAATTCAAATTACTCAGTACGGTGCATTTCAATACGACGATTGAGCTCACGACCGTCACTAGATGAATTATCAGCTACTGGTTCTTCATCTCCATGACCAAAAGCTTTCATTCTCTTCTTAGGAACACCTTGAGAAGCAAGGTAATTCACAACTGCTTGAGCACGTTGTAAAGACAACTTCTTGTTTTTGGCTGGACGGCCTACGTTATCAGTATGACCATGAATTTCAATGTTAACAGCAGCATTTTCTGGTGCAAGTAATTGTTCCGCAATTGATTTAAGAACTTTCTTTGCATTAGGAGCAAGAATAGAACTACCGCTCTTAAATGTAACACCTTCTAGTTTAACATTTTCTTCAATTTTCTTAACAGGACACCCATTCGATTCCACAGAACCAGAATCTAATGGGCAGCGATCAAGCCCCTTACAAACATTAGCAAATTTGTTAAGCAACTTCTTTTGTGTGACCCAAGGATCGCAAACACCATCCTTATCAGTGTCAGGATCATCTAAAGGACAACCAAAGTTATCTGCAGAACCAGCATCTAAAGGACACTTATCGACGCCATCACAAACTCCAACAAAGAATTTCTGTAAGCCCTTCTCAGATACCCAAGAAGCACAAACACTATCTTTATCTAGGTCAGGATCATCTAAAGGACATCCTTTATTTTCGAAAGGACCTACTTCAGTTGGGCATCTATCAGCACCCTTACAAACGGTTTCAAATTGCTTCAATAAGCCTTTTTCTGTAACCCAAGAAGCGCAAACACCATCTTTATCAGGGTCTGGATCAGCTACTGGGCAACCGTTATTAAAGACTGGACCTGCTTCTGTTGGGCACTTATCAGAACCCTTACAGACATTACTAAACTGATCTAACATGCCCTTTTCAATAACCCAAGAAGCACAGACACTATCTTTATCTGGATCAGGATCATCAATAGGACAACCGCCATTAAACTTAGGACCAAATTCTGTTGGGCAATTATCTATACCTTTACATACAGTCTTAAATTGATCCTGCATGCCTTTTTCTTTCACCCAAGGAGCACAGAGAGAGTCTTTATCAATATCAGGATCTTCCACAGGACATCCGTTATTAATTAATAGACCAGCTTCTGTTGGGCACTTATCAGAACCCTTACAAACATTGGCAAAACGTTCTTGCTGCTTCTTCAAAGCCACCCATTGATCACAAACACCGTCTTGGTCAGTATCTGGATTATCAAATGGACAACCCTCGTTATCAGCAGGACCAAATTCATATGGACATTTGTCGACACTCTTACATTTCTTTATAGTAGTGTCTGTTGGGTTTTCAAAGAAGTAACCCATTTTTTGTTTGATGACCCATTCATCACAAAGACCGTCACCATCGGTATCTGGGTCAGGCCATGGACATCCCTTATTTGCTGCAGGGCCAGCTTCACCTGGACAGTTATCGTAACCCTTACAGAGATTTGCAAAATCAGAAAGTTTACTCTTTTGAGAAACCCATGGATCGCAAATGCCATCACTATCAACGTCTGGATTATCATGAGGACAACCCTTATTCGATGATGGACCAGCTTGTGTTGGGCAACTATCGACACCTTTACAAACATTCTTAAAGCGTTTGCTCATCTTTTTCTGTTTCACCCATGGATCGCAAATGCCATCGGCATCGGTATCTGGATTATCTAGAGGACAACCGTTTTTACCTTCTCCCTTTTCATTTGGACATTCGTCAACACCTTTACAAACATCAGCAAAAATATCTAAGAAACCATTTTCCGAAACCCAAGAATCACAAAATCCATCGCCATCAATATCTGGTTCAGGGAATGGACAGCCACCGTTTCTAATATGACCAAATTCATCTGGGCAAGAATCTTCCTTATCAACAACGGTATCACCATCACGATCTTGTGGTAATAAGAAACCGCTCCAAGTAATACCACCATAAACACTATATTCAGGAATAATACGTCCGTTATAAGTAATACTTCTTGTATGGTTTGCATCATCAATATGATAAGCAGTTAAATTGCTAATGTATTTTTCGTTAATAAAAGAATAAGTACCACCAACATGAATATCTAAACCAACAGGAATATGAAAAACAAGAGCACCAGTCAATTCTGCAATATCCAAAGTTTCTTTTTGATTAGTCGTTGGATTATCAAATTCTGGCATGATATCCATGTAGTATTCAGCAAATAAAGAAAGGAATTCAAAGAAGAAAAATTCAGTCGCTACACTTCCATGCATAATGTTTAAATAGGGAGAGGAATCACCTTCTTTAGGCATTACGTAACGATAACCGCCATTAAAGTGGAATATCCAAGGAATACCACCGTCTAATTTACCAAAATCAATTGATAGAGCTCCTCCACCACGAAACAGAAGATCAAGGTTATCATAACCATAAGATTCTGCTCTTAAAGATTGTGTATTAATGTATTCTGGTTCACGAACCCACATACCATCGTCACTTAAACTCGATGTACCGATATCGACACCACCAAAAAGAGCGATATCAAATGGTTGATAATCAGGAAGAGGAAGTCTTATTTTAATATTGGCTTTTAAATTTCCAATGTATCCGACATCAGTTCCAGAAATTGTAGAATTATCGTCTGTTTCAGTATTGATTCGTTCATAATAAACAGGGAGAGTCACCCCTAGATCCAAATAATTGGATAGACCTAGTCCAAAACTGATGTAACTATTAATTCCAATTAAATCGTTGATTTTTGCATTTGATGTATCGTAAATATCTTCAGCCTTATAATAAACAATTTGTGTAAAATCACGAGAGTCACCACCTCTATTTTCAATCATTGAAAAATCGTTCGTCACGTTTCCAAGAGCTGAAAAAGAAAGTTTGGAATGTCCTAGTGTTTGGGCTGATTGAGTTTTATTCACACCAGCAAAACCATATTTATTAATCGTTTTGGTGTCCGATGCATAAACACTTGTTATTGCAAAAAGCAATAAAGACAAGTATAATCGTTTCATACAATCTCCTTTGATACAGATAGCTAAACAGAAATAAATCTTATTTCTCTTAATCTAGTTCCAAAATCTAAAATTTCAAAGATTTTTGAAAATAAAACCTATTACTATGATCAAAAAATCATCTATTTTTATTCAAAAAGAGAAGGATGTTCCCTTTTTATACTGAGAAATCCAGAAGCACTGACTATTATATGATCTAAAACAGGAATCGAAAGCAATTGCCCTGCTTTACAAAGCGTTCGAGTAATATTTAGATCATCAGAACTTGGATCTAAATTGCCAGAGGGGTGGTTATGTGCAAAAATAACGGCTACAGCTCTATTTTCAATGGCTTTTGTAAAAGCTTCTCTAGGATGCACTTGAGTTTGATTAGCAAGCCCAACAGTCAATGTATGAGTTTCAATAATATTATTTGCTGAATTTAACGAAATAATAACAAAATTCTCTTGAAGAGCGTTTTTTAAAAATGACAAAGATTGAATGGCTTGTTCAGGGGAATTAATTTCCTGACGAATCCCAGATAGTAAAAAACGACCCGACAACTCTAAACAAGCAAGTACTTGCGATGCTTTAACAGGACCAAGCCCTTTTATTTTTAATAAATCTTCTAATTTAGGGACTCTAGGCTGCACAGAAATGTAATCCGCTAACTCTTCTGCTAAAAAAAACACGTTCTTGGTTTTACTCCCCTTCCCTAATATTAAAGCAATTAACTCTTTTGTTGAAAGGACTGAAGTCCCATACATTTTCATTTTTTCTCGTGGCTTTAGTTCTGTATTCATGTTGATCTCCTTGTTACTTTTATGTTTAAACGTATTAAGAAGAAGAAAAAAAGCTTTTATTGCTTTTTAAAAGAAAAAATAAATATTAGCTCAACTTTAACACAAAGTTACACGTTTTTAAAGATACAAAATTTTAATATGGTTACTTTTCAAACGATAGTATAATGTTTTCAAAATTATAAAATAAAGATTTGTCTTGTTTTAACTAAAAACGACACGTTTTTAAATTTTATTAACAAAACAAAAACTAATATTTTTAAAAAACAGCCCATAAAAAGACAAAAACCATATAATTTTATTTTTTATTTTTAAAAACAAATAGTTTTTTGCTATATTTAATACAAATCTTCTGAAAAGAGTTTAAAATGAACGAAATAAAAACAAAAAAACTTAATGGCGCCGAAGTAACTCTCGAATGTTTAAAGAGAGAAGGTGTTGAAATTATTTTCGGCTATCCTGGTGGATCAGCTATTCCTTTATTTGATGCTTTATACGACTCTAATATGAAGGTCGTTTTATCAAGGCATGAACAAGGAGCCACTCACATGGCAGACGGTTACGCTCGTCAAACTGGAAAAGTGGGCGTTGCTCTAGTCACTAGCGGCCCTGGCGCTACCAATACATTTACTGGCATTTATACCGCCATGATGGACTCTATTCCTATTGTGGTTCTTACCGCACAAACAACTACTCCAAATTTAGGGAAAGACGCGTTCCAAGAATGCGATACTAGTGGTATGACATTTGCCACGGTTAAACATTCTTATTTAGTAAAAAAATCAAACGACTTACCTCGTGTTTTAAAAGAAGCCTTTCATGTGGCTAGAACAGGTCGCCCTGGCCCTGTGTTAATCGACTTACCTAAAGATGTTCTTGCAGGAGTATGCACCGCTTCTTTTTCTGACGAAATGGATTTACCTGGTTATAAAATACCAACCTATGCAGATACGTCGGCTGTGGAACAAACAGCAGAATTATTAAAAGCATCTAAAAAACCTTTATTATTAGTGGGTCATGGAGCCATGATTTCTAACGCCTCAAGGCAAGTAAAAGAACTCGCTGAAAAAATAAATGCTCCTGTTACAAGCACTCTTCTTGGCTTAGGTGTTTTTCCTGCGGATCATGAGCTATCTCTTGGAATGCTTGGCATGCATGGGACAGTATATGCAAATAAAGCCGTTCTGGATTGCGATTTGATTTTTAGTATTGGATCTCGTTTTGATGATCGCATAACTGGAAAACTTGATGAATTTTGCAAGAATGCAAAAATCATTCATTTAGATATTGACCCTGCGGAACAAGGAAAAGTACTACAACCCGATATCTTCTTATGCGGAGATGTTAAGCTCGTTTTAGAACAATTGCTTCCTATGGTGACTCGTTTAGATTCCGCCGACTGGGTGAAAACGGTGCAGACTTGGAAAAAGAGATATCCTTTAACCTACCCAAAACAAGGTGGGTTACGTATGCAGTATGTGATTCATACTTTATGCGAACTAACCAAAGGTAAAGCAATTCTGAATGTAGATGTAGGCCAACACCAAATGTGGGCCGCTCAATTCTTTAGAGCCAATTACCCTCGCCAACTTCATAATTCTGGTGGAGCTGGAACAATGGGCTTTGGATTCCCTAGTTCTATTGGCGCTTCCTTTGGAAACACCACAGGCTGGCCAGTTTGTTGTATCGCTGGAGATGGCGGCTTTCAAATGACTCTATCTGAATTAGCGACAGCAGCTATTCATAAATTGCCTATTAAAATCTTTGTCCTTGATAACAAATATCTAGGTATGGTACGTCAATGGCAAGATATGTTCTATGACAAACGTTATTCAAGCGTAGATCTTGTTGGAAATCCTGATTTTGTAAAATTAGCAGAAGCCTATGGAATTCCAGGACTTCGCTTAAAAAGAAGTGCTGATGCAGAACGTATGATTCAAAAAGCTCTCGACTATAATGATGGTCCTATTTTAATCCATTGTGAATGTGAAAAAGAAGATAATGTGTTCCCTATGATTCCAGCAGGAGCTCCGATTACTTCTATGATTACAGAAACGCCAAAAACAAAACTTGAAAAGCCTACAGGGAGTACCTGATATGAATCCTATACAAGAAAGAGCTCATTCCATAAGTCTTATGGTGGCAAATAGACCAGGTGTACTTGTACGTATATCTCTTGTATTTTCTCGCCGAGGATATAATATCGATTCTCTAGTGGTTTCTCCTACTTTAGATCCAAATTTCAGCCGTATGAATATTGTGGCTCGAGGCAACCCTACTATTTTAGAGCAAATCATTAAACAGCTCGAAAAGTTAGTGGATGTGGTTCAAGCAAAAGATCATACTAATATGAATGTAGTTGAAAAAGAGCTTGCCTTAATTAAAGTGAAGTGTTCTCCAGAACAACGCACCGAAATGCTCCAACTTTGCGACCACTTTAAGGCAGTGACTGTTGATATGACTGAAACGTCTATGATTATTCAAATTACTGGTAATACAGATAAGATTGACGCGATGAAAAGCTTAAGTCAAAAATTTGAAATCATTGAATATATTAGAACAGGTAAAGTCATTATGCTTCGTGGAGAAGATAAAACTTAAACCCTTTATAATTCAAAGAAAACGCTTTCCTTTTTGAGGAAAGCGTTTTTTTATGGAGAGAGCAAAATGAAAATAATGAATTCATTTTTTTTTGAAGAATTTATTTATTGATATTAAAACGTTGGATTTTATTACCCACTTTTAATAAAAAAGAACCTGAACGATTCATTAAAAAAGAATACTCTTTCGAAGAGGCTTTTGTTTTTAATAAAACATTTCCTTGAATGTCCATGATTTGTATTGTAGAACCAATTGAAATATTTTCGATTTGTAGACTAGATTCATTCACATAAGCATTCCACATAGAGGATTCAAGATCCATTGATCTGACAAACATCATTTCTGTTGAAGAACTACTTATACTCTCTGAAGAAGAGGATTCGGTGACCGAAGAAGATATAGAGGTTGATGAAGAGCTATTTTCCTTCTGCCAATTCAAAAAAGCTTCTGCATAACGTTTTCCAAAAGTTCTTTGCGATTCAGTAGTGAAATGAATATTATCACTTCCTCTCCACAAGCCTTGTGAAGAAACCACTAAAGTATTTGGAATCACTGATGGAAGCTGATCTATATAGGGATTCATTTGCATAAAATTATTCTCTGTATCAGATAAATGCCCTGCAATAAAAGGCAAATCATAGTCGATATTTAAATCTGCTTTAATATCAGAAATAACATCTTCTACACGAGAAACCCAAGTCGTTGGATTACCTCCCCAGCCCGAACAATCTGACTCTCCTTGATGGAAAAGAATTCCTTTCAAATTTCCTTTTTCAAGAGCTTTTCTTAATTTAGTAAGCATCCAATCATAACCAGCTCCGGCTCTATTATTTTCAAAAGGGGTATAATTGTAAGAATAAGAAATCCCTTTACGAAATAAATCAATACCAGCTCCAGAAATAGCGACAGGAACTAATCCAATCGTATCAGGATACCCTTCTTGAACTAGCGTTTTTGCAAACCAATCCCCAGGGCCTACCCCTTCTGTACAATTATGAAGAGGAGGTGACGCAATATCCCATTCATTATAAACTCGAGAAGGATTAGAACAATCCTTAAAGCCTAATACTCGAACTTGTTGTAATTCTTCAAGATCAATAGACGAGGGTGTTGCTGCCATTCCAGCCATATTAGACTGGCCTATAAGTAAAAAGATACTCCATTCGGCAAATGCATTTGTAAAACTAGCAAGAAAGAAAATCAACACCAAAGAATGATATTTTTTCATATTAAACCACTCCTATAATAACCAATAAATTATTAAGAAAAGTTAGGTCTCTGATGTAAAAAATTTTTACTCGTTGTAGCCAAAAACAACAAAAGAGGCCAATACTCAGAGTATTGACCTCTTTTGAATAACATACTTACACGATGTCTATTAATTCATTTATTAAATCAAACCATCGCTGCTGTTAAAGTGGCATTAGAAACTAATTCTTCACCGCGATAAATTGCGCCTTCAAAGAACATAATTCCCTTTCTGAACTTATTTAACTGCACTTTAACAGTTAAAATATCACCTGGCACAACAGGTTTTCTAAAACGACATTCTTGAACACCCATAAAAGCAGGTCTTTTGCCTTCAACTTCTTTTTCATGAGCTAATAAACCGATAATACACCCCGCTTGAGCCATCGTTTCGATTTGCAAAACGCCAGGCATAATTGGTTCTTGAGGGAAATGACCCTTAAAATAATATTCATCGGCCTTTACTTCACGAACGGCAACAATTTGAGGAAACTCACCCTCTAATGAAATTTCTTTTACATAAGAAATAAAACGAAAAGGATCTCTCTGAGGTAAAATTTGCATGACGACAGATTCATCATATAAAACACCTGGTGTATTTGATTTGGGGAGCGTTTCAAGCAATGACATAAGCTAATAACCTCTCTAAAATTTGATGATGGACAATATGACCACCATTGTGAATTGTTATCCGTAATTTAGGTAAAAAAGGATAATGGAGGGTTAAATCACCAATCAAATCCAAAATTTTATGAAGTATTGGCTCTTGAGGATGACGCCAAGGGCCACCAGAAAGAATTTCCAGCCCACCTAATGAATTTGTTTTCACTAACAACCCTGTTTTCTCATCGACTCCAGCTAATAAACCATTCTTTCGAACATTATAAAAATCTTCTTCAAAGATAAAAGTTCTTGCAGATAAAATAGGTAATAAATCGGTACCATCATAAATACTAACAAATGCCGAATCCGAATAATGATCTCTAGAAAGAGAATACTCTACTTCAAATGTTTCCGCTGGGGCGATTTTAACAAAGCCATTTGGAAAAGACCATTCTTCTTTAATAGGGAAATCATAAAAGGAAAGGGCTTGAGGCACTTTTGCTAAATGACGTAAAGCATAAAACCAGGGCAAGGCGCTTCCGTCCATTAAAGGAACTTCTAAGTTTTTCACATGCACATTAAATGATTCTTGATTCCACAATAAAAAAACGGGAGCTAAATGTTCTGGAGAAAAAATAGAGCCTAATGGAGAATGAATAATTGTTGTTCTACAAACCTCTTTTTTTAAAGCCCTGAATGCTTGAAAACTTCCGGTACGCCAAAGGCATTTTCCATTTACAAACCAAGATACACAAGGTTCATGTCTTCTAATATGCTCTATGGATACACAAGTATTTTTATAAGATAAGGAAGGAGATTCTAATGACAACATAGTGATTAATTCTCACTTTTCTTATGCTTCGCTATTTGACGAGAGGCAATCACTTCTCTTCGCCAAACATCAATGTCTATTGCAGGGAATCCAGCAACTGTAGCTCCTGTCGCTACATTTTTTGTTACGCCTGCTTTTGCTGCAACGCGAGCCCCCTTACCAATCGTTAAATGGCCTGCCACTTGAGCTCCACCAGCAAGCTCCACATTATCTTCTACTATCGTAGAGCCTCCTAGCCCCGATTGAGAAGCCATATAAATCCCATTTCCTAATGTACAATTATGCCCTATTTGTACAAAAGAATCAAAATGGCATTCGTTTCCAATGACTGTCGGCGATAAAAAACCAGAAGCAACAACCATGTTCGCCCCAAATTCACAAGCATTTCCAATACGAACACCTGAAACATGTGGCACAGAAACTCGTTTATTATTGGAAAAATAAAAACCAAATCCTCTAGAACCAATCACCACACCCGCCTGAATAATACAATCCGAGCCAATGATTACATTTGGATAAACAGTAACATTGGCTTCTAATATGGTTTTATCTCCAATAAAAGCACCTTTTGAAACAACACAACTAGGACCAATTTGACAATGTTCCCCAACAATACCTTCCACGATTGCCGAAGGATGAACCACCGCAGTAGACGCTATTTTAGAGGAAGGGAAAGAAATAAAAGGAATATGAAAATGTTCTATAAAAGAAATCATGGATTGATAAGGATTATCTACTCTCATAAATGCTCTCGCAAGAACAGACGTATCTTCGTAGTTTTTAGGAACAAATAAAAGTCCAGCTTTTAAGGATTTAAGTGAAGAAGAAACAATAGATGAATTAAAAAAAGAAACATCAGAAGGAGTTACTTTTTCAATAGATGCAAAACCCTCTAAAATAAAATCAGGTTCTTTTTTTTCTGCAACTACACCAAAAAAAGATTCTATTTCAGATAAAGATACTGGTTTCATCGTTATGGGACCTTATACTAATAATACGGCTTCGGATATTGATTTTATCAAAAACTCTTATCTCAAAGATAATATTTGTACTTGCATCCCATATTCTATAGTGATTTTTGAGCCGAGTTTATGGGTTAAATCTTCGCCATCTAATTGATGAAACTCTGAAGGATTTAATTCTAAAAGAATCGATTTAGCTTTTACGCTTTTTAGAAAATATGTCTTGTATAAAAAACCAATAATAGGAATATTGCCTAAAAGAATAGCTCCTAAAAAAGCAAATAAATTTGGAACAAATACTACTTCTAACAACTGGTCTGACATTTTTGAATTTAAAAACGGATTTGCTCCACTTGCAAAACTAGGAATGTTCCCTATAATCACCGTTCTGTAGCCAGAAACATTATAAATTTTACTTGTTCCATTAGAATTAACAACCGAAACAGAACCTTTTGACAAAAAATAATCACGATCAGTAAAAAATCGTTTCACATAATGAATTTTATTAGCTAAAACAGAACGGCCAGAAATTTCACCTTGGCTGCGAGCCTTATTAAAGTCATGGGCAATTCGAGCATCAATCCCACTTGAAAAGTAATTTGCTAGTGCCTGTTTTCCATTGACTTTCCAAACATCGAAAGGCTGAGTGTTTGCCATTAATAAACTACGAACTAGAAACAGAAGACCTTTATTTACAAAAGGTTTGTAAAGATTAAGAACTCGAGCTAAATCATTACCTGTACCAAGAGGAATCACTCCTATTTTTACAGAAGTAGATACGCAAGAATCTAACAGAACTGAAAAAACAGCCGAAACAGTACCATCTCCACCTACAGCAATTAAAGTTTCTGTAGACTTTAAGGCGTGGTCAATTTGAGAAACAAGATCTTCAGATCGAGTAAATTCAGCACGCCATTCCTCTTCTTGAAACCCCATAGACTCCATAATCTCAGGCAAATACTTATAGATAAGCTTACCTTGCCCACCACCACTTATAGGATTAATCAAGAAAATAAACTTTAACATCATTCAGATCCTTGAAGCAATTCATCTTTAACTATAACGTAATTAGCTGCATCTCTCGCATTCATTTCCATTTCTTCCACTGTTAATGAACGCCCGATTCGAGCAGGAGCACCAATGATTAAAGAGCCTTCGGGATATTCCTTATCTGGAGTGACTAAGGCACCAGCAGCAACCACAGAATTTTTTCTGATGATTGCTCCATCCATAACAATAGCACCCATTCCAATTAAACAATGATCTTCAATAGTACAAGCATGTAAGATAGCGTTATGACCAATAGTCACATCAT
>Ga0123334_1003816_pt1 | contig 15919 bp, 10 predicted proteins | sample BiotimSIPDNA_FD_89706 | JGI IMG/M metagenome (GOLD analysis project Ga0123334, IMG submission 89706) | Anaerobic biogas reactor microbial communites from Washington, USA - Biogas_R1 time_0 SIP DNA | ecosystem: Engineered > Bioreactor > Anaerobic > Unclassified | place: Washington, USA... | reverse complement strand
ATCGTTTTACAGACTTAAAAAATCAAATAGCATTAGCATATGAAGGGCAAACCAACATAATTAACGAGAATATGGATGTTAAAAAATCCATTGACTCTATTTTAAATCAAGCGCAACAGACATTTAATAATTGGCAAAGATTATCAGCAAATGAAAGAACGGCGGGAAATTTATTATCGGAATTAAATAAGAATTTTGATTTTTTTAAACTACTAGACAATATAACCATTTCTCGTAGTCGTAAGCATATTACTAAATATTACGATATGAGCGCTATTGGTAAATTTCCAAGTAGATTAAAACCTGTAACATATAGATCTCAATTAACAAACATTGATGATTTTATAGATATAAAGGAGTTATATGAAAAACTAACGCTTTTAAATATGTGTTTATATAATCCTTTTGAATACATACTTCCAGAAAAAATCAATTTTTATGGAGAAATATACGATACTAAGATTGGCGAAAACGTGAGCTTAAAACAATCGCATCGTAACCAAAGTCTGCAAAAACTTATGCGTATTAATCTTCTTAAGAGGCTTGAAAGTTCTGTTGATTCCTTTCGTATTACTCTTGAAAAATTTGTAGAAAGCACAAAAAATACCATTGAAAGCATTGAAAGATTTGAAAAAACTGGCACATCTACAATAGCTGAAGGAATCCAATTTTCAGAAGATATGGATGAAGAAGATGGAGACTGGCTTGATGACGAATTTTCCATTGGGGGCAAGGTAAAAATAAATCTTGAAGATTTAAATACTTCTGGATGGAAACAAGATCTTGAACACGACTATGGTATTGCTAAAAATCTACTCGAAGAAATGAGAAGAATCACACCAGAATATGATTCTAAATTAAATGATTTGAAAAATGTTATAAAAAATAAAGTAGCTCATCCTATAAATAATGCTAATAAAAAGATTATTATCTTTTCTGCATTCGCTGATACTGCTAATTATCTGTATGAAAATATCGCTAATTGGGCTAAAAAAGAATTAAATGTTGAATCTGCTCGCATAACAGGCTCTGGATCCAATAGCTGCACTTTAGATATAGATAATCAATTTAATAATCTTTTAATTAATTTTTCTCCTCGTTCTAAAAATCGTAGTGAAAAATATAAAAATGATAGAGAGATTGATATATTGATTGCGACAGATTGTATTTCTGAAGGACAAAATCTTCAAGATTGTGACACTCTTGTAAATTACGATATTCATTGGAATCCAGTCAGGATCATTCAACGATTCGGACGTATAGATCGTATAGGATCTATTAATAATGTTATTCAATTAATAAATTTTTGGCCACAGGTTTCACTGGATGATTATATAAATTTAAAAAGTCGAGTAGAAGGACGTATGCATCTTGTGAATTTTACAGCAACTGGTGATGACAATGTGCTTACGAATGAATCATCCGATATAGAGTTCCGTAAACAGCAATTAGAAAGACTTCAAAAAGAGATAGTCGATATAGAAGAAATGGATTCTGGTATATCAATTACAGATCTTGGACTTAACGATTTTAGGATGGATTTAATAAATTATATGAATACAGGGAAGGATCTGTCTCAAATTCCAAATGGCATGCATAGCGTAGCTCAAAAAGATGAATCAAAAGGCATTACCGAGGGGGTAATATTTATTTTGAAGAATATTAATAAAGAAGTAAATATTGATAATACGAACCAACTTCATCCATTTTATCTTGTATATATAAAACAAAACGGTGAAATTATATCTAATCATTTAAATGTTAAAAATACTCTTGATATATTAAGGTCAATATCAAAGGGTAAAGAGGAGCCTATAAAAGCAGTGTATGAAATATTTAATAACGAAACTGATGATGGTAAAAATATGAAAACATATTCAGATTTGCTCGGTAACGCCATTGATTCTATCATACACGTAAAAGACGAATCAGATGTCGATAGTTTATTTACTTCTGGTGGGACTACTGCACTTATGAATACCATCAAAGGACTTGAAGATTTTGAGCTTATAGCTTTTATGGTTATTAAATAAATATGAACCTAGAATTACCACAAAAAGCAGAAGTAAATAAATTTATTCCTAAAAGTAAATTTTTTACTAAAACAACAGTTAATACAAAAACAAAACAAGATTTTGCTGATTACATTCAAAAAATTATTTGGAGGTATAAACTTTCTAAGGATACGATCAATATTTTAGGAACAAATAACGTAGAAGAAATACAAATATTTGAAATTGAATTAAAAAGCAAAATCATTCCTAAAAATATTTTACAAATAATAGATAAAGCCATCCCTTATCCTATTCTTTATTTTTTTATTTATAAAAACTTTTCTTGTTTTGGAATAATGATTAAAGATAATGATAATCCTAAATATTATTTTTCTGATTGGAATGAGTCAATTGCTTTTGATTTTAATGGCAAAAATTTAGAACAGGTATATCAAAAAATAATTCGTCTTTTTATAAAAACTCAAAATAAAAATAGTCACGATTTTGAAACTTTAATTGAGCTTGATATTAAGAGAGATAAACTAGAAAAAGATATATCTATTCTAGAAAAAAGAGTAAAGAATGAAAAACAATTTAAAAAACAAGTTGAGATTAATAAAGAGTTAAAAGCGAAAGTAAGAGAACTAGAGGATCTTAAAAAAGAACTTTAATTATTAACAAATTTTTGATATACTTATAACCATATGGAAAAAATAAATAAACAAACTCCAGATTTAACAAGTAAAAATATAGCTAAAATAACTGAGTTATTTCCAAATGTTATAACTGAAAAAGAAGATGAAAATGGAAGAATCGTAAAAGCTGTTGATTTTGAATTATTAAAGCAAGAATTAGCCAAAGACATCGTTGATGGTTCTGAAGAGAGATATAGACTTGATTGGCCAGGGAAAAGACGCTCAATCTTAAAAGCAAATACTCCCATAAATAAAACACTTATTCCAGACAAGGAATCAAGTGTAGATTTTGATAATACAAAGAATATTTATATCGAAGGAGATAATTTTGAAGTTCTTAAAATTCTCCAAGAGTCATATTTGAATAAAATAAAAATGATTTATATCGATCCTCCGTATAATACTGGTAAGGATTTTGTATATAAAGATGATTTTAAGAAAACAAAAGAAGAGTATGAAGAAGAATTAGGTGTAGAAAATGAAGAAGGAGGAAGATTGTTTAAGAATACTGATACAAACGGACGTTTTCATAGTGATTGGCTTTCAATGATTTATGAGAGATTGGTAATTGCTCGTGATTTACTCAAAGACGATGGGGTTATTTTTATTTCTATTGATGACAACGAAGTTCACAATCTTAGAAAAATTTGTGACGAGATTTTTGGAGAGAATAATTTTGTTAATTCAATATCGTTAAAAACGAGTGAAACATCTGGTGTAAAAATGAGCCATTCAGAAAATAAATTACCAAAAATAAAAGAATACATTCTTATTTATTGTAAGTCTGTAGAAAAAAGTAGTCTAAATCCAGTAAAACTTAAAAAAGATAATGATGTAAATAAAATTAAAAAGTATTTGAAATATTATTCAAAAATAATAGAAAATTTTGATGATGAACCTAATCAGTGGTTAATTATAGACATTAAAGACTATGTTAAAAAAAATAATATAACAATTAATAGTGATGATGATTTATATAATTTTAAAATGAAAAATGCTGAAAAGATTGTCTATAGGACCAATAATAAAACTTTTGAAGATCTTAATTTTGATAGTCCTATTGAAAAAATAATATCTTCCACTGGGTTAGAATATATATGGTGGGAAGGTAAGCAAATGCTATTTTTATCAGATTACTTAGAAGAAGGTCTTTGTGACCTTTGGACACATATTTCAACTATAAATATAAATAAAGAAAGCCATGGTATCCCGACTTATAGTAATGGCCAAAAACCAGTAGAGATGCTAAAGCTTTGTTTTGATTTAAGTTTAAAAGCAGATGATTTAGTTTTAGATTTTTTTTCAGGATCAGGGACTACAGCTGATGCTTTATTAAACTTTAATATAGATAAACAAACTAATCATAAATTTATAATGGTTCAAATACCCGAAAAAATAGAAATAATCTCGGGAATGGATCCAAAAACAAAAAAAACTACTCAGCAATTGATTGATTTTCTTGACAGTATTGGTAAACCGAGATTATTAACAGAGATTGGTAAAGAACGTATTCGTCGTGCAGGAAAAGATATTTTTGAAGAAAATGCTGATAAATTAAAAGAAAGAGAAACTCCACTTGATATTGGATTCCGTGCATATAAAGTAGCTGATTCTATTATGCAAGATGTCTATAAGAGCCCTAATGATTTAAAACAAGGAGATTTACTAGGATTGGCAGATAATATAAGAGAAGATAAAAAACCAGAAGATATTTTAACTTCTGTCATTCTTGATTTTGGTCTTACTTTGGACTTGCCTATAAAAGAAGAAAAAATAGGCAAAAATACAATATTTAATGTAGACGATGGTTCGCTTGTAGCTTGTTTTGATAAAAATATTGATTTTAATGTAATCGACGAAATTGCAAAGATGAAACCATTAAAGGTTGTATTCCGTGATGCTTCTTTTAAAGATGATAAAGACAGGATAAATGTAGAGACTAAATTCAAGCAACTATCTCCAGATACAAATATAAAAGTCATTTAATATGAAATTAAAGTTTAAAGAACAACAATACCAAATAGATGCGGTTAATAATATAGTTCGTGTATTTTCTGGACAAGAAAAGGGCTATAGAAAAGAAACGGTTGGAAGAACTGGTATGTTTTCTGATGAAATTTTTTCAAATAAAAAGATTGAAATTTCAGATGGTGATATTTTAAAAAATGTTCAAGAGTTACAGAAGGAGCAGGGATTACATCCCGTTACTTCACTTCAAGGAGGATTTAATTTTACAGTTGAAATGGAAACTGGAACTGGAAAAACATACGTTTATACTAGGGCAATGCTCGAACTTCATAAACAGTATGGATGGAATAAATTTATTATTATGGTCCCATCCATAGCAATTCGTGAAGGTGTATATAAGTCACTAGATATAACGCAGGACCACTTTCAAGAATTATATGGTAAAAAAGTAAGATTCTTTATTTATGACACTAAAAATAAATCAAATATAACCAATATTCAAAAATTTGGTAATAGTGCGGACGTAGAAGTTATTATTATGAACTATCAAGCATTTGGAAGGCGAGGACAAGATGCACTTAAAATGTTTCAGAAGCTTGATGTTATTCAATCTCAGAAGCCGATAGATGTAATAAAAAGAGTAAGACCAATTCTTATCATTGATGAGCCACAACGCTTTGGTCCCACTGCGGAAGGAATGTTGGGGAAATTTAATCCACTTTTTATCTTGCGTTTTTCTGCTACGCATAAGGAAGATTTTAATAAAATATATAGACTAGATGCTATAGATGCATATAATCAAAAGCTTGTAAAAAAAATAAAGGTAAAGGGCATTGAAGTTGCTACTTCACTTGGAACAGGCGGGTATTTATATTTAGAAAGAATTAATGTATTTAAAGATAAAAATCCAAGTGCTACTATAGAAATGGAAATAAATCAAGCTAATGGCTTATCAAAGAAAATCAGAACTATAAATGAAGAAGATAATCTCTTTGAAATATCTGGGGAATTACAACAATATGATGGATATGTAGTAAAAGAAATAAATGCAAAAAATAGCACAGTTTCTTTTATTAATGGAAAAATGTTAACCATCGGCCAGATTGCAAATGATCCATACGAGACACATTCTAGACGAATACAAATAAGAGAGACAATAAAGTCTCATATTGAAAAAGAAAGAGAGTTGTTTAAAAAAGGAATAAAGGTTCTTTCGCTTTTCTTTATAGATGAAGTATCAAAGTATCGTACCTATGATGAAGATGGAAATCAAATAAAGTCAGAATATGAAAAAATATTTGAAGAAGAATATAAAAATATAATATCTCAAAAAACATTATTTGATGAAGATTATTACAAATATATTTCAAGCCATCCCTTAGAGAGAATACATGGTGGATATTTTTCTATTGATAAAAAGGGGAAAGCAATAAATACAAAAGGAGAAGGAGATGATGATATAAATACATACGATTTAATAATGAAAGATAAAGAAAAATTGCTTAGCTTTGATGAACCTACTCGTTTTATATTTTCTCACTCTGCGCTTCGTGAAGGATGGGATAATCCAAACATTTTTCAGATTTGCACATTAAGGCATGTAGAAGCTGAAACCAGAAAAAGACAAGAGATAGGAAGAGGACTTCGTATCGCTGTTGATCAAAGGGGAGAAAGAATGGATTACGATGCTCTTGGTTCTGAATTCTTTGATATAAATGCACTCACTGTTATTGCAAATGAATCTTATGATAACTTTGCAAAACAACTTCAAGAAGAAATATTAGAATCAGTAAAAAGTCGTCCTACTAGATTAGAGGTTTCCGTATTAAAAGGAAGATTGCTTGTTAATGATAGTGGAGAAAAAATCACTCTGGACGAAGCTACCTCTATGAAGATAATAATGTCCTTTACTCAAAAAGGATACATTGATAACGATTTTAAGGTTGAAGAATCTCTCATAAAAGCTATTGAAAATAAAACGTTTGAAGTTCCAGAAGGTTTAGATAATTTTAAAGATCAAATAGCAGGGATAATGATGGATATTTACGCAACTAATACATATAAACCAACTGAAAACGAATTGGATAGTCAGGTTCCTAGAATTTTAAATACTAATGAAAATTTTGCAAAGAAAGAATTTCAGGAATTATGGAAAAAAATTAAAGTTAAAACTGTGTATACAGTTGATTTTGATACAGATGAATTAATTAAAAATAGCATTAGTGCAATTAATAAAGAACTAAGTGTTAAAAAAGTTTTTATACATATAACTGAGGGTAGACAATTGGATGAAATTGATGAAAATATTTTACGAAACAAAAATGCCTTATTGAAAACCGTCGATCAGTTTGAAAAGACTGCTTCGGTTCTAAGCTCAATAAAATATGATTTAATTGATGAAGTTTCTAAAAATGCTCGTATAACTAGAAAAACATCAGCATTAATTTTATCCGGTATAAATATAGATAAATTTGCTCAATTTAAAGTAAATCCCGAAGATTTTATTAAGCAAGTTTCTAGAATAATCAATGACCAAAAAGCCGTAACTTTGATTAATAATATTAAATATGACAAAACAAAAGAAGTACATGAAGATAACATCTTTACCATAAATAATTTTAGTGGCTCATTCAAAGAAAATATTCTTAAGGTAAAAAAGCATATCTATGATTATGTAAAAACAGATTCTAATATAGAAAAGAAATTTGCTGAGAATTTAGATATTGCAGAAAATAAGATATGCGTTTACGCTAAACTTCCTTCTGGTTTTAAGATTCCTACACCTGTTGGAGATTATAATCCAGACTGGGCCATTGTTTTTAATTCAGATAATGTAAAACATGTTTATTTTATCGCTGAAACTAAAGGCAGTATGAGTACTATGCAACTTAAAAAATTAGAAGAACTAAAGATAGGATATGCAAGAAAACATTTTGCGTTACTTAAAGATGAAGATGTTGAATATGATGTTGTCTCTACTTACGATGATTTGTTAAATAAGATCACGACTTAGTTTGTTTAAGATTTAATTACCTTTTTCTATAGTAATTTCTTTATTTTTTAAAATTATTCTAGTCTTGATGCATTCAAATAACTCTCTTTTTTCTAAAATAGAACCTTCCCTTAATATATATTTTGCGTAATTACGGATATCTACGTTGTTAATTTTCACATCATCATTGTTCCCGGAAATCATTCTCTGAAACTTCTTAAATCTTTCCATTTCAGCTCTTATTTTTTCTTTAATTACTATTTCATCTAAATTAATATTATCTATTAATTGCTCAAATTGTTTCAATAAATCATCTTCGTTAATATATCCGCATTTACAATTTCTATCTTTTGATTTATTGCAGAAATAGTAGACATGACGATTAACTTCTCCACTTTTCAACTTTTTAAATTTTTCATCGGCACTTATGCCAGATCCGCATAGTCCGCAAGTCATTAATTTAGTAAAAGCAAATTCTTTTCCCTCCGATTTTATTACTTGGCTTTTTATCTGTTGTTGAACCATATCAAACAACTCTTTATCAATGATTGGTTCATGTTTACCTGTATACCAATTGCCACTTTTAAGAGGATATTCAAACACTCCATAATAGAAAGGATTTTGTAGTATTAAATAAATATTACCAAGAGCTATTCCTTTTTTACCATTAGCTGTTCTAAAATTAATATCAAATTTTAGCCAATTATATAGTTTACGACCGCTCCATTTTTCATAAGCCACTTTTTCGAACATCTTTTTAATAATAGGAGCACGTTCGGAATCTATTATTGCGTGACATTTTCTATCCATATGTCTTTCATTAATATATCCAACAGGTGGAACTCCGGGTCTTAATCCCATTTCACATTTCGTTCTTAATCCTCTTTTAACATTTATACTTTTATTATCATTCTCAAGTTTTGCCTGAGAACATAGAATCATTAATAAAAACTTTTCATTTGGTGAGTTATTAAAAGTTTGTCCATATGTTCGTATGCTTAAAAGTAATTTTTGATCCATCAAATCAACAAGAGAACCAAGATCACCTGCATTTCTACTCAATCTATCCGGAGCCCATGTCAGAATTCCATTAAATTTTTCTTTAGCTATATCTTCAAGTATTTCTTTAAATACTGGCCTTTGTCCAGAATCTTTGGCTGAATGCGATTCTCTACGAATATCAACAACATCGAGCCCTTCTCTTTCTGCTAATTGAAGCATTTCTTTAATTTGCGATTCAATTGATAATATTTGTCTTTCTTCAGATTCGGTTGATTTACGAGCATAAAGACAATATCTAATTTTTTGATGAGATATTTCTGCAAAACCAGTTTGTGCAGTTCTATTTAAATTTTCCATGTCTATATTATGACGCAGAAAGATTGTTTTGCTAAGCCTTATCTTTTAATTTTGTATCATCTTCTACGTCAACATAATCTCTATAATATACAATACCATCGTCAGGATCATCATAATCATTTGAAATATTCATAGAAAACATGATCCATGTACTTTCATCTGCGTGCTCGTCCATAGTTGCGTTAATTAATAATGAAAAAGCATCCGCCATATCGTCATGTTTTTCAATGCCAAAACCAACAAGTTGTTGGATAAGATTTTCACACCCTTTTCTTGGGAATTTAATGATCCCTGATTTAATAGCTGTTGATGTTAAAGATAAACGCGTTCTTTTGTCTCCTTTAGGTTTTATCGCTTCTGCATCAACGCCTTGCATTTCAAGCATTTGTGGAAGAGCTTCCTGATAAGCAACACTTTCAACAAATAATAGATCAGTAGATCGAGGCATCTGCGTAGTTTTAATATTTTTTAATAAATCTACTTGAGCAGGGAAGTTAAGTTTTTGATTTATTGGATTGGGTAAAATATAAATTCTTAATTTTTCCCGGCGACCATATATATGAGCTAAAACAACAGATGTAAAGTCTGCAGAATCTTTCGCTGATATCGCAAGATCAACCCCTGCGTAAGTGCCTCTATATGCTCTATGTTCTGATCCAGGTAAATTATCATAATACTGAATCCATTCAGGATAAATAACTTGATCATCGCTTGGAATTATACGTAATAAATATTCTCTTTGCCATGCTATCTCGCTAGCCACTTTCATTTTTTCACTTTCAATATCTTGCTTATTTTTATATTTACCAGGCCAAAGACAAACATCGTTTTTATCTAAAAGCGGATATTCTTTAAATACTCCTTTTGTTTTTCCTTGAATAATTTCATCCTTTATTCTCATAAGTAACGAATCTTCATGAAGTAGATTGCCTACGATAATAAGACGAGTGTTTTTATCTCCAGAGGGAATAACTTCTCCTCTCAACCAATTATAAGTTTTATCTCGACTTTCTCTATTTTTGGTAGACTGTACGTCTTCTACGTCATCACACACGAGAAGGTCTGGTCTATGTTCATTATGTCTCAATCCTCTAATGCTTTGTTCTGTTGAGGCAATCGTTATTCTTGCTCCATGATTTTTAAAAACTAAAGAATGAGATCCCCATTCTTCGCTTTCTTCTCGAAATGGTCCAAGGTCTTTTTTAAGAACTTCATTATTTTCAAGCTCACTACGGATGTTCATCATATGTTGTTTTGCTTGTGCTTGTGTTTGGCAAAAAATAACACAGAACTTTTTCTGCTGTTTCCCAAGTATTGCCCATATAGGATAAGCTGTTGTTATCATAGTTGATTTTCCTGATCCACGAAAAGCAACGATATAAAGATTTTCCGTTGTGCTTTTTTCTAAATTGTGAATTATCTCTTTTTGAAAATCGGCTGTTTCGTATTTTACATAATGAGCATAATAGAAATTAAAGAAATATAGAAAACTATCTTTTGTAATAGATGTTCTTATTAGACGATCTTTAATCATTTTATTTATTAGTGTTTTTTGAATTATTTGATTCATATTTTTTTATCTTATTAATTGATTTATTTTCAGTAATCTTTGCAAGTTTTAGAGCCTCCTTTACAATTTTTGCTTGAGATGGTGTTAATTCCTCGTCATCTCCTCTTGTAGTGATTTCAACCTTATTTTTATAATTGTTGTTTCTATGTTTAAGCCAAAAACTTATTGCTGACCAATTTTTCTCTTTAATAAGCGTTAATAATTGAGTTTCACTCATGTCGTTTATCAAAGCTACTCCAATAGATAAGGATTCATCCATTTTTTTAGCAAAAATAGAGTCTTCTTTTTTCCAACGATAAATTGTATTTCGAGAAAGATTAGTTTTTTCACAAGCAACTTGTACTATTGGAACCTTCTCAAGCTCAAAAAGAAACAATCCTTGATATTTATTTTTTTTCATAAATTGCTTTTTTATTAGTAAATTTTTCATATCTTTTTACAATAAGATCACAAAAGCGTGGTTCAAGTTCACATCCATAAACACGTCGATCTAATTGTTCTCCAGCTAAAAGAGTACTTCCCGAACCAAGAAAACTATCAAGAATAATATCTCCGGGTTTTGTACACCTTTTTATGGCTTTTTCATGAAGCCTTGGGGGTTTTGACGTTGCATGTTCATAATCCTTCGCAGAAAGTCTTTTAGACGTCCATACGTCGATAAAAGAATCTACCTGGGTTAGTAAGTCATTTCCAGTAGTAAATTCTTTATTCATTACCTCGTTGAGATTATTAATTGATTCATTAAGATAAGGATTACCACGAATACCATAGACCGTCGGCTCATAAACCTTATTAAAGGCAACTTTTGGAACAGGATTTTGATTATTTTTTAACCATAAACAAACACGCTTATTATTTATTCCAAGTATTCGATATATCTCTTGAATTAATCCTATATATATCTGATCACACCAATAAAATATATGCGTATCGGGAAAAGAAACTGACAGTGCACAATCAAGACTTTCTTTTATAAATGTTTTATATTCTTCGAATGTTCTATAATCATTGACGTTTCCTCCATAATTATTATTGCCACCAATTCCACTATCATAGTTTATACGAAGATTATATACTGGGTCGGAATAGATCATAGAAGCTTTTTCCTCTCCAAATAATTTATTGAGTGTTTCTATCTTTGTAGAATCACCGCAAATAATTTTATGATTTCCTAAGGCAACAATATCCCCGAGCTTTGTTTTTGGGATGATAATATTTTTAAGCTCTTTTTCAATATTAAAAGAATCGTCTTTTATTTCTTTATCTTCATCCCAAAATTTTGCAAGTTGCATTGTATCAAATCCCGTATCTAAAAGAAGATCGAGATTAAAAGATTTTAAAGATTCAAAATCCCAGTCTCCGCCAAGAGCATTACTTGCTATTAGATATTGTTTAGATTCTTTTTCGGTAAGCTTACGGTTAGGAATACGAACATCTATTATTTCTTCTCCACGACCAAGGAGTTGAAGCGCTTTTATTCTTTGATGCCCAGCTAATATTTTACCAGTTAAATCAATTGCTGGAATTTCCACGAGATTATACTTATTAAGACTTTTTTTAAGATCCGACATTTGCTTGTCGGTAATAATACGAGGATTGACCTCTTGTGGAATAAGGTCATTAACTCTTTTTTGCACTGTGTGCCATTGTAGTTTTTTCATACAATTTTATTATTAATTTTCTAATAAAATGTATGGAATAAGTATTGTATTAAAAAATGCCCATTCCACACACGAAATAAAATGACATCGACAAATATCAAAATATTTCTTGCGCGGAATAGGCATGGTTTTTTAGGCGATACGCTATTCTACTTTTTACTACGCACGAATAACTTATTAAGTTGTAAATATATTATATATTCTTATCTGATTTTTTTGCAAGACCCCTAAGAATTCTTTTACCATTTTTACTATTAATAAAATCCATAGTGTCTTTTCCTGGAAACAACGGAAGTTCTCTTGGAATATCTATTAAAATTTTATAACCCCTTTTTTCTTCTTCTTGAACCATTTTTATAAATTCAGGATCTTTCTTAAGCATATCAAGAATAAATATTTTAACCTTTGAATCAGAAAGTTCTTCAGACGGCGAATAAATCCTTTCTATTTTATTAGTTTTAAATGATTTTTTAACTTTCTTTCCTATTGAAGATGAAAGTTTTTTATCTGCAGTATGCAGAGTTATATCAGTTAAAGTAATAACTTTATACTTCCAATCTTTCTTTGGTTTAAAAGGATTTAATTGCAATTCCTGTTTCATACTGTAATTATAGCAGATACTTGCAATTTTGTATATAGTGTTGTATACTATTTATACAATGATAAATCCAATAAACGAAAAAGATAAAAAAGCTTTCTCCCTTATTCGTAATAAAATTATTAATTACGGAAAAGCTCCATCACTCCGTGAAATAAACGAAGTTACGGGCGGAAAATCACCAAGATCTGCCAGTCTTGTAGTTGATAGATTAATTAAGGCCGGACTTATTATAAAAAAGGGGAGAGCTATTGTTCTTGCTAATACCATAAAATCTGTTAATTCTGTTAACACGGTTGATGTTCCTCTTGTTGGAGCTATTTCTTGCGGTGCACCTATATTTGCCGAAGAAAATATTGAAACTTATATCCCTGTTTCCACAGCTCTTGCTAAAAAAGGATCAACTTACTTCTTGTTGCGTGCAATTGGAGACTCAATGAATTTAGCAGGAATAAATAGTGGAGATTTGCTTTTAGTCCGACAACAGCAAGCAATAGATAATGGAGAAAAAGTTGTTGCTCTTATAAACGATGAAGCTACTGTTAAAATTTTTGAAAAAAATAATAATATTATTATTCTTAGGCCAAAATCAACCAATAAAACACATAAACCAATAATATTAACCAATAATTGTATAATCCAGGGAGTGGTCGTTGCAGTACTTCCAGCGGATATATATTAATAAGATGAGAAAAAATATAAACAAGATTCCAGAAACTATTTATAAAAAGTTAGAAACGATAACCAGTAACGAAATTGTTGTTGGTTGTGCGATCAAATTTAGAAAAGAAGATATTTTATCAGGAAAACTCTCTGGCCTTGGAATAAAATTAGACCAAAATGGTCTTCAATTTCCTTTAAGTGTTATTCCTTCAAAAGATAGCGGTAAATATTCTAATATAAATATCAACGGTCGTGAAATTGTTAGAAAAGATCTTCCCAAAGAAATTCATTATAATAGTGTTGAAAGCCCAAATTATGGTGATTCTTATAACGGGACACATACTGTAAATTTACCCTATGAAAAATACCCGCGAGATTTTCAGCCACCTCGCGAGTTAGAAATTTTAATAAATTGTAAAGATTCTAAACCCGATCTCTCGAGTTACATTATTGCTTTCCAGATTCAGGAAGTCTTAGATAAAAGCACTAAAGACTTTAAAGAAAAATTGTTTGAAGATTTAAACCTTCTTCAAGAAAATATCGGAACTTTTGACATAGAAGCTGCCAATATTCCAATAACTGAATATGCCAAATCTCTCCACGTTTCTTGGGAAATTTTACCACCGGGAACACTTGACGATATAATACAAAGAATATTTCACGGAAAAACTCCCACTACTCAAGAAAAAAATACTGCAAAAGAACGTTATGATTTTTTTCAAAGCCTTAAACCAAAAAGTTTAGTTTTTGGTCAAAGTGGATTTAGACGTTATTTTGGTGCACTTCTCGAAGATAATTTAGTTGTTTTTGAAAATATTGAATATGGAAATGCGGTATATATCTTATTTGACAAATGGGAAGAATTAAGCAAACTTAGTAGAATAGATTTATTATCCGGCAATTTTGGTACTTCTTTTGAACGTGTTATTCATAATACAGGATGGAAGAGTGATGTCAGAAATATTGTAGCTGCAAGAAGAAAATTAGAAAAATAAAATATGGTAAATAAACTTTATACTTATGCTTTAGTTAAGGCCTTATACGATCAAAATCATGATTATTTTGACACATTTCTTCCATTAATTCTCACTATAGCTCCCGAAAATTCTTTTGTTGATATACAGACTATTCAAAATTCACTCGATTCAAAATATAATTTAAAAATTCCGCTACACATTATTAAAACTATATGTAATAGGGGAAAATCTAAAGGATTTTTAAGCCAAAAAGATAATTATCGCGAATACAAGTTGACCTCAAATGGAGTTGAGTATTTAGCGAAGCAAGAACAACAACAAACCGTTGAAAGACGCATTAATTCATTAACCGATGATATTTCTCAATTCTTTTCAAATAAAGGAATAGCCATTGATACAAAGGCAACCCGAAGCTTGCTTAACAATTTTATTGAAAATGACCTTGAAGGTTTAATAGATTTCATTAATCCTCAGGCGGAATATAGGAACACAATTCCTCTTGATCGAAAACATAATATTATTCTAATAGAATATATTAAGGAAGCTCAAAGAAGCAAGCCAACTGAATATGGCGAACTTACGGAGATGATTTACGGATCAATTATTTCTTCTGTGCTTTCGTCTAAAGATTCTAGCGAGATAACCGATATTGAAAACCGAGACTTTAAAAAAAGCTTAATATTTCTTGATACTAATTTGGTTTTTTCAATTCTCGGACTTCATAGTGATGAAAAAAATCAATCCTCTATAGAGCTATTGGGCTTATTGAAGAAAAATGGTTTTAAATTAAGAGTATTCGATTTCACTTTAGATGAAATTTGTAGGGTGATAAATGGTTATTTGCAAAATAAAAATAAGTATCCTTCTATTTTAGACATCGATTCTATATATAGCACTCTAAAGAAGAAAAGGTGGGGCTTTAGTGATGTTGCTGAGTTTATTAGTAATATTGAAAGTAAGATAGAAGAAAAAGGAATTGAAATATATGTCACAGAAGGGATCAATCTTTCAGATTACGCATCTCCTTATAATGAAAATTTACGTAGTAAAATTAGTAGCAATAAAATACATGATACAAAAAATTTAAGCACAAATCATGATTTAGCTGCCATAGATAAGATAAGAGATATTAGAAAACGATCTGTTAGAAAAATAGAAGATATTGAGGCAATTTTTTTGACATCAGATTACGGACTACAAAAAACTGTTATATACGAAATGAATCACAATGAAAACGGAACTATTAGTGAAGTAATTTTAGATCGAGTGCTAGCAAATATTCTTTGGTTAAAAAACCCAACTACAGATATTCCTCTTAATATGATTATAGCTAATCATTCTAGAGAATTTTTTATTGATCGTAAAATTTGGGATCGTTTTTATTCAATTCTCGAAAAGTTAAAAAGGGAAGAAAAAATTAGCGATGATCAAATCGAAGTACT
>Ga0123334_1003810_pt1 | contig 15940 bp, 14 predicted proteins | sample BiotimSIPDNA_FD_89706 | JGI IMG/M metagenome (GOLD analysis project Ga0123334, IMG submission 89706) | Anaerobic biogas reactor microbial communites from Washington, USA - Biogas_R1 time_0 SIP DNA | ecosystem: Engineered > Bioreactor > Anaerobic > Unclassified | place: Washington, USA... | reverse complement strand
GACGACTTGACCGCCTTTGTGGTTAAGAACGCCAAAAAAGACAAGGTTGGCCATTACACTGACGAGGAAATTCGCTTCATCGTGGATGGCGAAATCGCCTATTGCGAAAACCTGGGTGTTTTTGAATAAGGGTTCAGCCCTTTAAAACGAAAAAAGGATAGCAGCTCGGTAATGGCTGCTATCCTTTTTTTTGGTTTATAGGACGAGTCCCGCTTGATCAAGCGTGCTTGGCCTTGATGGCTTCGTAGATCTGAGCCTCGATGGATTCGGACAGTTCGGGATTGTCGCGCAGGCAGTCTTTGGTGCCTTCGCGGCCTTGTGCCAGCTTGGTTTCGCCATAGCTGTACCAGGAACCGCTCTTGCGGATGATGCCCAGGTCGACGCCTAGGTCTACCAATTCGCCGGTGCGGGAAATACCTTCGCCGTACATGATGTCGAATTCGGCTTTGCGGAAGGGGGGAGCTACCTTGTTTTTCACCACTTTGACCCTGGTCTGGTTACCGGTGGCTTCTTCACCGTCCTTGATCTGACCGATACGGCGGATGTCCAGACGTACGGAAGCGTAAAACTTAAGGGCGTTACCGCCGGTGGTCGTTTCGGGGTTACCAAACACAATACCGATCTTGTCGCGCAGCTGGTTGATGAAGATACAGGTGGTGTTGGTCTTGTTGATGGCAGCCGTGAGTTTGCGCAGGGCCTGGGACATCAGACGAGCCTGGAGACCCATCTTGGAGTCACCCATATCGCCTTCCAGCTCGGCCTTGGGGGTCAAGGCGGCTACGGAGTCGATGACGATGATGTCGATGGCGGAAGAGCGGATGAGCTGTTCGGCTATTTCCAGGGCTTGTTCGCCGCTGTCAGGCTGAGAAATCCAGAGGTTTTCAATGTCCACGCCCAGTTTTTCGGCGTAGAAGCGGTCAAACGCATGTTCGGCGTCGATGAAGGCGGCGATGCCACCGGCTTTCTGAGCCTCGGCGATGGCGTGGATGGCCAGGGTGGTTTTACCGGAGGATTCCGGGCCGTAGATTTCGATGACACGGCCTCTGGGGTAGCCACCGACGCCCAGGGCGGCGTTCAGACCGATGGATCCGCTGGAGATCACAGCAACGTCTACCACTGCTTCGTCGCCCATCTTCATGATGGAGCCTTTGCCGTAGTTCTTTTCAATTTTTTCCATTGCGGCCTGGAGGGCTTTGAGCTTTTCATTGGCCGGTGCCTTGGATTCAATCACGTCTTTTTCTTTTGCCATGGGTATGTTTATTTGGTGTGTTTGATTCGTTGAATTGGTTCAAAGATACAACAAAAGCCAACACTTAACATTATAATAATGTTAATTAATATTAAATAAACTAATGTGTTGTGGGGAGCAGTGTTGGCGTACTCCGGAAAGGCAGCCCCACGTAAAGAGCTGTTCTTACAGCTCCAGATCGAGGTCGAAGTATTCAACCCAGGGTAATCCGTTTTCGCCCAACGCCTTGAGGAAGGGGTCCGGATCGAACTGTTCGACGTTGAACACACCTGGTTGTTTCCACTTGCCCTGGAGGAACATCATGGCACCGCACATGGCTGGAACGCCCGTGGTGTAGCTGACACCTTGAGCACCGGTTTCTTTGTAGGCGGCTTCGTGGCTGCAGTTGTTGTACACGGCGTAGGTGCGTTGCTTACCATCCTTGATGCCGCTGATGCGTACACCGATGGAGGTTTGGCCGGTGTAGTTTTCGCCCAGTTCTCCAGGATCAGGTAAGACAGCCTTCAGGAATTGGATGGGCACGATTTCCATGCCGTTGTACAGCACGGGGTCGATGCGGGCCATGCCGATGTTTTGAATCACGCGCAGGTGGGTGAGGTATTCCTGGCCGAAGGTCATCCAGAAACGGGCGCGTTTGAGGGTGGGGAAGTGTTTGACCAGGGATTCCAGCTCTTCGTGGTAGATGAGGTAGGATTCCTTGGGTCCGACTTCGGGGTACGTGAGGGGCTGGTGAATGGCGTGTGGCTCTGTGTAGACCCATTGGCCGTTTTCCCAGTATTTGCCCTTTTGCGTCACCTCGCGGATGTTGATTTCGGGGTTGAAGTTGGTGGCGAAGGCCTTGCCGTGGTCGCCGGCGTTGCAATCGACGATGTCCAGGTAGTGGAGTTCGTCGAAATGGTGTTTGGCGGCATAGGCTGTCCATACACCGGTCACGCCCGGGTCGAAGCCGCAACCGAGGATGGCGGTGAGGCCGGCAGCCTTGAAGCGATCGTGGTAGGCCCATTGCCAGGAGTATTCGAAGTGGGCTTCGTCCTTGGGCTCGTAGTTGGCGGTGTCGAGGTAGTTGACCCCGCAGGCCAGGCAGGCGTCCATGATGGTGAGGTCCTGGTAGGGCAGGGCTACGTTGATGACCAGTTCGGGCTGTTCGGCCTTGAACAGGGCGATGAGTTGGTTCACGTCGTCGGCGTCTACCTGGGCGGTGCGGATGCAGTCGCGGCCCACAGCCTTGGCTACGGCTTTGGCGATGTCGTCACACTTGGAACGGGTGCGACTGGCCAACACGATATCGTTGAAAATGTCAGGATGTTGGGCCAGTTTGTGGGCAACTACCGTTCCTACGCCGCCGGCACCGATTTGGAGCACTTTTCCCATAGTCGTCTGTTAAAATTGGATTTGAGCGACAAAGGTACCCAAAAATTGGATTACTATCCGTACCTTTGCGGAGATTTTAGGGGTGTCCTGCTGTTGGCAGGGCTGAGATAATACCCTTTGGACCGGATGTAGATAATCCTACCGTCGGGAAAAAAAGACAGCACACCGTGCATTGTCTGGTATCCTTCTCTTCACGTACCCCTTTTTATGTTACACCTTAAAAAATGTAATGATGAAAAGGTTTTTTTTGTGCCTGGTGGCCGGTAGTCTGACCACCGTTTCTATGTGTGTTTCTCCTCTTGTTGAGGCACAAGCTGCCTCGAAACCAGTCGCGCCTTGGGTGCCTGCCGGTGAACCGGTCGACACGGCTTCTCATGAGCTCGATGAAGTGCTGGTGACGGCCACCAGGGCAGACCGTACCACACCGGTGGCGCAGACCAATTTGCAGGCCAAAGAAATCAAGGCCTTGACCGTGGCCAACAACCTGCCTCACGTGCTGTGGATGACGCCTTCGTTGGTGGCAACCAGTGAAAATGGCACTGGTTCGGGCTACAGTTCACTACGTATCCGTGGTACCGATGCCAGTCGTATCAATGTAACCCTGAACGGAGTACCTCTAAACAACCCTGAGTCGCAGGAAGTCTACTGGGTCAACCTGCCCGATATGACCTCGGCCTTGCAAAGCCTGCAGGTGCAACGTGGAGTGGGCACCTCAACCAACGGCTCAGGGGCGTTTGGGGCCAGTATCAACATGACAACAGCCGGGGGCAATGCGGCTCCGTCGCTGGAATCAGCTACCACGGTGGGCAGCTACGGCACGTTCCAGCAAAACATCGCCTTGGGTACGGGACATTTGGGCAAGGGGGTCAGCCTGGATCTCCGCTATTCCAACCTCACCTCTGACGGCTACCTACGTAACGGTTGGCTGGATCATGCCTCGTTGTTTGCCAGCCTGGTGAAACGCTTCGACAAGGCTACTCTCTGGATCAACTACATATACGGTAACCAACACACAGGCATCACCTGGGAGGGTATTTCCGAGTCGCAAATGGCCGTTGATCCCACTTTCAACCCGGCGGGAGAAATCAAGGATGGTGTCTACTACGACAACGAAAGCGACAACTACCGTCAGCACCACTTTCAGGCGTTCTATTCACAGGCGTTGAGCGCACATTGGTTGATGAACGCGGGCTTGAATTACACGGATGGTTTTGGCTACTACGAACAGTACAAGCAGGATAAATCGTTCAGCGGTATGGGATTGCCCAATCAAACGGTGGAGGGGGTGACCTACACGTCGACCGACCTGATCCGCCGCAAAAATATGGACAATGGTTTCTATACCGGCCACTTCAACCTGAACTACCACAGCTCCAAGCTTACACTGCAGACGGGGGGCATGTACACCTATTACGATGGGGATCATTTTGCGACCCTGCGTTGGGTGGAACACACTGATAACCTGGCGGCCGACCACGAGTGGGTGCGTAACAACGGGAAAAAGACGGATGCCAATGTGTTCACAAAGGTGTCGTACAATCCGTTGGCTGGTTTGTCCACCTACCTAGATCTGCAGTACCGGTATGTGCGGCACGCCTTGTCCGGGATTGACGATGACGACATGCTGGACATGACGCAGTCGAGAACCTGGCAATTTTTCAATCCCAAGGTGGGGGTGTTCTACGACTTTTTTGCGAACAACGCTGTGTTTGCTTCCGTGGGGCTGGCTCACCGGGAACCGACCAGGGCCGACCTCAAGGATGCCTTCAAGCAGGGTAGCACCAGTGATATTAGGCCTGAGCGCCTTACTGACTTTGAGTTGGGCTATACGTTTGACAATCAGATGGTCATGACTGGTCTTAATCTCTATTATATGCGCTACAAGGATCAGCTCGTGCCCACGGGCAAGCTGAACGAAGTGGGGTATAAGTTGATGGGCAACATCGAAAAGAGCTACAGGGCCGGGGTTGAGTTGCAGGCTGGTTATCGTCCGTTGGACAGGCTCAGTTTGGAGGCCAACGCAACGTTCAGCCGTAACAAGGCATTGGATTACACGGCCTGGTACGAGACCTATGACAACAGCAATGACTGGGGTGATGCACCTCAGTTGAGCCAGTATTTCAAGGAGGCCAGTCTGCCGTTCTCACCTGAGGCTATGGGGGCTTTCCGGGTCATCTGGAAGCCCATTGATGCGCTCAGTTTTACGTTTACCAAGAAATGGGTGAGTCGCCAGTACATCACGAACACGCAAAACAGCGACTTGATGTTGCCGGCGTATACGGCGGCCAATGCTTCGTTGGTGTACGGGTTTGATATGAAGGGGTTGGCCAAGGCCAGCCTGGGCTTGTATGTGGACAATCTGGCCAGCCGTAGCTATAGCAGCAATGCATGGGGCTATGAGGCGCATTTTGCCAACGGGGATCCCACCTATGTGGAAAAAGGGTTGTACCCTGTCGCTCCCCGCCATTATTTGGTTAAATTTGTGCTCCAATTATAATCATTGATTCAACCCCAATCATCCTGCATGCAAGCCCTTATTCTGGCCGACGGTGCCTTCCCTGTTGCTGAGAAACGTTTAAACCTGTTGCGTCAAACGCCCAACCTGATCTGTTGTGACGGTGCCGTGGAAAAGCTGGTCGCCTTTGGGCTGGAACCGCTGGCCATTGTCGGTGACATGGACAGCATCTCCGAGGATTTGAAGGTGCGTTTTGCCGACAGACTTTATCCGAGTGCTGATCAGGAGACCAACGATCTGACCAAGGCGGTGAACTACTGCCTGGAAAACGGGTTCGATGAGTTGGCCATTTTAGGTGCCACAGGGCTGCGGGAAGACCATACGTTGGGCAACATCGCTTTGTTGGCCGACTATGCGGCTAAGCTGAGTTCGGTTTGTCTGCTCACGGATTATGGCCGCATGGATGCTGTCTTGGCCGGTATGTTGCCCGATGACCACAGGCCGGCAGTACTCGATGCTGGCGCGCCTGAGGTCTGTGCGACCAGGGACGGCTGCTTCACGGTGGCGCGTTTTGGGTGCAACCCGGGTCAGCAGGTCTCTGTTTTTGCGCTCGATCCTACCACACATATCCACTCATTGGGCTTAAAGTACCCGTTGGAAGACCGCTGCTTTACCTCCTGGTGGCAAGGCACCCTCAATGAGGCCACCGGCGAGCAGTTTTCGCTGTCGTTCGACAAGGGAGGGCTGATCGTTTACCGAGTGGGGTAATCTACATCCTTAATGATAAAATGCCATCCTTGCAGTTAACCGTTTACTGCATGGATGGCATTTTTTTTAGTGGAATGTTGTATCGTCTGATTAGTCAAACGCCGTATAAGCGGTTTCGCCGTGTTGAGTTTCATCGAGGCCGACGGCTTCTTCGGTGACTCCGGCCCTGACGCCTACCAGTACGTCACTTAGCTTGAAGAGCAGGGCGGTGCCGGCACCTGAGAAGAGGAGGGTGGCCAGGGTGGCAATGGCCTGCACACCCAGTTGATGCCAGTTGCCTTCTACAACACCGCTGTAATCCGGTTGAATGAGGGAGGTGGCCAGTACGCCCGTCAGCAAAGCGCCGATGATACCACCGATGCCGTGTACGCCAAAGGCATCCAGGGAGTCATCGTACCCCAGTTTGGGCTTGACGAAGGCCACCATGAGGAAGCATACCACAGAAACAACCACACCGATGATCAAAGCGCCGCTGACGCCGACAAAACCAGCTGCCGGTGTGATGGCGACCAGGCCGGCGACGGCGCCTGTACAGACACCAACGACAGTAGGCTTGCCACCGTGCAACCAATCGAGCAGGGCCCAGGTCAGTGCGGCCATGGCGGCTGAGAGGTGTGTCACCAGGAAGGCGTTGGCGGCCAATCCATCGGCTGCCAGGCCGCTGCCTGCGTTGAATCCAAACCAACCAAACCAGAGTAAGGCGGCTCCGATGAAGACGTGGGGAATGTTGTGCGGGGGAATGGCGTGGCCTTTGTAATCGCGGCGTTTGCCCAACATGACGGCTGTCACGATGGCGGCTATACCGGCGTTGATGTGTACCACCGTGCCGCCGGCAAAGTCTAATGCGCCCATTTTGAACAACCAGCCATCGCCGGACCAGACCCAATGGGCTATGGGGTTGTAAATGAACAAGGCCCAGAGTACCGAGAACAACAGAAAGCCTTTGAACTTGATGCGTTCAGAGAAGGCACCGATGATAAGGGCTGGGGTTATGATGGCAAACATGCCCTGGAAGGCGATGAACAACAGGTGGGGGATAGTCCCAACACTGGTTCCATCGGCCGTCAACTGGGAATGGGAAATAAACGCGGGACTGAGATCGCTGGGCTGAATGCCTTTGAGGAAGGCCCAGTCAAGGTCGCCTATGAAGGGGGCTAGCCAGCTGTCGGATGATCCGAAGGCCAGGCTGTAGCCCACGGCTACCCACTCGAAGGCAATGACGGCTGCAATGACCAGGCATTGCATCAGTACGTTGAGGACGTTCTTGCGACGCACCAGACCGCCGTAGAATAGGGCGAGTCCGGGTAGGGTCATGAGAAACACCAGGGCGGTGGCTACCAGCATCCAGGCTGTGTCGCCGGCGTCGATGACAGGGGGAGATGTGGCCTCGGTGGCAGCCGTTTGTAGGGCTGTTGTTTGGGCGGCAGCTGTTGATCCAATGGCTGAAAAAAGCAGTAGTACACTGTATATCTTTTTCATAAAAGTTGATTTTTTTAGTGTGAGGCGTTGGTTTAAGAATAGATTCCTAAATTACAGATAGATAAAATGTTGTAAAGATTTAATCAGCGGCTTTTCCCGTTGCCTTCGTCTTTATTGAACAACGCTTCCGGGCCTGTTTCTCCGGTGCGTATGCGGTAGGTTTCCAGGATGTCAGAAACGAAGATCTTGCCGTCGCCTGTATCACCCGTGCGGGCTGCCCGCATGATGGCCTGAACGGTTACATCAGCATTGATGTCTCTTACAACAATGGACAGCATACGCCGCTGGATGTAGCTGGATTGAAAAACTTGACCCCTGACCACTTGATCTTCGGTGGACTTACCCAGGCCGGTGATATCCCAGTAGGAAAACCAATCGATGCCGGCTTCGTAGAGGGCTTTTTTCACATCTTCGAATTTGGATTTTCGGATAATGGCTTCTATTTTTTTCATAAGGTGGATGGTTAGATGATTTGTTGTCGTCATTTGGGTTAGAAACTCAATCCGGCCACCAGGTAGGCATGCTTACCCGAAGGATTGAATCCGAGCAGACCGTAAACGGGCAGGGAGAATTGGTCGGTGAAGGCGAGACTCTTGCTAATTTTCAGGGCCACGTTGGTCACGCCAAAGCCGGTGGTGCCATAGATCGGGCTTTCATTCAAGGAGGCACCTGCTATGACGTTGACCTGATCTGAGAGGGAGTATCCCAATTCCAGGTATGTGGAGTAGGCTTGATCACCGTTGCCCAGTTTGTCCGCTCCGGCAAAAAAGGCGTTCAGGGAGGCGCTCAGGGGCAGTGAGGCGATGTCACTCACAGCTATAGCTGCTTCAAACGCGTGATCGGTGCCTTGACCGTAGTCGAAGTAGTTGCGGGTAAAATTCCAGTTGTAGTCGGTTACGGTGACTGTCACCTGATTACCTATTGCATACGAGGCGTACAGGTCTACTTCTTTAACGGATCCGGTGAAACTGCCCGAGCCCCAGGTGCCCAAGGTCAGGTCGCCCAGCTTGTAGGAGAGGTAGGGTTGAATATTGGGGTTGCCTTTCGGTGCAGTGGGATCCTGGGGCACGCCACGCCACACATAGGAACTGACAACATCGACGCCAACACTGAAAGGCTCATTGTCTTCCTGGGCGTTAACGTTGCCGGGGGTGAACACGATGGTTATGATGGCACTGACAATCAAAACGGTACGGAATAATGGTTTCATACACTTTTTTTTTGGTTAAGTACTCAAAGACCTTGGACCTGAGCCGACGAGGCTAGCACTCGTCGGCATTTTGTCCATTGAAAACCTAAATACGTTACAAACGTAAAGCAAAAAATGTAAACGACAAAACAAAAAGAAAGAAAAATACAAATATGAGCAATAAAAGGATAGTTTATGGTCGAAATGGGGATTAAAATGGATGGTTCTAGTGCTGATGTGCTTTCAATATGATTTAAGGGTGATCCATGATAGACATCGTTTTTTGTGGGTGCCATCGTATTTGGGGAAAATAGTATATTTGTAAAAGTAATCAAAACTACATCATGAAAAATCAAATGCTTAGCCTACTCTTTACAGGCCTTCTTTTAGGCGCTTGTTCCGATGAAGATATCCCTCAGTCACAAGTATCCAGTATTGATAATAATGGTGTATTGAAGGGTGTCATTGCCGATTTCACGCCTGGAAGCGTGGATTCAGTGAAGGTGATTACCAGTAACGGTGTTGTGATTGGAATGAGTGCTGTTGACTCGAGTGGAGCTTTTAAGATCAACCTTTCTGATGAAGGGCTTGTGCCAACGGAACCATTAGCGGATTATCTTATGACCGGTTTTGAGGGGACAATCACGCCGAAGAACGCACTGATAGCAACGTTGGGAGTGGCGGCCTATAAGGATGGTCAAGAGTTGGGGGTCTTGTATAAAAGCAATTTTACACTGAAATATCCTAGTATGAATGACCAATTTCAATCTTCATTTACCGATGAGCTTGGCTCAGCGATTAGTAGCTTTTACTACAGCCCTTCGTCGATCAAGGTAAAAGGTATAATCTAATATGGATGTTAATAGTCCGGTTTCGCCCGGTATTTACATACATATGACGAGGTATAGCTTCGATTATATGTTGAAACCTGGCTGGAATGAAATTGTGACTATGTACACTCAATACGCTGCAAAGAATCCTGTTGAATACTTATTCTTTACGTATACACAAACCATCTCCGTCAATATGACGTGGAAGCTGCTATCGTATCCATCTTACGACTATAACAATACCGATGACTATTTTTACGAATTTTAAGTCTTATTCGTCGACTTCGAGGTCTTGAACAGGAACGTTGCGGCGGAAGGCTTCTTTGAAGGAAATGAGGGTTTCGGTGCGGGCCAGGCCAAGGGGCTGCAGCTTTTCGTGGATGATGCTGAGCATGTGGCGGTTGTTCCTGGCGTAAATCTTGATGAACATGTCGTATTGACCGGTGGTGTAGTGGCATTCCACCACTTCGGGTATCTTGTTGAGAGCCTCTACCACGTCGCTGAAATGACCGGGGTCTTTGAGGAAAATACCTAGAAAGGCACAGGTCTGGTAACCGATTTTGCTGGCATCCAGTATGAATTCGGAGCCTTTGATGATGCCCAGGTTGGTGAGTTTCTGGATGCGTTGGTGAATGGCAGCGCCAGAGACACCACATTCTCTGGCTACTTCCAGGAAAGCTATGCGGGCGTCGGAAGAAATCATTTGCAGGATCTTTTCGTCCAGCTTGTCAATTTGATGGTGTCCCATGGTAGAAGGTTTATTGTTTTTTCAACACCTGGGCGGTGCGGGCCGGTAGGTATAGTCTGAGCCATTCCAGGTCAGTGTTCTTTTCAAAGCCACTTTGGGTAAAGTGTTCCAGGCTTTCGTTGACCAGACCGTAACCGCCGAAGGACGCCGAGTCTGTGTTGAGGAGCACTTTGTAACTGCCCTTGTCCACCAACATACCGTAGCCGGTGAACGATTTGTAGGGGTGTAGGTTGATGACGAACAAGAGATCCCCACGCTGGAAAGCCAGTACCTGGTCGCCATCGTTGATGCAGCGTTGAACAGGACCAGAAGCCATCGAAGCTTTGTTTGACTTGAGCATGTTGATCATGGACTGGTCGAAATCCATCAGTTGTTTGTACTTCAGGTTGGGGTTTTCGGCCAGGCTCCATTGCCTGCGGGCGTATTTGTACGACCAACCGTTGCCTTCCCTGGGGAAGTCTACCCATTCGGGGTGACCGAATTCGTTGCCCATGAAATTGAGGTAGCCGCCGTTCAGGGTGGAGGCCGTGAGCAAACGTATCATCTTGTGTAGTGCGATGCCCCGTTCTACCACAAAGTTGGTGTCGCCTTTCGACATGTGCCAATACATATCGGCATCTATTAGGCGGAAAATAATGGTTTTGTCACCTACCAGCGCCTGGTCATGGCTTTCGGCGTAGGTGATGGTTTTCTCGTCGGCCCTGTGGTTGGTCAGTTCCCACCAGATGCCACCGGGTTTCCATTGTTCATCCTTGAATTCCTTGATGAGTTTGATCCAGTAGTCGGGTACGCCCATGGCCATGCGGTAGTCAAATCCCATGCCGCCTTCCTTGAAGGGCACAGCCAGGCCAGGCATGCCGCTGACTTCTTCGGCAATGGTGATGGCTTTGGGGTTGATTTCGTGAATGAGTTTGTTGGCCAGAGTGAGGTAGCAGATGGCGTCGCCGTCCTGATTGCCGTTGTAGTAATCACCGTAGTTGCCGAAGTTGTCGCCCAGTCCGTGGGAGAGGTATAGCATGGATGTAACCCCGTCGAAACGGAATCCGTCGAAACCGAAGACCTCCAGCCAGTAACGGCAGTTGGACAAGAGGAATCGAACCACCTCGGGCTTGTGGTAATTGAAGCAAAGGGAATCCCAGGCTGGGTGTTCACCTTTGAAGTACAAGCTGCGATCACCATCGAGGGCAGCCAACCCTTCGGCTGTATTTTTGACGGCGTGGGAATGGACAATGTCCATGATGACGCTCAATCCCATGCCGTGGGCTTCGTCGATGAGTTCTTTGAGCTCTTCCGGTGTGCCGAAGCGGGAGGAAGGGGCAAAGAAGCTGGATACGTGGTAGCCAAAGGAACCGTAATAGGGGTGTTCCTGAATGGCCATGATCTGGATGGCGTTGTAGCCGGCCTTGGCGATATGAGGTAAAATCAATCGCCTGAATTCATCGTAGGAGCCCACCTTTTCGCCTTCCTGGGCCATACCGATGTGGCATTCGTAGATCAAGAGGGGACTGGTGTCGGGCTTGAAGCGTTTGTGCTTAAAGACATAGGGTGTCTCCGGCTCCCAGACTTGGCAACTGAAGAGGTGGGTATCCGGGTCTTGAACCACGCGCGTGGCATATGCCGGGATGCGTTCGCCAGCACCGCCTGGCCACTCCACATAAAGCTTGTAGAGCTGACCGTGTTTGACCTGTGAGGCGGCCAGGTTGATTTCCCAAACCCCATCTTCCAGACGTTCAAGCTTGTATGCGTCCTGTCTGGTCCACTGGTTGAAGTCACCGATCAGGTAGACGGCAGTGGCATTGGGCGCCCATTCGCGGAAAGTCCAACCTTCAGGCGTTTTGTGCAGGCCGAAAACAAGGTGGGCGTCGGCAAAGTCGGCCAACTTTCCACCGCCTATGAACTCGGCTTCCCGTTGACGGGCGTAGGCGTAGCGTCCATGAATGGCTTCCTTGTAGGGCTCCAGCCATGGATCGTTCCGCACAATTTTCAACGTACTCTTTTTTTCCTGTAAGGGCATGGGAGTGGTGGTTTTTTGGAGGGCTATACGAGAACCTTTACGACAGCTTTTTTGATTGGACCTTGTCCAATGCAGGGGGCGTGACCGTCTTCGGGGAAGAAGATGACAAATTCACCGGGTTGGACGGCAATGCGTGAAGTGGGCGTGTCGGTAAAGAATATGATGTCCTTTTCAGCGTTATAGGGTGCTGTTTCCTGCTTGCAGGCTTCGATGGGCAACCATCCGTGAGCTTCGGAGCCGGAGATGACGGTTTGAATATCGATGTAGCGTTGATGGGCTTCCAATTTGGCGTTTTCAGGGGTTTTACCCTCTGTTTCCATGATGGAAACGGTCAATTTGCCTTCGATGAGCACGGTCTTGCCGGGCTCCATGCTGGAAAGGTCATTTTGGTTGAGGAAATCAAACGCTTGTTTGAATAAAGGGTGCAACGCTACATAAGCGTCACAGTTTTTCAGTGAGTCTAAGACCATGACAATGAATTAGCCGACAGTTAATAACAATGAAAGAATAACCGTCAGGCACTTACAGAAGGCCGAAAACGGTTTGACAAATATAACAGATTATTCGTTAAAAACGTCAAAAAGTAGTAAGTTTGTCGTGTCGATAAAACTCCTGACATTCGCCTATGTCCCATTTGCCGTCTTTGATCATTGACCTGGCGTTGATATTAAGTGCGGCGGGTGTCATGACCCTCTTATTCAAATGGTTGAAACAACCGCTTGTCCTGGGCTACGTCCTGGCAGGTGTTTTGGCTGGTCCTCACCTGGGCTTGTTGCCCTTTGAGGTACACGATACCGCCAATATTCAGACCTGGGCCGACATCGGGGTGATCATCCTTCTTTTTGCACTAGGTCTGGAGTTCAGCTTCAAAAAACTGCTCGCTGTTGGTAAGACGGCCTTTGTGTCCACGATAGTCATTGTGGCCGGCATGATGTCGGCTGGATTGTTGGTGGGGCATCTGATGGGGTGGTCCACGTTGAATGGACTGTTCCTGGGTGGTATGCTTTGTATGTCGTCGACGACCATCATCATCAAGGCCTTTAACGATACCGGCATGAAAGAAGCTCCACATGCTAAATTGGTGTTTGGGGTGCTGGTGGTGGAAGACCTGGTGGCTGTGTTGCTGATGGTTTTGCTGTCAACCATTTCTGTCAGCAAGGTGGTGGATGGGAGTGAGTTGTTGTTTAGTATTTCCCGCCTGGTCTTTTTCCTCTGTTTGTGGTTTTTGTTTGGCATTTATTTGGTGCCCACCTTCCTGAAGCGTGTACGGCATTTATTGTCGGACGAGACCTTGCTCATCCTGATCACGGCCTTGTGTCTGGTCATGGTGGTGCTGGCTGTAAAGGCAGGCTTCTCAGCTGCCCTTGGGGCTTTCATCATGGGTTCCATCTTATCGGAGACCCACGATCTGAAACGCATTGAAAAGGTACTGGAGCCCCTCAAACTGTTTTTTGGCGCCATCTTTTTCGTATCGGTGGGCATGATGGTGCAACCTGATATCATTGCTGACAATGCCTGGACGGTGGTGATTCTTATCATAACGGTTCTGGTGGGACAGGTGGTGTTTGCCACCCTGGGGTTGCTTCTCTCTGGCCAGCCTTTGCAAACAGCCTTGAGGTCGGCCTTCAGTTTGGGACAGGTAGGGGAGTTTGCCTTTATCATTGCGGGGCTGGGTATTTCCTTGAATGTCACCGAATCGGTTTTGTACCCCATTATCATTGCTGTGTCGGTGTTTACCATTTTCACCACGCCCTATATGATGCGCCTGGCCGATCCTTTGAATAACTGGCTGGTGAAGGTGCTGCCGTCGGCATGGTTGGAACGCCTGAATAACCGTGGTGCCGAAAAACCCCTGTCTGAAACCCAGTCTGCCTGGCGGACAGTGTTGCAGGGCCTTTTTGTGTACATGTTGGTGCTGATTGTGGTGGTGATTTCGTTTCTTTTCCTGTCAATGCACTACCTGCATCCCTTCCTGGCTGAGACCCTTCATTCGACAACGGCTGATTTGCTGTGTTATGTGCTTACATTGATTGCGTTGGCTCCCTTCCTTAGGGCCATGATGAGCAATAATGTTCAGTCGGCGGCTTTCCTTAATCTATGGATGGCAAAGGCTTCCAATCAGCGCATCCTGATGGTGTTGGTCGGGCTACGAATGGCCGCTGTGTTTACCACCTTGCTCTATGTGACCAATCGTTTCTTCGATATTCCTTTGTATGTCAATTTGTTGCTTGCTTTTATCGTGCTAGCATTAATCATGCGTTCCAAGTGGCTGCTCAAGCGGTTCTGGCACATGGAGTCGCGTTTTCTGATCAACCTCAATGAGCGGCATATGGAAGAGAATTTCCGCAAGATTGAGGCGAACCAAGGGGTAAGGCAGTTGAGCGACATGCAGAAAAATCATTGGCTGGACTACAAACTCTACACCTGTGCCTTCAGGTTGAGGCAGGATAGTCCTTACATAGGGAAGGCCATCAAAGACCTGGCTTTACGAACGAATTACAACCTGATGGTGATTCGTATCCGTACCAAGGACGACGTGCTGATCAACGTTCCCACGGGCAATCATGTGCTCAAATCTGGTGATTCCATCCGTTTGGCTGGCAAAAAAAGCCAATTGAGGGCTTTCCAGGAGGATGAACGCTTGTCCTTACAGTTTGTGGACCATTCGTTCATGACCCTGCACGGTTTTTCCATCCTGGAATACAACAGAAAGCGTAAGGGGGATCGTATTTCATGTGCCGGTATGCCTTTGAATGATGCTTCACCGCTGGTGGGCAAGACGTTGCGGGAGTCGGACATTGGCGCCAGGACCAAGTGCCTGGTCATCGGTCTGGAGCGTCAAGGCAAGCAGCTGGTAAATCCTGATGCCGATACCTTGCTCTTGTCGGACGACCTGGTCTGGCTCATCGGTGAGGAGAAGGCTGTTTCCAGGCACATTGAACAGAACGTGTTTTTTACGTGAACCATGGTTCGTTTAAAAAACCTATCTTTGTCTTGAATTTTTTCCCTTTTCTTATATGTTTGTTGTTATTTAATCGTTTACTTCAATGCCCAGGCCCAAACAACAACGTCGTATGAGTGCTCCTCCGGTTATGATGGGGTATAAGCCCTTTGGTATCCCAGCTCGTAACCTGGAATCGTTGACACTCTTGTTTGAAGAATACGAAGCCATTAAACTACTGGATTACGAGGGCCTCACCCAAGAACAAGCCTCAGTTAAGATGAACGTATCCAGGCCGACCCTGACCAGGATATACGAACAGGCACGCCGGACAATCGCTTCCGCTTTTGTAGAAGGTAAAATGATCTTAATAGAGGGAGGGAATGTGGATTTTGGTAAAACATGGTTCCGTTGCCGTCGTTGTTATAAACTGGTAGACGGCAATGCTGAACACAAGCACGGTGGCGAGGGTGATATCGATGCTAAAGATGATCTGCAACCTATCAATCCATGAAACTGATCGTCCTCGCTGACAACAGGCGTACAGACGCTTCGCTGGACACCGAACACGGTCTTTGTCTTTACGTGGAGACGGGTACGACCCGCTACTTGTTGGATACCGGCCGCACTGAACTTTTTATTCGCAACGCTGAACGCTTGGGGATTGATTTGACCACCGTGGATTATGTGTTTCTTTCGCATGCCCACGCCGATCATACGGGTGGGCTGGAGGCTTTCCTGGCTCTTAACGACACAGCGACTGTACTTTTACACCCGGCTGTGATCAGCGATCGATATTATTCGTCCAGACATGGTGGTTTTCGGGACATTGGCGTGCCGTTTGACCTGACACCGTGGCTACACCGTTGCCGTTTCGTGGAAGAGGACCTGTTGCT